>WNFA01001027.1_pt1 | contig 22524 bp, 16 predicted proteins | sample 5400481 | NCBI WGS metagenome assembly WNFA01 (sample SAMN13153340, study PRJNA577476) | soil metagenome | isolation source: 120 cm saprolite under Douglas fir tree site 2 hole 1 replicate 2 | place: USA:California | collected 2015-04-18 | reverse complement strand
CCTACCTGCTGACCGACAAAGCGCAACGACAATACGTGCTTGAACACCTTGATGAACTCGTTATCAAGGCGGTGGGAGAAGCCGGCGGATATGGGATGTTGATCGGCCCATATAGCACAGCCGCGCAGCGCGAAGTCTTACGCTCGCAGGTGATCGCGAACCCTCGCAACTACATTGCGCAGCCAACACTGGCACTTTCGCGGGCGCCCTGTATTATTGATAATCAAATTGAACCGCGTCATGTCGATCTGCGCCCCTTTGTCCTCTTCGGCGAGCATGTCACCATCGTCCCTGGCGGATTGACTCGTGTTGCCCTCAAGCGTGGCTCGTTGGTGGTGAATTCCTCGCAAGGAGGAGGAAGTAAAGATACCTGGGTACTGGTCGGGCCTACAGCAGCAGTCAATCAGTGAGGTAGAAACATGCTTTCTCGAGTTGCCGACAATCTCTATTGGATGAGCCGCTACCTGGAACGAGCGGAACACACGGCTCGCCTCATCGATGTACAACTGAACCAGATGCTCGACCAGGCGGGCGGGGATACAAGCCTGCGCTGGCAGCGACTCCTGCACAGCTTGCGGACGCCACCGCCAGAAGCGGATGTCGATGCCTATAGCGTTACGCAGGCGCTGACCTTTGATGCAAGTCGCACTACATCCATTGCGTCCTGTATCGCGTCTGCGCGCGAAAATGCGCGGCAGGTGCGCGAGAAGATCAGCTCTGAGATGTGGGAACAGCTCAACCGCCTCTTTCTGCAGGTGAAAGGGATCAGTATGGAGCAGATGTGGTTTGCGGAGCCACATAAATTCCTCAACAGTGTGAAGGAAGAAATTTATCTTTTTCAAGGCTTAACCGATGCGACGATGAGCCATAGCGAGGGTTGGCATTTTATTCGCATTGGGCGATTTCTCGAACGGGCCACAGCCACTGCCGCCTTGCTGGACACGCACTTCTCTGTATTCCTGACGGAGCAAACCGAAGATGAGAATGAGCCGCTCGACTACTTGAGCTGGATAGGACTGCTGCGGTCTTGCGCCTCGTTTGAAGCATATTGCAAAGTCTATACTGCGGTGATTCGCCCTGCCCATATCGCCGAGTTCCTGCTGTTAAACGCCGAAGCTCCGCGCTCGGTACGTTTCGCTTGCGCGATGATGCAGGAGGCGCTTCAGGCGATTGCGAAAGCTACCAACGCGCGCAATTCAGGACGTGTCGAACGTCTTATCGGGCGCCTGCGAGCATCGCTCGACTACTACCAGATTGAGGAGATTCTCAGTGGCGATATGCACGAATACCTGGAGAGTATCCAGCGCCAGTGTGCGCTTATTCATAGTGGTCTCTACCAGGCTTATATTGCCTATCCGATTGAAGTCGCCCTCACATCCCGAGGTGCAGCACAAGCTTAGCCGCTCCTTGCACGCGCCTGACCGCGTAGCGGTAGCCGCGAACGAACGGCGTTGGCGTGTGATTTACAAGAACCGCTCTGGCTGCACGAGCGTAGCTGTCCCCAGCACAGGGAGTTCACGTCGGAGGACAAGAGCAGATGTATTATACCATTCGCCATACGACACGCTTTCGCTACAGTAAGCCGATCAGCGAAAGTATCATGGAAGTGCGCGTCCAGCCACGTAGTGAAAGCAACCAGCACTGCCTGGATTTTCACCTGCACACCAGCCCCCGTGCCTACATCATGACGTTCCGGGGAGAATTCGGCAACCGGGTGCATCATTTTGACATCCCTAATTCCCATAGCCAGCTCACCATAACGGCCGAGGCGCTGGTCGATGTGACTGCACCCCAGCCACTGCCGCTAGCGCTGGATGAGCATGCCTGGGATGAACTGGACGCTCTTACGGCAAATGATGACTACTGGGATACTTTGATGCCGAGCCACTTTGCCAGCCCGAGCGAGCTCCTCTATGAACTGGCTCTTGAACTAGATGTGCGGCGGCGGGCTGACCCTCTGACGGTTGTGCGCGATTTGAACGGCGCAATCTACCAGACCTTTGATTACGCTCTCAAAACCACGCGCGTCGATTCGCCGATCGATGAGGCGTTACGCCTGCGTAAAGGAGTGTGCCAGGACTTCGCACATATTATGATCACGCTGGTACGTCACCTGCGTATACCCTGTCGCTATGTCAGCGGCTACCTACTTCAGCAGGGACGCAGCCAGGAGCGTTCCACCAGCGATGCCATGCACGCCTGGGTTGAGGCGTATTTGCCCACTCTCGGCTGGATCGGCTTCGACCCCACCAACAACACGCTAGCCGGTGAGCGGCATGTTCGTGTCGCTATTGGCCGAGACTACGCCGATGTAACGCCTACGCGTGGCGTGTTCCGCGGGAGGGCTGAGAGCGATCTGGCTGTCACGATACGGTTCGCTCCCTCACAGGTAGCACTCGCTGAAGAAATAGCCCTGGAACCCACGTGGATCACAACAGTTTATGAGGAAGATGAACGCGATCAGATCCAGCAACAGATTATGCCCCAACAGCAGTAGAGTCTGAGGAGAGGGAATGCTCAACTAACCGTTCGCAATGAAAGGTATCGCTGAAAGGAGGGCTGATAATGCATGAAGTAATCGTCTCTTCAGGAGGAGAGCAGAACGCTCGAACGCTAGCCGGTCGTCGTGCTGCTGGCAGGGAGCTTCGTAACAAGGTACCTCGCTCCATCCATGCCGAGTGGACCCCGGCTGCTGATCGCCCTGATCCGCTCAGTTTGCTGGAGGAACAGAACCGCTCCCGCCTGGCACATCTCGTGCCGCTTCGCTATCAGCGAATGGCAGCCTCGCCTTTTACCTTTTTGCGCGGGTCGGCGATCGTCATGGCGCAGGATATGGCTACAACTCCTGTCACTGGGATCCAGGTGCAGGTCTGTGGCGACGCGCATCTCAACAACTTTGGCATCTACGCCACCCCGGAACGCAATCAGGTCTTCGATGTGAATGACTTTGACGAGACGCTCCCGGGCCCCTGGGAATGGGATATCAAGCGACTTGCCGCCAGCATCGTTTTAGGCGGGCGTACAAACGGCTTCCCTGCCGCCACGAACAGGCAGGCTGTCCTCAATTGTGCCCAGTCCTATCGCGAGCACATGTGGAAGTATAGCGACATGCGCCATATCGATGTCTGGTACTCCCGCATTGACTACGAGAGCTCACTCCAATTTGTGCATCCCACATTTCGCTGGTATATCACGAAACAGCGCGAAAAGTCTCGCCAGCGCTCAAGCCTACAGGCATTTCCCAAGCTCACGACGCAAGTCGATGGCCAGCATCGGTTCAAGGATGATCCTCCTCTGATCGCACACCTCGATGACGAGAAACTTATCCGTCAGTTGAAGGGATTGGTAGATGCATATCGGCCATCGGTGCAGGAGGACCGGCAGGTGCTCCTCAGCAAATACCAATGTGTGGATGTCGCTCAGAAAGTTGTCGGTGTGGGGAGCGTCGGTACCCGTTGTTACGTTGTCTTACTGCTGGGCAACGACAGCAACGATCCCCTCCTCTTGCAAATCAAGGAAGCGCAACCCTCGGTACTCGAACGTCACCTGGGCCCGAGTGGCTATGCCAATCACGCCCAGCGAGTGGTTTGCGGGCAACGTCTTATGCAGGCGGCCAGCGACCTCTTTCTTGGGTGGACACGATTGGGCTCCACCGACTACTATCTACGCCAGCTACGAGACATGAAGTTGACGGTGAATATCGAAACCCTGAGCGAAGGTGGCTTCATCGAGTATTGTCGATTCTGTGGATGGGCTCTTGCTCGAGCTCATGCCCGCTCGGGCGACGCCGCGCAAATCAGCGGCTACCTGGGCAGGAGCGATGTGTTTGACCGCGCAATTGCAGCTTTCGCCGAGACCTACACAGGCCAGACCGAGCGCGATCATGCCGCTCTTGTCCATCGGTATCAAGGCCAACCAGGCACTCGTTGAGGCTGAGTTGTCTTCATAAAGGAGATCTGGGTCCGTTCTCCCGTAGCAAGCACCTGCTCCGCTGTCATCGTGCGTCCCTCGGCCCATGCGGAGACAAAGGCCTCCTCCCCGAGATGGCCGCGGACAGCAGCTACCGTATGTTCATAGTCAGCCCGTTCAATCGGCTGCAGGGGTGCACCAATAGCTTCGCGCAGCGCTTTTGCACTCCCCCAAAGCCGCGCCGCCCAGGCAGGTTCTCCTTGCAGTCCTACCACACTCGCCAGTCCTTCCAGGCCAGAGGCGATCAACTCCTTGTCGCCTATCTCTTGCGCCATCGCCAGGCTTTCTTCGTAGAGGGCACGGGCAAAGGCGTGGTCACCCCGGGTTGCCTCCACTCTTCCTAAGAGGGAGAGTGATTCCGCCATCCCCTCTCGATGCTCCATCTCTCTGTAGAGGACCAGGCTCTCCTCCACGCGTGTACGTGCAGCAGCAACGTCTCCCTGTTTGAGCGCTACCCATCCCAGCAGGAGAGACGAGACAGCCATCCCTTCCTTGTCGCCTACTTCGCGGTCTAGAGCGAGCCCTTCCTCGAGCAGGGGGTAAATCATAGCCTGATTGCCCTGGGAAACAAAGAACGTGCCCCCTAACTGCGTCAGCGAGGCAGCTATCCCCCTCTTGTTGCCTAACTCCCTGAACAGCGTCAGACTCTCCTCAAGCAGGTTACATGCCCTGGTGTACTCACCCTGCTTATTGTTGAGCAATCCCAGGGTGAAAAGCGACCAGGCGATACGATCCTGGTCACCCACCTCTCTAAAGAGTGCTAGATCCTCCTCCATCAGGACACCTGCCGCCGTAAAATCGCCTCGTCTCCAGGCGGCCATGCCAAGTCGATCAAGGGCGAGCGCGATGCCTCGTCTGTCTCCAAGCTCCCGGAACAACGCCAGGCTCTCCTGGGCCAGCACCTCTCCCCGGTCATAGTTGCTCTGGCTGAAGGCGAGTCGCGCTGCGGCAAGCAGTGCCTTCGCGCGCATACCCGTTGCAACCCCTGCGCTTCCTGCCAGTGCACGCTCCAGGAATGCCAGTCCTTCATTGCGGTGACCACGCACCACCCAGACGCGCTCCAGCGCGATGCCAAGACGTAAGGCCATTTCAGCCCGCCCGCCTTCTAATGCCCATTGCAGTGCCGCTCGTAAGTTGTCATTCTCCCGTTCCAACCGCTCCAGCCAGGCAACGAGCAGGGGTCCTTTTAGCGCCAACTCCGCCTCTTCTGCGAGCTGCAAAAAGTAGTCAGCATGTGCCTGCCGGGCGACTGCTCCTTCCCCACTGGCAGTGAGTGCCTCCAGCCCGTACTCGCGAATCGTCTCTAGCATCAGGAGGCGTGACTCCTCACTTGCTTCTCCTGTTTGCTCCATTCGTTGCAGTAAACTCTTGTCGACGAGCGAAGCTACGCCATCCAACACCTGTCCCACTTCCTCGTCAGGCGCAGTGCAGACGGCTTCTGCTGCCTGCAGCGTGCAGCCACCGGCAAAGATGGACAACCTTCGGAAAAGTCGCTGCTCCCAGGTATTGAGCAGTTGATAACTCCACTCGATAGTATTGCGCAGGGTCTGCTGTCGTGTTGGCACATCCCGTGCCCCGCCTGTCAACATGGCCAGTCGTCGGCCCAAACGCGCGAGCAAGGCCTGCGGAGACAATAGCTTCATACGAGCCGCTGCCAGCTCAATTGCCAATGGAAGCCCATCCAGGCGAACACAGATCTCCGCTACTGCTCCGGCGTTGGTAGTGGTCAACTGGAACTCGGGCTTGACCGCCTGCGCCCGCTGGAGAAAAAGCGCCACTGACGGAGCGCGCGCGAGTGCTGCAAGTTCGGAGATATGTGCTGGATCGGGCAATTCCAGTGGTGGCACCGCAAATTCGTGCTCGGCGCGCACATGCAACACCTCCCGGCTTGTGACGAGCACCTTGAGCGATGGGCAGGACGTGAGCAGGTCCGCCACCTGCGCTGCTGCCCCAACCACCTGTTCGAAGTTGTCCAGGAGCAGCAGCACCCGCCTCTGGTACAACATCTCCGCCAGGCGTGCTGAGAGAGGCTGTTCCGCTCTATCCCGAATGCCAAGCGCCTGGGCGATGGTAGGCATGACCAGCATAGGATCGTTGATGGGAGCGAGCGATACAAAAAATACCCCCTCAACGAACACGTCACGAAGCTCTGATGCGACCTCTATACCCAGGCGGGTTTTGCCTGTGCCACCGGGGCCTGTTAAGGTCACGAGCCGCACATCCTCGCGGTGTAAGAGTTGCCCAATGGTCGCCACCTCATGCTCCCGTCCAATGAGCGGGGTCGGCTGCACAGGTAGGCTATCAGAGCGACTGTCGAGGGTTTTGAGCGGTGCAAAATCGGCAGGCAGATCTACGATCACCAACTGGTAGAGAGGGATGGGTTGCTCCAGGTCCTTGAGGCGGTGTTCCCCGAGATCACGCAGGCTCACGCCATCTGGTAAGTCGTGTTCCACCAGGTCGCGGGTGGTCCGGGAGAGAAGCACCTGCCCGCCATGGGCTGCGCTCATAATACGTGCGGCGTAATGTACGTCCAGACCCACGTATCCCTCGGCCACGCGAGAGGGCTCACCTGTGTGCAGCCCCATGCGTACACGAACCGCCACGGCGTCCGGCCAGGAATGGGTAGCGAGTTCGCGTTGCGCGGCCGCCGCCGCTAAGAGGGCATCACTGGCGCGAGCAAAGGCAGCAAATATAGCATCCCCCTGCGAATCGACCTCGTAACCGCGATATGTATAAAAAGCGCTGCGCAGCAGAGTGCGGCACTCGGTCAACAGCTCAGCGTAGCGATCACCGAGCTGCTGGAGTAGGTGAGTGGATCCCTCGATATCTGTAAAGAGCAACGTGATTGTGCCTGTCGGTAAATCACGCACGCTGAACCTCCTTGCGCCTTTCGATGTATGTATTGCTGGCTGGCCGAATCGTTCAGGATATCATCCCTGACAACTGTTCTATATTATACCGTATTCCTAAAACTGGGATGGCCAGATCTTCTTTTTGAAAAATATTATCGAAGCATTGTTTTTTCCCTCAAGCTCTTGTATACTTTCTTGTAACTTCTCAAATAAGCCGTTTGTACAGGCTATATCAAGTTTTATCAGGCTCCTGCTAGAGGAGAGAGTATGGCCAAATACCTTCGCTGTTACATGTGCTCCGACCTGCACGCTGCAAACCGCACCTACCGTAAGCTTCTTAATGCCATCAAGATGAACGTGTACGAGGCGAATGTTGTCCTCATTGCCGGTGATCTGACAGGCAAGGCCATTGTCCCGATCATCGCGCACGGCAACGGGCGTTACTCTGCCGCGTTCCTGGATCAAGATTATAGCGTCGAGACCGAGACCGAACGCCAGAATCTTGAGAATTCTATCTCGGATATCGGCTACTACCCCTACGTAACCGACTGGGATGAGGTAAACGCACTGAGAGCTGATGCAGTGAAGATGAACGAACTGTTTCGCCAGAAAATGATTCGACGCGTCGGCGAATGGGTAGCGTTAGCTGAAGAGCGCATTGGCAAAAGTGGCGTCCAGTTTTATATGATGCCAGGTAACGACGATGATCGCGGGGTTGATGCCATGATTGCACAGTCGAGCTATGTGATCAACCCGGTTGGCAAAACCATTCAACTGAACGAGCACCACGAAATGATTAGCTTTGACTATGCCAATCCCACTCCCTGGCATACTCCGCGTGAATGGAGCGAGGAAGAATATTACGAACATGTCAAAGCAAGCGCCCGCACATTGAAAGACGTCCAAAATGCTGTTTTTATGATCCACGTTCCCCCTTATGATAGTGGAATAGATACTGCCCCGGAACTTGACAAGACCTTGCGGCCCAAAGTGACTATGGGCGATGTCTTACGTGTCCCGGTGGGAAGCACAGGTGTGCGTCGTGCCATCCAAGAGTTTCAACCACTGGTCGGTGTCCACGGCCATGTACACGAAGCCGGTGGACAGGCCAGGATTGGGCGCACCACCTGTTTCAACGCTGGAAGCGAGGCCAACCAGGGTATCCTGCGCGGCTTTGTCTTTGATCTTGGTAAAGACAAGCTGGAACGGGCTTTCCGTGTCCAGGGGTAGTTGGGAGTACAATTTATTGCGCTCCCTGCATGAAAGGGATTCGCACTCATGGCAAAATCTGCTACACCCAGCGGGCTATTCGTCAGGCAGGCGTCGGGGTTGGTGCGTGATGTCAGTATGGCCAACGCGCTCTTCTTCAATATCTCCGCCTTCGTAGGAACGTCAGTAGGCTGGGCTGTCGTCTTCTACGCGCTTTTCCCAGAGTGGCAGGGATTAGGTATTTCGGCATATGCCTGGATGGCTCTTCTTACAGGTATCGCCTGCTTCTTCCTGGGTTTGATCTTCGCCAGTCTCACTACCGCGATGCCACGCAGCGGTGGCGACTATGTTTTCACCTCCCGTATCATTGGCCCATTCTGGGGTTGGCTTGAAAGCTGGACGCTGGTTGGATCGGCACTCACCATCATCGGTTTTGAAATTATCGTAGCAGTACACAATATCCAACTGACCGGTATCTTGCTCGGTGTTGCTTTTCCTGGAAGCGCCTTTGCCAATGCGCAGAATTGGTTCCAGGATAACACCAGCAAAATTATTGTCGGCATCGTCATCTTACTGGTCATTTTTGGTATCTCTATCTTGAAGACGCGCACCTTCCACAAGGTTGTGACGGGCCTCACCATCTTTGCCATCGTCTCAGTCGTAATCAGTTTCTTTGGTGCCTTCTCGATCGATCCAAGCTCGATGAATGCCGCCTTGCCGAAACTCGGCACCTCATCCCAGGCAATTATGAGCGCAGCCACCAAGGCTGGCTATTCACTCGGCAGCCCTGACTTCTCATTTCTCGGCTTGATCGCCCTGGCAGGCCTGGTCAGTGTTATACTTTTCCAGTTCATCGGCTTCCAATTCTCCTCGTACATTGCTGGTGAGGTGAAGGGCAACGTCAGGCGTACAGTGGCCTTTGCGGTAATTGGAGCGTTGATTTTTGCCATATTCATGAACTCGCTCTATATCGATATCCTGGGCAATCGCTTCGGTTTTAACCTGACCAATGCCTGGGGATACCTCTATTGGTTCACCACTGCTGCCCCTCTCAATGGTCAGCCTCCATTTACTCCGGTGATGGCAACAGCAGTACATCCAGGAGCCTGGCCGCTATGGTTGATTGTGGCGCTGGGTAACATCACCTTGAACGTCTTGCTCTGTCCCGTGTATGCCATCTTCCTCTCGCGTATCGTACTGGCATGGGCGCTTGACCGGCAGATACCTGAATGGTTCAGCGTTGTAAATGAGCGCACAAACGCCCCACTGCGCGTAATTGTTCTCGCAGTACTGCTTGGAGCGGTATTCTACGTACTGACGTTCTTTGGCCTATCTCTGGCAAGTACGACCTTCTTCGGCATCTTGCTGGCAGGCCTCACCTGGATCATGCCGGGGTTAAATGCCATCTTGATACCGTATCGTCGCCCTGATCTCTTCCAGCTTACCAACAACACGGGCAAGTTCCTGGGTCTGCCTCGCCTGGTCTGGTATGGGATCCTCTGGCTCATCTTTATTGTTCCTGTGTACGCAGCAGCGTTCGTCTGGCCTGTCATAAAGGGTCTCCTGGCAAGCGGCAGTGCCTACCTGGCATTGTCCAACTCCAGCGGCGTTGGTTGGGCACTCGTTTTCATTGCGGTTGCCATCGTGATCTACTTCGTGATGAGATTTGTCAATACCAGCCGTGGCATCAACGTGAAGATGATCTTCCAGGAGCTGCCGCCCGATTAATTGTGTGCCTGCGACACAATATAGAGCCGACTCAGTGCTACGTTACTGAGCGGCTCTATTGCTACACAGCTTTAACCGCTAGCAGCAGGAGTCCGACGATTACCAGGAGTACCCCGCCCACCTGGTTCCTCGTGATGTCAAACAGTTGCCCAGATCATTGACAGTATCCTTTGAACGCGTATAATATCGTTCTGAACCACATGTGCTATCTCTGGTCAATTCCATCTTTCGCTAGTATCTAGAGAATGCTTAGCGTACTAGATGGCTGGGAGTATCTTGAAAGGCGGAAATCACACGCAATGATGGTTGTTTTATAGGTATGAGTATCCTGCATATACCATTATTCGCATCGCCCATTCCAAGAACTCTTGGTGTGGGCTTTCATAACGTAGGCAACGAGGGAGTGTTACGTGCTTCTAATGAGACCATGATCAAATACGTGCAACACTACTATGGAGAAAGATGCGGTCATCTCCCTCTGAATGCCAGGAATATACGAGCAGTCGTGAGCTTACCCACGGCGGAGATCCAGGCCCAAATGACCTATCTCAGCGCGCTCTTTGGCAAAGATGTTACCCCTACAACATTTGACGAACTCAAAATGGAAAAGGGGAAAACGCCAGAACTGGTACCGTTGGTCGTGCCGTACATCAATGTTCCTGAAATAGAGACACGCCTGCAAAATGAACTTGGAGCAGAATCATGGGGCCTCCCGGGAAAGATGACCCATGTGCTGAAAAACAAAGCAAGCTTTTATCAATTGGTTGATGAGTTTGGCCTGGAAGGCTTTTACCCTCCTGATTATACGATCGCAAGTATCTATGAGGTTGCCAGAGAGGCGGAACGCTTTCTCCGTCGGGTAGAGGATGTCTACAAAAAGGCAGGAGTAGCAGAAGCCTATCCCTTGGGAGTGATGCTCCGGGCAGCCGAGGAAGATGGCAATTACGGCTGCTGCTTGGCCTATGAAAACGCAGGTGGCATCATCGTCGTACAAGACGGAGACGCCGACCATGCTCAATACTATACACAGTGGCAAGAGGCATTAGCTGTGTCACAAACACATCTGGCAACTACCATGAATGTGCAGAAAGAAGCCAGGGTCGTGATCAGCCGGTATATAGACTTTGTCGACTCTCCCGGCATGTCCGTAGTGATTATGGAGAATCGAGTAGAGTCACTGGGATGGAATGGGCAGTTGCAAAGGCCAGGCAGTAAAGCATGCATTGGAACAAGTACGTATATTCCCAAGAATGCATATATGCAGCGCATGCAGCAAGAATATGAAGAACAGACAGCTGCGTTCTTTGAGGCCTTGTTGAGATGGACAGCTCAGCAGTGCGGCGTAGAGTTTGCCTCTATCAGAGGCGTGGCAAACCTGGATATCATGATCCCAGGAGAGCTGGAAAAAAGACTACGGAGACGAAGAAAGCAACCAGTAGGCAATTATCTGGCAGAATGTAATCCTCGCTGGACAAACTATACTGATGCCATTATGACCATTCTAGGAGCTAACCGAAGAGAGCAGACCATCTATAATATGAAGGCAGCCGTTTCAGCAGGAATTTGTACTGTCGATAAACATCCCTTGCCCGAAAACGTAGACCCCCAAAGCGTAAGAGCAGGCATCACCGAAAGAGATGATGTTTTGAAGCAGGAAGGAACGAGGATAATTTGCCGCATGGCAAAAAATCCCATGGGCTTGATCTTTGCCGGAGAGGTAGCAAAAGCACGACAAGAGGTCAATACAATACTTACGCTGCTCTCTCCTGAAAAGGCCTTATGACCACTTTGGAGGGATACATCATGCAGGAGACCGGAGATGTTTTTCGCACGGGGAAGTATCACAAGAGCTTTAAGAAGAAGCATCTACACCTTATACGTAAGCTGCAACTTCGCGTGTTTTATCGGACATCTTCTCTCCTGATGAACGTTCTGGGCTGGCCCGACCCGCTCGCAAGAAAGGCTCCCCGTGTACTGCTCTGTGGGACCGCGTCTCCTTATACCACCGTCACTTTTACGCGCTTCGTAATAAAGCGCAATAGCGTGGCCAGCATCGATGTCCTGGATATATCTCCGTATGCTGTGAACCAATCCTCGCGTTTTCTGGAGACCTGCCAGGATATTGACCCAGCCCGAATCTCCTTCGTCGAAGGTGATGCCTTACACATGCCGTTTGCCGGTGAGAATTTCGATTGGATAGAAACAGATTTCTTCATCCAGTTTTTCTCTACCAAGGAAAAAGCGCTCTTGTTCAAAGAGTGGTACAGGGTACTCAAGCCAGGAGGCGTGGTCACGACAAGAGACTGGTTAATGCAGAAACAGGACTTCATCGAGCACGTTGTTGATGGGACGAAAAATTGGCTCATCAGGCATATCCTGGGGCCTGTCGCCTATAGCTCAAGCACAAAGGACGTGAAGGAAGCTCTGGGGAAGCAGGGGTTTGAAGTGGCCGTGTTTCCGGTGCGGATACCTGGCATCAGAATAAGGATACCTGTGATGAACTATATCCTCATCTATAAGCCTGCTGAGCAGGAACATATGCCTCCAGTCGATGCCTGATATAAGAAATGCCATGTCGTATTTAAAGGCTTTTCAGACGAAGGTGCCTGTAAACCGTTGAGACCACCCCTGGTAGGCGTGCAGCGCAGCCGGTTTGATGTCTCCCAGGCGCTGCCCTAAGTCGGTGCAGACGGCCAGATAGGTGTGGTAGCTGTCGCACTGCGGCGCAATAACGAAGAGGCGACAGCTATCAAGCTGCCCCAATCTCCGGCTGTACTCGTAGTGATAGCTCTCTTGCAGCGCCTCTTCGACCTCTTGAGAAATGGTGCCGAGCTGCCTTTCATCGATGGCAGCACCGGCGTCGAACTGGATGAATAGTGTATAAAATGGACGGCCTTCGGGTGGCCACTCCGGTGCCATCATCCAGAACTCCGCGTGCGCTGCATGTTTTTCAAGCAGACTCGCAACAGTGGTACGAACAAGGTCTTCGTTCAGCTTCTCTCCGCAAATATCCACCACTTTAGCTTGTCTCCCGACGAATCGAATCAGTGGGCACTGGTGATAGAAATCTGCCACCTCGATAAGGTCGTTCAGACGGTAACGGTAGAGACCGCCGCCAGTGCTAACAATCACCGAGTACCTTCGTCCTGCCTGTAGCTCGTGCGCTAGCTTGATCGCCGCTGCTCCTTCGTCTGCCTCTTCAAATTCGAAGAATTGAGAGAGCAAGGATAAGGCGGATAGATCATCTTTGTTAGCGTGACGAATTGGTGGTGAAAATGGAAAAGAGATAAAGGCTTCCGTAGCAAGTAAGCCCTTAGGCTGGATGGCGGCGCGGGGAAAATATACTTTGAGATGCGGTAGGGCGAGAGCGGCATTGCCGTGCGCCCAGCAACTGATGAGCCGCATTTCGGGCCAGATAGCCTCGTAGAGCGTCCTTCCAGAGATATCCGTCTCGGTAGGTATCTTGCCCTGCCAGGCTGCGCGCAGCCGTTCCAATTCTTGAGCGCGGCGCGGATTGCTTTTACAATGTGAGAGGATGCTATCCCTGAGTGGCGGTTCTATCTTCGAGGCAACAGAAAGTGTTCCTTGCCTGATATCTCCAGTTAACTGGGAAAACCACTCTGGAAGAGGATCAAGCAGCAGCGTCAGAAAACTGGGATTCCACACAGATACCCAGGATAATAACCGCTCCTGGAGAAGAAGTCGCAGGGTGACATAACGGAATACTTCCATATCGCTCAATTGAGCAAGTTGGGATGGAACGGCCATGATTGAGTTGAGCACCCATCTGGTCAAAGGGCTGAAATACTGCTGCTCATCATCGAAGCCGATAGCAATACCTCCCGTCGTGTGACTCTTCCGTTCTCCGATAGGAGTTACGGACCAGTACGTTTTGCCCAGGAGGATGCGGGGAAAACGGCGAAAAAGGTAGTACACCCAGGGATCTATGCCCTCCTGGAATTCGCTCACGAGCGCTTTTGTATATGGTATCAGTTTGGAAGCCTGTGTTGAACCGCTGGTGAGGCCGAACTGGAGTACGCGCTGTGCAGTGAGCACCTGCGGCCGACCATCCGCGATACGCTCAATATATGGCTGAAACTCCTCGTACGAGCGGAGCGGTACCGCGCGTTGATATAGTTCAACCGAACTCACACCGGCGAAATGGTGTTCACGTCCGATTTCGCTATCAGCATTCTCGGAAAGAATGCGCTTGAGTACGGCGGCCTGCGTTCCAGAAACATCACGGGTAGCGCGTTTCCACCTGCGGGACATGCCAAATGAATACAAAAACCAGAGCAGATTGGCCAGGCTGACCCTGAACCGTTGTATGGCCTGCCCCATTAGTCGCGTCCTTCAGCACTCACGAGCCGTTTTACTCGGTTCGTAAAATTATCCGGTGACACTCTTGCAACGCAGACAAGTTCGGTGCCATCTAAGTACCCCGGGTTACAGCGCAGGAAAAACTCGGTATGGGCGTCCATGCTGCTTGGTATCGCGTCGATGCTTCCCGGCCTCACCCTTTGAGGACTGAACGTAACGACGCCTGTCGCGGGATTATAATGGCGAGGATACTTCTTCTCCCCAAAGGCATCCATGACCGCCTTGTTGTAAGCGGCAGTCGGCTTATCGTAGCAGGGAGCAAATTCCTTAAAGAAGAAGAGCATGATCTTGTACGATCTCCATCCTTTAGAGATAAGTATGTAATACACCTTGTTCTGGGGAAATTGTTCCTGGACATGCATGAAATACTTGACAAGCTCAACACCCAGGCCCGTGCTGCTTCTATATTCCGGCAGGACTACGGTGTCTCCAGAGAAGATGCCCTTTACCTCTTCACCTGGCAGCGAGAGGGTGAGTACCATAAGCGTTGACCACCCGACGATTTCTCCCTCGCAATGCTCCTTCCGCAGGATCATGACATCTTCTTTTTCCTGAAAATCTCGCATGAAGTCATTCCAGCTTACACCGAGGAATCCCTGGCAAAGCAGGTGGTAGAAAATCTCCTTTTCATGTTCGGAGCACGTGGAGACTTTCTTAGTCTGACAGACGATGTGGGGCATAGCTGCTTCTCCTCGTGGCCTGCTGTCCGCGAGCTATCATACACTTCTTTCTATGGTTGTGGTAACATAATATAACAAAAGCATACTTGACTCAACACCTGGCTCGACGAGCTGCTCATTGTGCTGCTTCGTATCCACGTCCGTGGAAGGCATTCACAGGGACTCTCCTGGCAATGTGTACCCACGAAGAAACGGGAGGAAATCGTGAAAATCACCCTTCTCATGCCCCAGTCTCCGATGTACCGCAAACGTGGAATCTTCAGTAAAGCGCTCAGATACGCACCTCTTACCCTGACGACCCTGGCTGCGCTCGTGCCAGAGGAGTTGAATGCTGAGATCCGTATCATCGATGAAGGGGTCGAGCAACTGAACATTGAGGCAATCGATGCCGATATTGTCGGCATCACCTGTATTACGCCGAATGCTCCTCGTGTCTACGAGCTCTCGCGCCAGCTGCGAGAGATGGGTATTACAGTGGTCATTGGTGGAGTACATCCTACGCTAGTTCCCGACGAGGCTCAACCGCGCGCGGACGCCATTGTCGTCGGGTACGCAGAACAGTCGTGGCCTCAACTCCTGCGCGACTTTGCAGCCGGAAAGATGCGATCCCGCTATGACGAGGGACCTGGTTATCGCTTCGCCAACGTCCCTGAACCCCGGCGCGACCTGCTGAAACGCGAAGGATATATCACGATCAATACCGTCCAGGCCGTGCGTGGATGCCCATACAAGTGCAACTTCTGCGTTGTGCCCGTTGCCTGGCCGGGCTATCTTCAGCGCCCCGTTCAGGAGGTAATCCGCGAGATCGAGCGCCTCGAGGGAGATACCTTCCTCTTTCTTGATCTGAGTCCTATTGAGAACCCCACCTATATCAAGCAGTTGTACCGTGAGCTAATCCCGCTGAAGAAGCGTTGGGGCGGGCTTTCAACCATTCGCATCGCTCGCGACCGCGAAATGCTAAAATTGGCGGCCCAGAGCGGGTGCGGAGGACTGCTCATCGGCTTTGAGTCGGTATCGCCCGCTACCATCAAGCAAATGAAAAAAGGCTTTAATAAGCCTGAAGACTACAGCGAAGCAGTCAAAATCATCCACGATCACGGAATAGCTATCAACGGCTGTTTTGTCTTCGGACTCGATGGCGATGATAAGGGTATCTTCGAGCGCACCGTTGAATTCGTCAATAAGGCCCCCATTGACCTGCCCCGCTTCTCTATCGCGACGCCTTTTCCCGGCACTCCGCTGTACAGGCAGCTCCAGGCGCAGGGGAGGATTCTCATCAAGGACTGGACGTACTACGGAGGTCAAAACGTCGTGTTCCAGCCGCAAAACATGACAGTTGAGGAACTGCAAGCAGGAGCACAGTGGGCATGGAGGCAGGTATATAGCTTATCATCCATCCTTCGACGCGTCGCAGGCTCGGCGGCTTCTCGTTCCGGTCTGGTCCTGAAAACCTCGCTTCTCGCGAACATCGGCTACACAAAATATGCCAGGATGCTCCCCGATTACATTCCCGTCCCCTGTGAGGTCGAGCCGTGGCGCGTTCAGCTTATAGAGTCACAGTAGCATCTGAAAGGAAGTCCTTATGAAGATTACCTTCATCACTCCACATGTCGGGAGAAAGAGCAGCAAGGAGTATGTGCGCACCTGGCAGATGGAGCCGCTCACCATCGCCACCCTCGTAGGCTTAACGCCGCCTGATGTCGAAATTGCCTATTACGACGAGCGCGTGGAATCCATCAATTTTGATGCTCTGACCGACCTGGCGGCCATTACCGTCGAAACCTACACGGCGAAGCGCGCGTATGAAATAGCTGCCGAGTATCACAAAAGAGGAGTGAAAACGCTGCTGGGAGGCTATCATGTAACCCTCATTCCAGATGAGGCGCAAGGGTATGCCGACAGTATCCTCGTGGGGTACGCCGAACCTCTCTGGGAGCAAGTAATCTGGGATGCCGAGAGGGGAACGCTCCAGCACCGGTACACGCAGAACAAAGCGCAGCCCTATGCCTATGGCATGCCGCGCAGGGACATCTTTCAGGGGAAGCCCTATTTCAAGCTGAGCTGCCTTGAAACAGGGAGAGGCTGCCCGCTCCATTGCAACTTCTGCTCGATTGCTGCTGCGACCTCTTCCCGTTATAACGGGCGCTCAATCGACAGCATCGTCGCAGAGATCGCCTCACTCAAAAACCGCAATGTCTTCTTCGTGGATGACAATTTCGTCGGAAACCTCAAGCACGCGCGCGACCTCTGCCGTGAACTTATTCCGCTCAAAATCAACTGGTTGGGTCAGGGTACGCTCAATATGGCAAGAGATGAAAAGCTGCTTGAAATCATGGCGGAGAGCGGCTGTGCCGGAGTGCTGATCGGCTTCGAATCGCTCCGCCACGATACCTTGCGACTCATGGATAAGCAGCTCAACGTCGTCATGGGAGACTATAAAAAGCTAATAGATCGCCTGCACCACCACGGCATCGGGCTCTACGGGACCTTCATCTTCGGCTATGACACCGAATCGGTCGATGATACCCTGCATACGGCAGAAGCGGCCATCGATTTCGGCCTGTTCATCGCGGCGTTTAATCACCTTCTTCCGTTTCCCGGCACGCCGCTGTATGAACAATTTCGCTGTGAGGGGAAGCTGACCGATGAACAATGGTGGTTATCGCCAACGTTTCGCTTTGGTGATGTTCCATTTACCCCTAAGAATATGACGTCCCAGGAACTGCATGAGCTGTGCTTGAAAGCCCGCAGGAGATTCTACAGCCTCCCTGGCATGATAAGGCGCTCCGCGAACATCAGGGGGAATGCCACGACCCTGAGAAAAGCCGCCGCGTTCTGGGGAATTAACGCGCTGCTGCGTAAAGAGATCGGGCAGAAGGATGGGCTGCCATTGGGGAATTACCCGGTACGCCCCTCACCGCTCTATGCCGAGAGCAGAAACTGATATGTTTACTCGCAATAGAAGGAGCCTGTATGTCCGGGCAGCGTAGGTTCGAGTTTGCCCTGGCGAAGGAGGTGGACGATGGTGAGCTCCGCGAATTGCTCCGCCATATATCGATGCCGGGCAATATTACCCTCGCCTTTCTCCGCGAGCCCTCGTTTTTTCTGGCCGAGCAGGCCGGGAGCGCTGCAAGCCAGGTGATCATCTGCAAAGACCGCCAGAAGGGACAGATGGTGGGCATGGGCAGCCGGAGCATACGGTGCGTGTACATCGATGGCAAGCCGGCAAGCGTAGGCTACCTGAGCATGCTGAGAGGCATCCCACAAGCCCGCAGCAATATTGGGCTGGCACGCGGCTATAAATACCTCAGGGAACTTCATGCCGACGGCGCTGTCCCTTACTACTTCACAACCATCATGGATGACAACACTGATGCGAAAGCTTTATTGACCAGCGAGCGCGCGGGACTTCCGGTCTATAAACCTGCCGCGCACCTCATCACCTACCTTATCCCGCTCACAAAAAAACGCGGGAGGCAAAAGTTTTGTAACGAAGTGAGCAGGGGGAATCCAGATCGACTCCCGCAGGCTGTCGCATTCCTCCAGGAATGGAACAGTCGCTATCAATTCGCTCCTGTGTACACGCCGCAAGACATGCTCGGTCAAAGCAACCAGCTCCCCGGTTTTTCCTGGGAGAATTTGTATGCGTATCGCGAAAATGGGAAGGTTCTGGGAACGCTGGGGGTTTGGGATCAGCAGTCGTTCAAACAAACCGTCGTAACGGCCTACTCCCGTAGGATGGAAGTCATACGCCCATTTTACAACCTGTTCGCCTACATTCGGAGCATCCCTCGCTTACCAGCCGCCGGGGCGAGTATCAACATCTTGTACGCGGCATTTTTGAGCGGAAACAAGTCCGTTTTCGCAGAGTTGCTGAAGCAGGCGTGCTCAGATTGGTCCTGCAAGGGTTATGATTACCTTTCCGTGGGCTTCTGCGAGGACAATGAACTCTCTTCCATCGCGTCTCGTTATGCTACTCAACGCATTGCAAGTACCATGTACATCGTCTATTGGCAGGATAGCGGCGTGTTACTTCCCGCGACGAACAGGCCTGTACATCTGGAGATTGCAACGCTTTAGCCGGTGCCGGAGGTTCTGCGACTCCGTTCATCGCAGTTGGCGAATATCGCGAATGCACAGACCAATAGATGCCGGTACCACTACGAGCATACCGGCGAGCGCGAAAACTTGGGCAGGTCCGATGTGGTCTGCCAGCAAGCCCGCCAGGACAAGCCCGCCGGGCAGTGTGGAAGCTACCCCCAACTGCGTTATGCTGCTGACGCGGCCCAGTTTGTCGTTCGGCACCTTCTCCTGTTGAAGTGTTCCCCAGAGGATCGTAAAAATTGCCAGGCCAGCGCCGACCAGGGCCGATGCAGCAATGACAATGGCTGGCTCGATGGGGCGGGGTAGTGGTAGAGCGCAAGCGATCAGCGCGCAGCCGCCAACGAGGACCGCGCTATAGGCAACGATGCCGCGCCGCAGCTTGGATGCATTTCCTATAGCAAGAGCGGCAAGAATCGAGCCGACTGCGTCTGCCGTTGCCACGGCCCCTATCAACCAGACTCCCGCACCGTATACATCGCGGACCAGCCTGGGAAGCGATACCCACATCGCCCCCGCGAAGCCTGCACCGACCAGCGGCGAAGCCAGAACCGTCACCCACAGCCACGGAACGCTGAAGACGTAGCGCAGGCCATCTCGCGCGTCTCTCATTGCGCCCCGTATCCCTTGTGAAGCATGATTACGTACCTCATCCGCTTCAGCAGGATGAGTTGGAACTTCCACTTGTGAGGGCAATGTGGGTTGAGGAAGGCGAAGCGCCAGGAGACAGAGTGCCGAAATACCATAGGTCAACCCGTCGAAGGCGAAAGCGCTTGCCATACCGAATAGCGCGGCGCAAATTGCGCCCGGCACGGGTCCGAGCAGAAAACCTACATTCCGGCTCAGCGTATTGAGCGAATTGACCGACGTAAGCGCTTCTGTCTCTACCATTTGGGGCATAATGGCCTGGTATGCCGGGTCAAAGAAGCTGCTCACAACGCCAAACAGAGGGGCCAGGGCGACGAGGTGCCAGAATTGCAGCAGGTGGGTCCAGCTTAGCCAGGCTACCAACATGACGATACATCCGCGCCCCGCATCGGCGCACAGCATGAGGAAGCGCCGCGATACGCGGTCAGCAATCACGCCACCAAGCAACAGGAACAATATTCTCGGAGCCCACTGCGCGATGAGGATGAGGCTCATCGCCGTGGCCGAGTCGGTCAGGAGCAGGACTTCCCAGGTGATGGCAATGGTGAACACGGCATCGCCAAGCACGGAGATGGTCTGTCCCGCCCACAGGAGCGTGAACGGGCGCGAATGGAACGCCCGCGCGAAATGCAGCCGCTCGGCTATTGCTGAATGCAAACGGGCCACCTGTCTCATATCGACTGACTCTTTCGGTCAGGTATACATATAAAATGTATCAATCCAGGCTGTTGAGGCGACGCTCTGCTTCTTCGACTGAGATGTTGCCAGTGCGAAGCTCTTCAAGAATAACGCGGCGCTCTACATCTCGCTCGTCACGCGAAAGCGGACTCGAGGGGGCAGCGCTCCTCGAGCTAGCAGAGGGAGCGCTATCAGCTGTATTTTCATCTAATGGAACTTCTGCTTCATCATACTCGATAGGTACGCGCTGTGCTTTGGGACTTTGCTTGCCTCTAGAGGATTGGGATTCCTCATTGCGCTTCTTCCACTCCTGGCGAATAGTTGCGAGTGTTTCTTCCAGTTCGGACATCACTTTCTCCACCACTTTTTGGACCTCATGTTCCACAGCATCCCAATCCGTGTCACGCACATGCCTGGTCGCGCGTTGTGCATAACGTTTGGCGCGTTCAGCGGTGCGGCGGGCGGCTCGCTCGGCCTGCTCTCGTACATCGTCCCAGCGCTCTTCGTACTCACCATATACGCGTGCTCCTCGCCCACGCTTCCACTCAAAGCCGAAGTCAGGTGAAAACGCGGTACCTATTCCATCGGGATCCTCATCGGTAAATGGCCCTTGGAAATCGAACCGGGCGTGTTTTGGCCCTCGATCCCATTGTGCCCGGAAGCGGTGTTTTCCAAAACCGCCTTCCCATGTCCGCGGGCCCTCTTTCTCTTGTTCTTTATTATCTACATTAGATTCGTTGCTCATGGAATACTCCTTTTCATCGCTCTCTTCAGCGATAGTGGAAATGTTGCCGTAGTTACTACTTAGAGTGACAGTCGCATCACCGTGCCCCATTACTCCAATTAAATTGCTTCATTGCCCCCGATCCGCCATTCATGGCAATCGGGTGCGTATCTCTCCCTGGGAAGTCTGGGCAACAGAACACGCATTGATTATGCCACATGTACCTGAAGACTCTCCCGTCTAAAGAACGGGGGGTTCTGAGCAGTCCTTCCACGCTTCCAACCTGCCCTGCGTGAGCAGGAAGGCTGGCTCTGGTGTGGGTTCGCCCAGACTTTGAGGCCGACGGGCTCTGGCACGGGGCACACCCATGCTTCGGGGCAAGGACTGCCCCTCATTCGCCCGTTGGAGCACCCGTGCATGCGCGGCCTGCAAGCGCGCCTCCGCACTTTCCCAGAGGATCACACTCTGGGCACATGACGGGATCAATTGGTCTACTGAGAGCGTGGAGGCCAGAAAGGCCGAATAGAGGTCCCGCTGTACGGGACCGACTCCACAGGGACACTGATGCCAGCGCTGCGACAACGGTTTTTTCACGACACCGCCGCAGCCATGACAGAACTGGCTCAATTTGGCTGTGCGCGTGGACACTTCGATCAGGGTGCCGCCCGTGCTTGCAGTTGGGTAAGGGCACAGCGCGTTTTCCCTTTTACGAGGGGTACGTTTCTGCGCCCTCCCCACCGAATGAAGTAGGGCACCGGCGAGGTGCTTCAATAGCCCTTTTCCGTTGCCCCCTTCCCAAACGACACGGGCAAGTTTCCCTGCATGTCGCTTTCCAGAGGAAACACCCCGTCATCATTGGGAATAAGAGAGGACTTATGCATTGCGCGGCCACTCAACCCATGACCATTCGGGACTATTCCTCCTGCCACCCTTTGCCCTGTGGACGATCTTCTCGTCCTCCTTGGTGGGACGTGATTCCCACGACTCACTACGATGGCTCTGTCACCTTGCCGCTCGCACGGTTTAGGTGATCCCGTGGTACGTCGTTGCGATACGTGCTAGCCCCCCTTAGAGCCTCGACTCATCCCTTGAGGAACCTCGTTGGTTCTCTTCCACGCTCAAGGATTGCACCGGCCTCCGGTTCATGCCAATGCAGAGCGTGGCATCGGTTACAAGCGCTGTTCCGATGGGTGCGCACAACCACCAAGTCAGGATTCGAGTTCAGGCAATCCCGCTTTACTCATAGGGAGCGGGTCGTACGGATACCCTGCCCTACAACGCTTTCGGGCATGCACCGCTTACTCGACATGCTTTGTCCCTTTCGGCTTTCGCGTCCAGGTATGCCGATAACCCAGGAATATTTCCTCAATTCCTCCTGCCTCCGGCAGGGATATCACAACGCGCCTCACGGCGCACACCGACCGTACGAGTTTCCAGGTAGTCGGCTCGCCAGTTTCCGCTTCTCTCCCTTTGGCCTCTCCGCATTTCGCGTCGCCGCATCGGGTTCAAGCGGTTCCCCTGTGCCCCTTCGCCCTGCGGACGACCTTCTCGTCCT
>WNFA01001891.1_pt1 | contig 22526 bp, 20 predicted proteins | sample 5400481 | NCBI WGS metagenome assembly WNFA01 (sample SAMN13153340, study PRJNA577476) | soil metagenome | isolation source: 120 cm saprolite under Douglas fir tree site 2 hole 1 replicate 2 | place: USA:California | collected 2015-04-18 | reverse complement strand
CCGCTGCAGGCCTACTTCCGTATTAATGCACAGAATATGGGCCAGTTCGAGCGCACGCTGATTATCGCGGCACCGGGTTCGTATGTGCATTATGTTGAAGGCTGCACGGCGCCGACGTATGCCAGCGACAGCCTGCACAGCGCCGTAGTAGAAATTTTGGTGCAGAGAGGCGCTCGCGTACGCTATACGACGATCCAGAACTGGTCGAAGAATGTGTACAACCTGGTGACGAAACGTGCTGCCGCTTACGCTGATGCGACGATGGAATGGGTGGATGGCAACCTGGGCTCGAAGGTGACGATGAAGTACCCGGCGGTGCTGTTGATGGAGCCGGGCGCTCGTGGGGATGTCCTGTCGGTGGCGTTCGCCAGCGATGGCATGCACCAGGACGCCGGAGCCAAGATGACGCACCTCGCGCCGCACACGACTTCGCAGATCCTGTCGAAGTCGGTCTCGAAGGGGACGGGCCGGGCTTCTTATCGCGGGTTGGTACGTATCAATCCAGGCGCACACCACACCAAGTCGAGCGTACGCTGTGACGCGCTCCTGCTCGACGAGCATGCCCGCACCGATACCTACCCGACTATTCGCGTCGAGGATAATGAGACGGAGGTCGGTCACGAGGCGACGGTCTCTAAGGTCGGTGACGACCAGCTCTTCTACCTGATGAGCCGCGGCCTGGATGAGTCCGAGGCTTATTCGCTGATCGTCAATGGTTTCATTGAGCCGATCACGAAGGAGCTGCCGATGGAGTACGCGGTCGAGTTGAACCGCCTGATCCAGTTGGAGATGTCGGGCAGCGTGGGTTAAGTTAGAGAACTACCGATGTAGATTACGAGGGTCACCGATGTGGTGACCCTTGTTTTTTTGTTTCAGGGGGAAGAGCTGCTCCTCTTTCTATCAGCAGATGTCAATCCCCCCCTTGCCCAATCGCCCCATCTCGAGTACAATCAATCTACTGTACAGCGTGGGGCGCAACCCGTTGAGTACAGGGGCGTAGATATAGGTGAGAGAAGATAGGTATTACCTCCTCTCCAAAACCAACGTGGGAATTGAGAGGTGGGTTAGTTGGCCCGGTGCCTGAATATAAGAGCCGGTGGGGGACATGAGAACCCCAACGATGCGATATATTGCCAGCGCTGCGATTTCCTGGTACAGGGAGCACACGTCGGCGCTTACGAGATTATTGACTTCATCGGCGCGGGCAGCTATGGTCATGTCTACAAGGTGCGGGAACCGGCGCCGCTCAGCCGCATATTAGCGCTGAAGGTGCTGCGCTTCGATCAATTCAATGAGAAGGCGCTGGGGAGCTTCTTCGACGAGGCGCGGCGTATTGCTAATCTTCAACATCCAAATATTTTGCCCGTGTATAATTTCGGCCAGTTGGAGGACGGGCGCCCGTACCTGGTGATGGAGTACGCGCCGCGCACGATCCTTGATCTCTTCCGCAGGGATGACGGCGGCAAGAGGCTGGCACTGGCAGAAGAACTCGAGCCCTATGTGCGGCAGGCGGCAGATGCCCTCCACTATGTACACAAAAGCGGGCTGATTCACCAGGATGTGAAGCCGGGCAACCTGCTGATCGGGCGCAACGAGCAGCTGCTGCTCTCTGATTTCGGCACTACCTTCTACCTGGGCATGCAAACACACGCTTCGCTTGGTGAGGTTACGGGCACGGCGGCCTATATGCCACCGGAGCAATGGCAGGGCAATCCCCGGCGCGACTCCGACCAGTACGCGCTGGCCATCTGCTGCTACGAGCTGCTCGCGGGTCGCCCGCCATTCCTCTATAAACGCATCGAGGAGATGTGGAACGCGCACCTGAAGGAACCGGTGCCCGCGCCGCAGCAGTGGAACCCGCGTATCCCGGTGGAGGTCGGCGCGGTACTACTGCGTGCGATGGCGAAGGATTACCGGCAGCGTTATCGCGGCGTTATAGAGTTTTCCGACAATTACACAAGCGCGGTCAAGCTGGCGCTACAGCGCTACGTGTGCCAGCAGTGCGGGCACCACAATCGCAGCGGCGCACGGCGCTGCAGCGCGTGTGGCGCAGAATATGACCGCCGCCGCTGTCCTTATTGTGATGCCCCGGGCCGTTTCGGGCAACGCGTCTGCTCGACATGCGGCCGGCTGGTTAGCTCACCGACGATTGTGCTGCACAGCCCGCTCGAGGGAGTGAGTGTACGCCAGGAACGCTATACTATCAGGCACGTGCTGAAGAATAGCGAGGAGACACGGGTGATGACAGCCATTGCCAGCGACACGCAGGCAAAGGGACAGCGGGTTGTGCTGAAACGCTGGGAATGCACCAATCTGCCTCTTGCCCGCCGCGCCAAGGAGCTGGTGTACTACGAGAGGGCGACCGAACCACTGGCGCGCCTGCGCCACCCGTTGATCCCACGTGTGCTCGACCGCTTCGCCGAGGGGAAGCATTATTACCTGGTGCTGGCGTATGTCGACGGGGAAAGCCTGGAGGAGCGGTTACTGAAGTTTTACAAGCCGCTGCCGGAACGCGAAGTGCTCGGCTATATGAATACCCTGTTGAATATACTGATGGCTTTGGAGCAACAGCAGCCTCCCATACGGCATTATGATATTTCGCCCGCCAATATTATCATTGAGAGGAGCCGCGGCCGTGTTATGCTGACGGGGTTTCAGGTTGCATCACCGCCTTTGTCAGACGCACAGGATCTCAAGAGGCACCGCACAACGAGGAAGCTGGCTATTTCGCCTTATCTGCCGTTACGAGACATGCCTTATGATCAACGCACCTGTATCTATATGCTGGCGGCGAGTATGCACTATGCGCTGACCAATTATCCACCGCCTCATTATCCGGCCTATCCACCAGTACGTATGCTGAACTCGCAGGTGTCTCCCGGGCTTGAAATGGTGCTCAGCCGGGCGCTGATGGAGGATAGTAAGGAAAGGTATCAGAGCTATCAAGAGATGCAGAGGGATATCAAAGGGCTATTGTAGGCCCTATCCGCAGTCGCCCCGCCCCCTCCAGGGCGACCGCGTAGAGTGCCGATTTATCGAGCACGTGGTCGCCCCTACTCGGTACGGTTAGCGGCGCTGGTCGATGGGGGGGTAAGGTACGTTCTTTGGGCCGACGTATTCGGCGCGGGGACGAATGAGGCGGTTGTTGGCATATTGCTCCAGTACATGGGCGGTCCAGCCGCTGATGCGGCTGCACGCGAAGATGGGCGTGTCCAGGTCGATAGGGATGCCCATGGTGTAGTAGACCGAGGCGGAATAGAAATCGACGTTGGCATAGAGTCCTTTGTGTTCTTTGATGTATGCTTCGATGATGTGCGACATCTCATACCAGCGGGTGTCGCCGGTACGTTTCCCTAATTCCTCCGACATGGCGCGCAGGTGCGTGGCGCGCGGGTCTTCCGTGCGGTAGACGCGGTGGCCAAAGCCCATGATGCGCTTATGATGTTCCAGCGCGCCCTGGATGTATGGTTCCGCCCGGTCGACCTGTCCAATGCGCAGGAGCATGCGCATTACCTGTTCGTTGGCGCCTCCGTGCAGTGGGCCGGAGAGGGCGCCGATGGCCGAGGTGATGGCTGCATACATATCTGCCAATGTACCGGCCGTGACGCGAGCGGCGAAGGTCGACGCGTTCAATTCGTGGTCAGCGTGCAAGATCAAGGCGACATCGAGCACGTGAGCGTTATAGGTATCTGGCTTTTCGCCGGTTAACATGTACAGGAAGTTGGTGGCGTGGTCTCCACCAGGTAGAGGGGCAACGGGTTCTTTGCCGTTACGCATGCGATCCCAGGCGGCTACGATGGTTGGCATTACAGCGGTGAGGCATATAGCGCGGCGGTGGTTGGCATCAGTGGATTTGTCATTGAGGTCGGGGTCGAAAGCGGAAAGGGCGGAAACAGTGGTACGTAAGACATCCATCGGCGGGGTTTTGAGCGGCAGCAAGCGCATTAACTGGAGCAGAGGATCGGGAAGTGCGCGGTTGGCAGCGAGCTGCGCTTTCACTTCCTCAAGCTGGGCCTTTGTGGGCAAGGTACCATGCCAGAGTAGATAGGCCGTTTCTTCAAACGACGAGTAGCGCGCTAAGTCGTGGATGTCAACACCGAAATAGGTCAGCTTGCCGAGTTTGCCGTCAAGGTCGCAGATACGCGAGTTCGCTGCTACGACATCTTCAAGACCACCGGTTGTCATAAAAGGTCCTCCAGGGGAGTGGGATTACGCTTCGCTGTAAGGGCATTTCTCGCAGGCGCCTAAGCAGGCCGGCATCCGACGTTTTGGGCGGTGTCGGGAAACTGCTGCTTCCACAGCGAAGCAGACAACTTTCGTTACAACAAATGATATGCGGTTCTGTAAGGTAATTATAATCATGCAGAGTTTGCAATGTCAACGGGATTAAAGAAGACACAAAATTGGATTGACGGGGAAATATCGTCGCCTGCGAGCGTATTATGTAGAGAAACAAATAAGTATGGTACCTATGGAATAGTGATAGAAATATGTTAAACTGAGGCAATCGAGATAAAAAGTGAGGCAGCATATGACAGAGCTTGTGCGAGAGGATGAGGTACAACTCATTGCCCGCAGCCAGCTTGGGGATGTCAGCGCGTTCAATCAGTTGGTACTGAACTATCAACAAAGCACGTATGGGGTCATCTTCCGCATGCTTGGAGATCGTGACATTGCGGCCGATGTCACGCAAGATGTATTCATTGCTGCCTTTCGCGGTATACAGTCTTTTCGCGGCGGGTCCTCGTTCCGCGCCTGGCTGATGCGCATAGCCTCCAATGCTGCCTGCGATTACTGGCGGCGCACACAGCGCCATCCCACGGAGTCATTGGATATAGATGCTGACGACGATGATGCACACGCAGCCAGCATCCTCAACTCGGCGGTGGCAATGGGGCAGGAAGTGAATCCTGAGGAGTACCTGCTCAACCGGGAGTTACAGGAACTGATCCAGCGGGGTTTGCAGGTGCTTCCTCTTGACCAGCGCGTGGCGGTTGTTCTATGCGATATACAGGGGTTATCATACGAGGAGATTGCGACAACGACCCAGGCGACGATGGGCACGGTGCGCTCGCGTATTGCACGCGGGCGGGCGCGGCTGCGCAACTACCTGTACAAGTACCGGGAACTTTTGCCGCGCGGCTATCGTTTATCTACTGATAGAGAGTAAGTTTGTTTCAATCCCATAAGGGAGTATTGGAGTGGCACAACAGCGTAGCAGGCACCTGACAATTGAACAGCTTTCGGCATTACTGGACAAGCAGCTCTCGCCACAGGAGTGGGCGGTTTGCCAGGCCCACCTGCGCGCTTGCCAGCAATGCCAGGGTGTGCTGGCAGACCTGCGGCAAACGTCGGTGCTGCTGCAGGCACTGCAGCAGCCAGAGTTGCCGCGCTCATTTGTGTTACCTGCTACTATTACGTCGCCCGCGGGACAAATCTCACGCCCCGAAGCTCGAGCCACTGTGACGCCAATTACGCGGGGCCGCCGCAGCGCATGGCCAACCTATCTGCGGGTTTCGACTCGCTTCATAAGCACGATAGCGGCTGCGCTGGGCATCATTTTTATTCTGTCGGGCCTGCTGGTAAGCCTGCCACGCGGGGGGGGCGCCACCTCCTCGGGGTCGGCGCCGGTGACTGCGTCATCGTCCTCTAACGCGGCAACGCATGGGGTAGCGCAGACTCCCCTGGCAAGGGCGCAGACTCCCACTGCAGATACTGGCAATTACAGCCGCCCGAAAACGCAACTGCCCACGCCCGTGGGCACTGCTACCAGACATTCTTTTTCAGATACTGCGCCTACAGGAAACCCGGTCAATACTCTACCGCCGCTACTTGACCCCAGTACGATAGAAGGGCGCGTGGTGATCGGGGTTCTCCTGCTCATTCTGGGCATCCTGGGGGTTGTCTTTACCAGGCGCAGGCAGGTTGGGAGAACAAGCGGGCGGCCATAAAGGCCCCCACTCCGCTCCACGCCACCCCCGCCCCTACGGGAGCCGAATTTCCCCCGGAAGGATGGAAAGCTGCAAAGTTCAGTCCCTTGTGATTGACCATAGTAACTGGTAGAATCTCCTTATGAGCATACAAGAGGACCGTCCGAAAAGCGCCCGCGCAAAACGCCAGCCCGCCGCTAACAACCACCCTGCCTCCGAAAGCGTCGTCCAGCCGTCCATGAGGCAGCACTGGACCGATGCCGCCGGTCTGCCATTGCTGCCGGACGAACAGCCGCTCAGCACCGTGCGCGACAGCCTGTATGACCTCATTCCCCTCGGCCCCCGCGAGGAAAAACTCATCGGTACCGCTCCCTTCCTGCGGTTGCAAAAAATAAAACAGTTAGGCTTTGTCTATCGTATCTGGCCGGGAGCCACCCACACGCGCTACGAACACAGCCTTGGCTGCTACAACCTCGCCGTGCGCGCCCTGCGGTCGCTGCTGCAGCACGGCAGCGCAGGTGGACTCGACGGCGTCGCCATCAGCAGCGTGCAGACCCTGGTGGTTGCCGCTCTGCTGCATGACATCGGGCACTACCCCTTTTCCCACACCCTCGAAGAACTGGGCTACCCCATCATCGAGCATGAAAAGGTCGGGCGTTCCATCATTGAAAACAGCGAAATCGCGCCCATCCTGGAGCGCGACTACCACCTCTCGCCCGAGCGCGTAGCCGATTTTATCGACCCTCCCAAAACCAAAGCCTTGCCGGCCGACGACGAACTCCTCAATAGCCTGTTGAGTGGCGCGCTCGACGTTGACAAACTCGACTACCTGCCGCGCGACGCGCGAGCCTGCAACGTCCCCTACGGCGGCGTCGATGTCGCCCGCCTGCAAGAATCACTGCGCATCCACACCAATGTGCAGGGCCAGCGCCGCATCGTCGTCACGCATAAAGGCATCAGCCCTTTGCACTCGCTGCTCCACGCTCGCCAGGAAATGTTCGACAACATCTACTGGCACCACACCAGTCGAGCCTTTCAGGTCATGTTGATGCGCGCCGTGCAGGAAGCGCTGCTGTGTGGCGCGCTCCAGCCCGAGCACCTGGTGGGCCTGGACGATGCCTCGCTGCTCTCACTGCTGGCCGGTGAACACATGCCCACCAGTTCCCGCGTACTGGCAGGGGACCTGGAAATGCGCCGCCCCTACAAAGGGATACTAGAGATCAGCCGCCTCGCGGGCCGTTTCTTCAGCCGCCTGGAAGCCCTCTTCTGGGACCCCGCCCGCCGTCGTCATATCGAACAAGCGCTTTCTGCTGAACTTGCCCGGCCCCTGGAGATAGACATTGCAGACTACGACCTACTCCTCGATGTTCCGAGGCCGGAGAAATGGGAGATGGATGTATGGGTAACATTTGCGAACCCGCCCGTTGGTATGGGCTCCCTGGTCACCTGGGTGCAGGCTACCGGCTTGCAGCCTGATGACCTCGCGCGCTACGAGCAGCACCAGCGGCGCATCCGCGTCGTCGTAGCCGAGCGCCTGCGTATGCCCCTGCTGGCTCGCCGCGATGACCTGCTCCTGCCAACCTTAGAGAAACTGGTCGAGATGTAGCCGCCTCACGAAGAGGCAAACTCTTTCTGATTGTGCTCCTGCGGCGCCGCTGTTTTAGCCGCCGAGCGCTGGCTTGCCAGCAGCACACCGGCCAGGAACAAAACCCAGCCCAGCGACATCACCAGCCAGAACGTGCTCTCCAGCCCCAGGAACCTCGCCAGCGTGCCCGCCAGGCCGTTGAGCAAGTCTCCCAGCAGGATCAGCACGTTGGCCCACAAGATATTGCTCGTCGAAAGACCTCCCAGGCTCGACTGGCGGCGCACCAGCTTCCACCCGGAATAGATCGCTACCCCGACCACGGCCAGCACTCCCAGCGAATTGAGGATAATAATAGTGATCAGCCATAGCCCCGGCTGTAAAATACCTGTACCCGGCGTCCCTGCAATATGAGCAAGCACGCCCATATCCACACTCGCCATGGCGATGAGCGCCGCCGCCAGCACACTCAACACGCACAGCCCTACAAAGCAAATACGCGCAGCCTGCTTAGTTGCCACCAGGGCAATACTTCCAAGTCCCAGCCATGCCGGCACCAGCGCCCCTCCCAGGATGTAGTAAACGCGGAAAAACACTATCCCCGCGCCGCTGGTAGGTCCCACAGCAATCATCAGCACATAAGACAGCGTCGCCACAAACGCCATCACCAATCCAATCGACCAGTACAGCTGGGAGACGCGATGGCGCTGCAGATACTGGCGCAGCACTATCCCCGCGAAAAGCGCGGTCACCACCACGTTGACAACCGGCGAGAGCAGCAAAATAGCATTGTTCATACTTGTAGCTCCTGGTCAGTCCAGTTTGATTTTTGTGGAGGGACCTCCTGGCACCCGCAAGGGATGCCACTACATTTCTGCCTCATAAACCTATCTGGACTAACTACTCCATCTTTATAACCACATAATCTACAGAAAACTACAAGTATTCTACCTAATTTCTTAGCACTCTGCAAAGCTCACTCATCGCTCATCCTGTTCTTTACCATAAGGTACCTATCCCCCAGCATACCCTGCCTGAGTTCGCTGATTCGCGACAGTCTGTCCTGATGTGATATATATGTCGGAAATGACGTATGTAATATATGACATAGTCAAGGAGGGGTGATATAGCGCGCATTTCGACGTTAGGGTATGCCCTGTTGACGCTTCTGGCACGCAGGCCTCTTTCCGGCTACGACCTGGCGCAACGCATGAAACGACCTCTGGGCTTCTTCTGGCAGGCACAGCACAGTCAGATCTATCCTGAACTGGCTGACCTGGAAGAACAGGGGTGCGTATTTCACAAGGTGATCGTGCAGGAAGATCGCCCACAGAAGAAGCTGTATACCATCACCGAGGCAGGCCGCTCCGCACTCAAAGCGTGGGTCACCCAGCCACCGCTACCCGCGCCTGAGCGCAATGAACTCTTACTCAAGACCTATGCGATCTGGCTGGCAGATCAGCATCAGGCCATAGAGCTGTTTCGAGTGCAGGAGACGTTGCATGCCGAACGCCTGGCTCTCTTTGAACAGATTCAGGCCAGTATTGAACAGGAGAGCGAGGGAGGGCCTCACCCAGGTGAGCCTCGATTCGGAGATTACGCGACAGTAAGGATAGGCGTTGCTTATGAGCAAGCATACGCGACCTGGTGTCGTTGGATGATTGAGCAACTTGAGCAGTCCCTGGAAAGCCAGCGCCAGGACAGGGAATAACGCCAGGCTGGCGCTGTTTGGCAAGTCTTTCCGGGAAGATAGTTCTCTGGATGTACGCTCATAAGGATGAGTATATATTTCGTCATTCAAGGAGGAGAACGATGCGACGATACCGGCTACGACGAACAGGTATGCTATTCCTACTCTTTCCCGTGCTCTTTGTGTTCGCTGCTTGTGGCTCCAAACCAGCTCCACAGCAGGCAGCCGCCACGCCAACCCCGGTGATTACTCCAACGCCAGCGGTCACGCCAACGCCAACGCTGCCCGAGGTAGCCAGTACCCTGGTCCATTTCACCACCAGGGACCACGTTCAACTCGGCGGGTTGTTCTATGGTAAGGGTGGGACGACAGCCATCATCTGTTCGCACGAGTTACGCAGCACAAAGGCGGATTGGAGCGATTCCGCACCCTGGTTTGCTGCACGCGGCTTCATGGTACTGGCCTACGATTTCCGCGGCTATGGCGATTCGCAAGGGCCGTACGATTCAAGTAAGGAGGACCAGGACCTGCTCGCCGCCATCGCCTTCGTGCATAGTCATGGAGCGAAGCAGGTGATCTTGTTGGGCGCCAGCATGGGCGCGGATATCAGCCTGATCGTCGCCGCGAAGACGCGGGTGGCGGGTGTGATCACGCTCTCTCCGGAATACCTCTTCGGGCTGAGCGATAACGAGATTAGAGCCATCTCCGCCCCCAAGCTGTTCATTAACAGCGCAGGTGATAGTTTTGCCTCTGATACGCAGCTGATGTTCCAGAATGCACGGCCGCCGAAAGCACTGCACCTCTATGCAGGGAGCGCCCACGGAGTAACCATCTTCGAAACCAGCGATGGTCAGGATTTGATTGCGCGCATCATTGCGTTTGCCAACAAGTACGCGCCGCTGCAGTAGGATCACAGGGGGAAGGATGCAGACCGAACAACGTTCTACATAGAAGAAGGCCCGCTTCCATCACCCAGGTTGAACGTTCACAATAGCGAAAGGAAAACCACCCATGAGCGACACTACACCACCCACCACTGCACAGAATACCTCTCTAAGGGCTGAGCCATGGACCACTAAATCCAAGAAAGAGATGTTTCTTGGCCTGATTATCGTCATTGCTGGGATCGGCAGCGAACCCTTTTTCCTGACACTGGCCCAGGGCTTCGGTTGGTTCTCACTATTCATTATGCTGGTAGGTGTTTATATCGCCGTACTTGGATACTTGGAGCAGCGCTGAGCCGGTTGGGTCTACTTCCATTAGAGGGAACGAGCGGGCCACACAGTCCCCCAGACTGCGTCCATAAAGGCCTGCACAGCATCCCCTGGATAGCGCAGATGGCAGGATGCATCACCGTAGCAACTAGTTTTGCTGTAGCTCCGCACCCCGCTCTGTTCAGAGCAGGGGACTTATGAACTCGGGCGGAGGCGGGCCTCAGGCAGAAGCGGCTCGAACAGTTCGATGGGGTTGCCGGAAGGGTCATCAACGAGGATCTGCTTGCCGCCAATGCCAGTCACGATCTCGTTGCGAAAGTGGGCTCCCGCCTTGCGCAGCGCCTCGACAGTGGTGGCGAGATTGTCGACTTCAATCGAGAAACGGTTCCAGCCTCCAGGCTCAGGCCTGGTCCCATCGGGCATCGACTGGCCACCGCCGCCCGCCGGATTCGGCGCGCTGAGCACGAGGCGAAGGTCGCCTCGGGAGAGCATGGCAAAGGCAGGAGCTGGATGCATTTCTTCGTGGAAGCCGAGATGCTGACAGTAGAACGCAATTGCGGCGTCGACATCGTTGACAATGTATCGAACCTGAACGGTGGCCATTGAGTCTTCCTCCTTCTCTCGCTCTTGAGAACAATTGTTGTAAGTTTGTTCTAACAATAGCAACAGGTTAACAAAGACAATAACCAAAAGTCAAGTGGCAAAATGAACTGTGATCCACTCATACTCCTTCTGGCGGGCCTGCTGAGCGAAACGATAGGCATGCGTCACACCCTCCTCATTGGGGCAGGTCTGGGCTTTTTGCTCTCATCTGCCTGGTTGCTCTTCTCGCCACTGCGGCGGCTGCATGAGCCGTTCACAGAATGAACTTTTCCGGTGAAGAGGGCATCACGTCAAGGGGCGCAATATCGATCATTTGCAATTACGCCCGACGTTTCAGGCCTATTGACATTTCTATATCTTCGTGTTATATATCTATTAGATATATATCTAGGAGATGTACTCATGGGTAAGGAAAACAAAAGCAAATACGCCATTTTAGGTGTGCTCAGCTATGGTCCGATGTCGGGGTACGCCATTAAAAAATTCATCCAGCAGAGCATCAGTAACTTCTGGAATGAGAGCTATGGGCAGATTTATCCGATCCTTAAGCAGCTCACTTCAGAAGGACTGGCCAGCAGCCATACCGAGAAGCAGGAGGGGAAACCAGAGCGCTACATGTATACCCTCACCGGCAAAGGATGGGAGGCGTTGCAGCAGTGGTTGACCGAACCCGCCGAGCATCTCGTGGGACGCATCGAAATCTTGCTCAAGCTGTTCTTTGGTAGACACACTGCAGTCTCTACCAACATCGAGCACGTGCAGCGATTCCGGACCTTGCAGGTGCAGCTTCTTCATAAGTACGCTGAGATCGAGAAGCACATCAATGCAAATTGCTCCGACGAGACTGAACGGCTCTACCTGTTGATGACTGTCAGTTATGGGCTTCATGAAAGCCAGGCGCTGGTGACCTGGTGTGACGAGACCCTGGCTGCCTTAAACACGTTAGCTGAGAAAGAATAAACTACGAAGAAACGCAAAAAGGAGATATAACACATGGCTAAAGTGATGCCGGGGCGCTACACCGCTCAGACTGATGAACCCTTTGTGGTGTTCTTGATTGGAATGCGCATCAACCGTTTCTTTGCCTTCCGGAAGTGGATTCCTACTGCTCTGGCCATGGGGCCAATGTTGCGAACGCTGTTCCAACATCCTGAAAAAGGTTTTCTAGGTGGAGAGTTGATTTTCTACTGGCGCGGGGTTGGCCTGATCCAGTACTGGCGGTCGTTCGAGGACCTGGAAAAGTTTGCCAGGAACCGGGAAGACCCCCATTTGCGCGCCTGGCAGCGCTTCAACAAAGCCATTGGCTCCGATGGCAGTGTTGGCATCTGGCATGAAACCTACCTGGTCGAGCCAGGGCGCTATGAGGCGGTATATGGCAATATGCCCGTCTTTGGCCTGGCATCTGCCACCAGGCATGTACCAGCCGTGGGGCGTCGTGAGACTGCCCGCCGCCGCCTGGGCGGCGAGAATGAGCCTGCTGTACCTACTCCGTCATCCGTAGAGGTTGCTCATTGATTCAGCCTGGTTGGTGTTTTTCTACATTAAGCGTTTGATGAAGATCATGCAGCACTACAATTTCAATGAAGGAGCGAGGAAATGGATCCTATCCGGCTGTTTTCAATCATCTCGTGGATATCCCTGCCGACGGTCATGTTCGGTGGTTACTCGCTGATGCGCCTGCTGGCCAGCGGCGATAAGATGCTCACACCCTTTACCGGTGCAGTCCTTTTAATCTTTCCCCACTTCTCCTATACTGTTCCGGTATCCATGCCACCGGCGAGAAATAGCTATTGTGGAAGGGATACATCGACAGGGTACTCCTTGACCTGCGCTCTACAATGAGACAGGAAACACAAAGCATCGTTCCTAATGTGGGAAGCAAAGAAACGAGGTGAAGGAAATGCCAGGTGAAGCAAGCCATTTTGCTGCCGTCCTTGAACGTATCGCACGCAATGCGCTGGCCCAATTCAGGGGTATATCCGATGTCGATCTCAATCGTCCCCTTGAACTTCCTGAGAGCAACACGGCCTTTGTGCTGGCCACGCATCTTATCGGCTCCGCTGAATATTGGGTACTGGAGTTGGCAGGCGGGCGCGATGTGCAGCGTGACCGGCTCTCAGAATTCCGCGCCACTGGCACAGGGGTAGAGTTAGCAGCACGCTACGAACGCTGGCTGGCTGATATGCAGGAGCTGCTGCATTCACTCCCCGACGAACAGCTGGATCAGCCCGTGAGTGTATCCGCTAGCTATCATCCTACGCTCGATGAAGAGCCGATGACGCTGCGTGATGCTCTGTTGCACGCCATCGAACATTGTGCCCTGCACCAGGGCCACCTGGAGTTGACCAGGCAACTGCTTGGTTATGCGCCAGCTGGAGAGCAATAAAACAGGGTATTTTATCAATTTGGTGTTTATTGGACTTTATTCTTTCACTTCCATTTAGATGCGATTGCCCTGGCCACATTGAAAACCTATTTACAACTCATCCCCGATATGTTATCATCTCCCATACCAGGGGATGTAGCTCAGCTGGGAGAGCGCGACAATCGCACTGTCGAGGTCAGGGGTTCGAGCCCCCTCATCTCCACCGTCACTATACTGCTTCACTTCCTTGCAAATCGCAAAGACGTGTGGTATAGTGCATAGGGCCGGTGTATCGTCCCCCACATACCACACCGAAAGAGCACGAGTGCGTAGGGTCGATGTATCGCGCCCGTATTCATACAACAAGCGGTGAACAGGAGTAGTACGTCCACCTTTTGCAGAGAGCAGCCGGTTGGTGCGAGGTTGCGGCGCAGGACCGAACTCGCCTGAGAGCAACAAGTGTGAAACATTCATGGTACCCCGGTACCGTCGAATGTCTAATACTTGCCGGAACGCCCGTTATCACGTACAATGAGTGTATATCGATGACACTCGCCAGGAACCAGATCAAATGGGCCTGTAGCGTAGCTGGGAGCGCGCCTCCATGGCATGGAGGAGGTCAGGGGTTCGAATCCCCTCAGGTCCACCATTATTATCCTGGCTCATCGATGTATAGAAACAGGGTGGTACCACGAAATGGCCTTTCGTCCCGCGAGGATGAAAGGTTTTTTATTGTCCAGCAGGGTGCTTAGGGGCAGCAGCCCCAAAGTGCGGGGAGAGATGCAATGATTACGCGCACCAAGTACAATCCTAAAGAAATCGAAAAGAAGTGGCAAACCAGTTGGGAGGCCGAGCAACTGTATCATGCCCCCGACGACTCGCCTAAAACAAAATTTTATCACCTGGTCATGCTGCCCTATCCATCTGGTGACCTGCATATGGGTCACTGGTATAACTACTCGCCCTTCGATGCCTATGGCCGCTTCATGCGGATGCACGGCTACAACGTCATGCAGCCCATGGGCTTCGATGCCTTTGGCCTGCCTGCTGAAAATGCCGCCATCAAGCGTGGTGTGCAGGCGCGCACCTGGACACTGGCGAACATCGACAAGATGCGCCGCCAACTGCGCATGATGGGCGCTCAATGGGACTGGGACCGGGAGATCGTCTCCTGCCTGCCCGACTACTATAAGTGGACAGAATGGCTGTTCCTGCAATTCTACAAACATGGACTGGCCTATCGCACAAAAGCGCCTGCTAACTGGTGTCCAGGCTGCAATACCACGCTGGCTAACGAGCAAGTGCTGCCGAATGGTACCTGTGAGCGCTGCGGCAGCGTGGTGATCCGCAAGGAGATCGACCAGTGGCTGCTGAAGATCACCAACTATGCCGAAGAGCTGCTGGACTTCTCGGGCATCGAGTGGCCCGAAAAGACCGTCACCATGCAGCGCAACTGGATCGGGCGCAGCGAAGGGGCGGAGATCCGTTTCTTCACTGAAATCGCTGGCAAGCGCGAAGAAATTCCGGTCTTTACCACCCGCCCGGACACGATCTATGGCGCCACCTTCTTCGTGCTGGCTCCCGAACACCCGTGGGTCGAGAAGATCACCACGCCCGAACACAAAGCCGAAGTCGACGCCTATGTAGACCATGCGCGGCATATGACCGAAATCGAGCGCATGAGCACAGAAAAAGAGAAGACCGGCGTCTTCACCGGCGGCTACATCACCAATCCCCTCAGCGGCGAACAGGTTCCGGTCTGGATTGCCGACTACGTGCTGATGGGCTATGGTTCCGGCGCGATCATGGGCGTTCCCGCGCATGACCAGCGCGACTTCGAGTTTGCCCGCAAATTCGGCATTCCTATACGCGAAGTCATTCGCCCAGAAGGGGAGGCGCCGGACGATCCCGCTACATGGTCGGAAGCAAAAGAGCACCTGGGCGTCATGGTCAATTCTGGCCCTTTCAACGGCGTACCTGCTGATGAAGCCATTGCCAGGGTCACCAGGTACCTGGAAGAACAGGGCACCGGCAGGTTCATGGTCACCTATCGCCTGCGAGACTGGTTGATTAGCCGGCAGCGCTACTGGGGCGCGCCTATCCCAATTGTCTACTGCCCCGAGCACGGAACAGTACACGTGCCAGAAGAGCAGTTGCCCGTCCTGCTGCCTGAGAATGTGCATTTCAAGCCAACTGGGGAGTCGCCTCTGCGCTACGAGCCGGAGTTCTTGAACACCATCTGCCCCATCTGTGGCGGCCCTGCAACGCGCGAGGTCGATACCATGGACACCTTCATCTGTTCGTCCTGGTACTTCCTGCGCTATGCTGACCCACATAATAGCGAGCAGGCGTGGAGCCAGGAGGCGATGCAGCGCTGGCTGCCCGTCGATCAATACGTAGGCGGGGCAGAGCATGCTGTAATGCACCTGCTGTACGCTCGCTTCTTTGTCAAAGCGCTGCGTGACATGGGTCACCTGCATTTCGGAGAACCGTTCTTGCGCCTGTACCACCAGGGTATCGTCCTGGGTCCCGATGGGCAAAAAATGTCGAAGTCGCGCGGCAACGTCGAGGCTCCCGACGCATACGTCGAGAAGTACGGTGCGGACACCGTGCGCTGCTACATGATGTTCATGGGGCCATTCGACCAGGGCGGGTCCTTCAAAGCCGAAAACCTGGAAGGCGTCTGGCGCTTCCTGAACCGCTTCTGGAGCCTGGTCAATGAGTCCTGGACACCGGGTCCGGTAAGCAACAAGGAGACGAGTGAAAGCAGGGCCATCGAGCGCCTGCGCCACAAGACCATCAAGCGCGTCACCGAGGACCTGAGCGTTTTCCACTTCAACACGGCCCTGGCCGCGCTGATGGAGTGCAACAACGCGCTGATCAAGCAGCAAAACGAGCCGGTGGCACGCAGCGCTGCCTTCCGCAATACGCTGGAGACGATGATGCAACTGCTGGCCCCCATGGCGCCGCACATTGCCGAAGAACTATGGCACATGACAGGCCACAGCGGCAGTATTCACCTGACCAGTTGGCCAGCCTATGACGAGGCGCTGACGCGAGACGAAACCTTCACACTGGTCGTGCAGGTCAACGGCAAAGTGCGCGAACGCATCGAGGTGCCCACCGGCATTGCCGAGAACGAGGTGCGTAAACTGGCGCTGGACAATCCGCGCGTTGCCTCCTTCATCGGCGATGCCACCGTGCGCAACATCATCTACGTTCCCGGCCGTCTGGTCAATATTGTTGTGCGCAACTCTTAAAAATGTACGGGCGACGCTTGCCGTCGCCCAATAGGCAATAACCGAAGAAGCCAGTCCACGATTCCGTAGGGGCGGGAGCGGATGAGAGGCGGGGGGAGGGCCTTTATGGCCGCCCGCCGTCCTTGCATATGCCTCCGAGCGAACTGGGGATCAAGCGCAATGGCCTCCTCGTATGCGGTTACGGCATCACTGTATCGCCTCAACGCCAGGTAGACATCACCTATGCGAGCGTATGTAGCAGCGCGAGGATCCAGCACTGCTGATAGCTGTAATGATGGCAGCGCCTCGTCATAGCGTCCGAGCGCGGCGAGTGCATTCCCCTTTCCTCTACGGGCAAGGGGATCGAGGTGCGGCGCCTGGTCATAGGCTTGCAGCGCCTGCTCATAATAGTCTTCTTCTTGCTTGCGCCTGCGGGCTTCTTCCTGTCGCTGCTGTTCAGCTTCCTCTTGTTCGCGCCTGCGGGCTTCTTCCCGCCGCTGCTGCTCGGCTTCCTCTGTCACTTTCACGCGCCGGCGGGCCTGAATGCTTCTTCGCCATAAAATTATGAGGAAAATAGCGACTAGTGTCACCGCCAGCAGCACAAGGGCGATGGAAAGAAAATTAGGGTTGCTTGCGCAAGGAGGACCAGAAGGACAATTAGGGGATAGAAACGTGAACAAGGTGAACACGAGACCCGCGACGACTATACCCAGGAGGAGGAGACTTAGACCTCCAAGAGTAAGGCTCACAAGCACTCCTCTGCGACGGCGTGGTGGAGGAGGGACAGGCGTTAACTGATATTGCGGAGGCCATCCTGCTTGATGGCCGCCCGGTGTTGTGGGCTGCTGTGACGCACCCAGAGGGAGTGGTGGTGCCAGTTGGCCACTCGCCCTGCTTTTCCCCGTCATCCCCTCTCGCAGCACTACGCGCTCAATGCCCAGCGCAATATCCACGAAGGCGCTATCACGGTTGCGCCAGTTCGCCACCGGTTTCCCGTTGGAGGGCAGCATTTTGAGCATGGCAAATGGCGCGCCTGTAAAGAGCACGGGGCGCAGCAGGACGGGGATGACACGCGCCTTGCCTTGCTGGTGGCGCTCCATCGCTCGCGTCATTTCCATACTATAGCAATACTGCGAGGCCATAAAGGAGGAACTGATCAACAGGAGAATTATGTGGGCGCTCTCGAGGTGTATGTCAACCTGCTGCTGCCAGTCCTCACCGGCGCCAATCTCTCGTATATGCCATGTCGAGATGAGTCCGCGATATTTTAAATTGCTCAGGTGTTCCTCTAGCTTATCCCGCAGTCCCCTGTCCTGCCGCGCATAAGAAAAAAAGAGCAGCAGATTTTCTGTTTGAACCAGGGACATGGCGCTCTCCTTCCGGGCGAATAGGGAGAAAAACTGCGCAAGGGCTTCCTACAAGCAGAGTATATCATATCTGGCGGAGCCGTAGACATCCCTCTGCTCCCGCCCGAAAAAGCCCTTATACTGCCACATTTTGTAACTTTCCCACGTTAATATATGTAGGGGAAGAACTTTTTAGCGCTGCCACACTGGTTCTAAATTTACTGTGAAATTCCCTTACCGTCTCTGTGGACAAATAGTTACTTCGTGGCAACTACCGGAGGGGTCACCCTGGAAACACTGAAACGCTACGTCGAGGGGCAAAAAAACCGATGAGGAAAGCAGACAAGTTCAGACTGTATCCCAACAAGAAGCAGGAAGAAAAACTCTTCTGGATTCTGAATAGATGTCGAGAACTCTACAATGCTGCGCTCTCCGAACGCAAAGATGCCTATCGCATGGCGGGTAAATCGATCAGTTATTATGAGCAAAAGCGCGATTTACCGGAGATCAAAGAGATCAGGCCGGAGTACAACGACATTCATAGTCAGGTGCTTCAAGATGTCCTGCTTCGCCTCAAAAGAGCCTTCGACAACTTCTTTGAGCGAGTCAAGAACGGTCAGACTCCTGGCTATCCGCGATTTCAAGGGCGTAATCGGTATGACTCGTTCTGCTATCCGCAATCAGGCTTTACGTTAGAAGAGAAGCACATCACGCTTTCAAAAATCGGTACGCTCCGAGTCAAAGTCCATCGCAAAGTTGAGGGAACCATCAAAACCTGTACGATTAAGCACGAAGCGGGACAGTGGTATGTTATTCTCTCATATGAGGTAGAACAGCCGGAGCCCCTTCCGATCAGTTACGAAGACGTGGGAATAGACCTGGGGATCACGCACTTCGCGGCGCTTTCCAATGGAGAATTCATCGAATCCCCACGTCACTATCGCAAGGCAGAGAAAAAGCTGAAGAAATTGCAGGAAGCACTTGCTCGCAAGAAGCGCGGCTCTCATCGCAGAAAAAGAGCGGTGAAAGCGGTAGCCAGGACACATCGGAAGGTCAGGAACCAGCGGCGGGACTTCGCGCATAAAGCATCGCACAAGCTGGTCAATCGTTATCAGATGATCGTCCTAGAGGAACTCCAGACCAAGAATCTCATCAGGCGACCAAAACCCAAACAAGATGAAGAAACCGGGCAGTATTTACCCAATGGAGCTGCTGCCAAAGGCGGATTAAATAAGAGCATAGCCGATGCGGGTTGGGGCATGTTCACGGAGATGCTGCAAGTCAAGGCAGGATGGGCCGGACGTGTTATCGCATTCGTGGACCCCAAGTATACGAGCCAGGTGTGCTCCAAGTGCGGGACGGTGAAGACGAAGACCCTGGAGGAGCGTTGGCATTCGTGCGAATGTGGATGCGAACTCGACAGGGATACCAACGCCGCCAAGAATATTCTCAAAAAGTATGCCGGGGCAGGAAGTGTCCCACAGATGAACCCGCGTAGGGAGTCTGTCGAAGCCCCTGTCTTCTAGGCACGAGGTACTTCACAACTTTTGTGGCCTTCCCAACGTATATAGAGCATCACGAGTGTGATCCATTCGTGACCTATTTCACCGTTCATGAGTTGTCTGGTAGATAGACATGGCACTTGTTACCGCTTATGCTTAGTATATAAAGAATAAGATAAGTAGCTACAGTGTTATAAATATTGATATTTGAAAAAGTATAGAGTCGTGCGTCTACTATAGTGAAGGGCCCAACCAGGTAGACAGCGGCAAGAAACGAGTCGAGAAAACGGCGGGCAAATGCAGTGAGAGGACGCCTCACTGCGAGGAAGAAGGTATTCTAATGAATCCGCAGACGCAACCACTTGAGATGGTACAAAACACAGAGACCGCTACGAGCGAAATGGAAACCCTGGTCCAATGTGGTTTCACGACTGATGAAATCGCCTCGTTACTCTGGCTTCGCCAGTGGTATCAGAGCGGCGGTAGTGATCGCATTGAGGTAGTGCGCCACCTTGAGTTCCTCAAGCTGCTGGTCATCAGCGGCAAATTGGAACCCTAAAACCTGGCGCTTGACATAGATCCGGCCTGGCACCCGTAGAGAGCTGCTACAACATAATATAATAATCATAAATGTAGTGGCACCCCTTGCGGGTGCCAGGTTCTTTTTTGGTAGATTTTCTTCATCCAGTAAATCTTCCTCAGATTGATAGAACTTTGTACATCGCGTGCGGAGAACTGGCTATTTCATAAAAATAATCCCAGCTTATAACCGGAAGGTGGAAACTTACGTACATAGAGATAACAAGCCGCGAAAACTGTTTTGAAAAGTAAGGATGACCATGCGTATAATACTTTACCTTGGAAAAGGCGGCGTAGGTAAAACAACCGTCGCCGCGGCCACGGCAGTGCGCTCTGCTCTGCTGGGCAAACGTACACTCGTTGTGAGTACCGACCTGGCGCACAGCCTCGCTGATTGCTTGAATACCCAGCTTGCCTCGGATCCCAGACCACTGTCACCCAACCTCTGGGCGCAGGAAGTCAACGTACTGGACGAGATGCGCCGCGGTTGGAGCAAAGTGCAGAACGCGATGAGCAAAGTGCTGCGCAAGCAGGGCATGGATGGAATCATGGCAGAAGAGCTGGCCCTCATCCCCGGCATGGATGAAATCGTCGGCCTCACCAACATCTATCGCAATGCTCGCGACAACAACTTCGAAGTGGTTATCATCGATGCTGCTCCCACCGGCGAGACCGTGCGACTCCTCAGCATGCCCGATACCTTCCAGTGGTATGCCGAACGTATCACCGGCAGCAGCGCCCTCAACCTTGCCCGGCCGCTTATCAAAGCCTTTGTGCCTTCCATCGAAATACTCGATGCCGTGCAAACCATGAGCGAGCGTGTTAAAACGCTGCGCCAGGTGTTAAGCAATCCCGAGATCAGTTCCTATCGACCTGTCGTCAACCCGGAGCGCATGGTCATCAAAGAGGCATTGCGCGCTGAAACCTACCTTGCCCTCTTTGGCTATCCCATTGATAGTGTCATCTGCAACCGCGTCATCCAACCAGGCAATTATCAAGATACCTTCATGCAGGAAATCTATGGCAACCAGGAGAAACTGCGCCAGCAAATTCACCAGACCTTTGCGCCGCTGCCCATCTGGGAGGTCCCCTACTACTCCCACGAGATCATCGGTATTCCCCAGCTCACTGACCTGGCTCAGACCATCTTCGGCGACCAGGACCCAACACAGATCTTCTATCGCGGCCAGGTACAGGAAGTGACGCGCGTCGGCGATACCTATGTGCTCCGTCTCCCACTACCGCACGTGGAAATGGACAAGGTGCTCATGACCAAAAAAGGCGACGAGATGATCGTCGAGATCGGCACCTTCAAACGCGACATTACACTCCCTTCCGTGCTGGCAAACCAGGAGGCAAAACTGGCCCGCTTCGTCAACAAAGCGCTAGAAATTCACTTCACAGCGCCGGAGGAGGAACAACGAGAGAAGTCAGCTTGACGCAAACAGCGCAGTACCAGTAAGTCGCGCCGCATTGACTTTCACCGGCCTATCCGCTATAGTGAGACCAGGTAAACTGTAGAACCCCCCGGAGAGGAACCGTCTGGATGAAGATCGGACTGCTCGAGGACAACCATGCCATCAGCGACTACCTGACAACTGCGCTGGAGATCGCCGGGCACCAGGTCTACCCGCACGTCTTCGGTCACTCTCTCGTGGAGAGGCTCTTCCTCGACCGCGATCAACACGAACCTCCGCCCTACGACCTGGTGATCATTGACCTCTTGCTTCCTGGCGTGCTGTCCGGCGCGGCCGTCATCGACTACCTCCACCGTACTATTTCTCCGGAGACCCTCCCAATCATCGTCATATCCGCGGCGAGTGAAAGCCAGCTCGAAGAGGTACGCTCCCGCTTCCCAAGGGTGCATGTGCTGCGCAAACCCTTTACCATAAAGGAACTGCTGCACTTGATCGAAACAAACCCCAATGGGGTGTAGGAGTCCTGGCAGAGGGGCCTGTCAAACGGCCTGCCAGACCTGCACTGTCCCGTCGTTGCCTGCCGAGGCAATGCATGTCCCATCGGGCGACCATGCTACACTATATACCCAACTGGTATGACCATGATAGGTAAACAGGACGTGGCCTGTGACTGCATCCCACACCTGCACCGTCTTATCACGACCTCCAGAAGCGATGCGAGTGCCATCAGGCGACCATGCTACGGCATTGACCCAATCAGAAAGACCGTGATAGGTGAAAAGTGTGTTTCCGGTGACGACATCCCACACTCGTATGACGTTATCCCAGGAGCAAGAGGCGATGCGAGTGCCATCAGGCGACCATGCCAGGGCATTGACTCCATAGGGATGATCGCGATAGATGAGAGCCGTCTCCTTCCTGCCAACATCCCAGATATGGATGGTTGCATCATTCCCACCAGAAGCAATGTAATTGCCGTCGGGCGACCACGCTAAGGCCACCACCCACAAGGAGTGACCGCGATAGATCTGGGTCTCAGCATCTGTAACAGTACTGCC
>WNFA01001025.1_pt1 | contig 22562 bp, 20 predicted proteins | sample 5400481 | NCBI WGS metagenome assembly WNFA01 (sample SAMN13153340, study PRJNA577476) | soil metagenome | isolation source: 120 cm saprolite under Douglas fir tree site 2 hole 1 replicate 2 | place: USA:California | collected 2015-04-18 | reverse complement strand
CGCTTCGGTTTCCGCCGTACCCGTCATGCCCGCCAGCTTTTTATACATGCGGAAATAATTCTGGAAGGTGATGGTGGCGAGGGTTTGATTCTCGCGCTCGATCTTCACATTCTCCTTGGCTTCAATCGCCTGGTGGAGCCCATCGGACCAGCGGCGGCCCGGCATCAGGCGCCCGGTGAATTCGTCTACGATCAACACCTCGCCGTCTTTGACCACGTATTCGACGTCTTTCTTGTAAAGTGCGTGCGCTTTGACCGCGGTCTCAACGTGATGCTTCAGCGCCCAGTTTTCCGGGTCGGCAATGTTGCCGATGCCCAGCAGCTTTTCGACTTTTTCCCAGCCTTCGTCAGAAACCGTAATGTTGCGGTGTTTTTCGTCGACCACATAGTCCCCAGTCATGATTTTGGGCTCGCCCGGCTGCGTGTCCACTTCTTCGCCCTTTTCGAGCTTGGGGATAATGCGATTCACCTTGTAGTACTTGTCGGTGGACTCTTCGCTCGCGCCCGAAATGATGAGCGGCGTCCGGGCTTCATCAATCAGGATGGAATCGACTTCGTCGACAATCGCGAAGTTGTGCATTCGCTGCACGCAATCGCGCAGATCGAACTTCATGTTGTCGCGCAGATAATCGAAACCGAATTCGTTGTTAGTGCCGTAGGTCACATCAGCGGCATAGGCGGCGCGGCGCTCGCCATCGTCGAGGTCGTGGACGATCACGCCAACACTAAGACCAAGAAAGCCGTAGAGCTTGCCCATCCATTCGGAGTCGCGCTTGGCCAGATAATCATTAACGGTAACCACGTGCACGCCGCGTCCACTGAGCGCGTTCAGATACACGGGGAGCGTGGCCACCAGCGTCTTACCCTCGCCGGTTTTCATCTCAGCGATGGTGCCTTCGTGCAGAACCATGCCACCGATCAGCTGCACGTCGAAGTGCCGCATGTTGAGCACGCGCCGTCCAGCTTCGCGCACAACGGCGAATGCCTCTTCCAGCAGTTCGTCGAGAACGGCCTTGAGTACCTCGCTGCGTTGCGCTTCGATTTCCTTCTGGCGGTCCGTATCCGGGAGATCAATATCTGGGCGCTCAGGATCCGCAGCCGGCTCGTCGGCGATCGAGCTGAGACGCTCCTGAATGCGGGCGCGAAATTCGGCAGTCTTGGCGCGGAGTTCGTCGTCAGAGAGCTTCTGCATCTCCGGTTCGAGCGCATTGATTGCGGCGACACGAGGCTGCAAGCGCTTGACCTCGCGCTCGTTCTTCGTCCCGAAAACCTTGCCTAACAAAGTGTTGATCAAAACGGAAGCCCTTCGAAGGACACGCGTCCTAAGGTATGAGTAAAAGCCTAGCACATTAGATGCGGGAGGGAAGGTGAAGGACGGACAACGCGAAAGAAGTCAAGTTTTCATCCAGCTAATGAAACGGGTTCTGGATGACAAGACCGCCGAAGCGACGCCCGTGTTGCATATCTTCGCTGTAGAGAATTTCGCAATCGCCTTGGATAGCAGCTGCGACGATGAGGGAGTCGTACCACGCAATCTGGCCGACCGTCTTTAGCCGAAGCGCTTCCACAAATAGCCCCGACGACGACGGAATTGTCATCATCGGCAGCAGGACTTTGAAAAAGTACAACTCTAGTTCGGTTGCCGTCATTGTGACCTGGAACTGGCGCAGGCTAACGTTCATAAACTCCTGTACGACCTGATAGCTGATCACACCCAGCCTCGACCCCACTCCACGTGTGACTAATTCCTTCGCTATCCGGGCCTTGCGGGGATCGACCGGATCGAGCGAATAGACGAGGATATTGGTGTCGAGGAAGTATCTATCGCTCATTCATCTCGTCGCGCGTAAACTTGCGGCCCGCGTTCACATGACGGAGGCTGTTGTAAAGCTCCGTGACCTCGCCAGCGCTCACGCGACGCGATCCGTACTGAATAAGCCATTCGCGGAAAGCGTCGATAAGGGGCCTGTGCTCGCTGCGAGCAACCTCGCGGGCGCGTTCAATGTCGGATTCGGCGGCGCTAAAAGTGATGTTTTTCATAATCAGGGCCTATTTATCTTTCGTTCATCTCGTCGCGCGCGAACTTGCGGCCCGCGTCTGTGTACCGCAGTTCATTCATCAATGCCCGATACTTCCGCGGTCGAACACGGCCCGCGATTCTCTTCAGCCAGCCGCGGAAAAGTTCAGTAAGAGTAGTGTTCTGACTCTCCACTTCCTCTCGAGCTAGCTTGATGCAGGATCTGTCGGCGTTAAAAGTAGTCTTTCGCACGAAGATAGTGTACACTATTCTAGTGCGATGTGGCAACCATCGTCGAGGGTTAGACGATTCTACGCAGGCTCGAACTTTTCTTCGCGTGAACAGGCTCTTAAGATGTATCTTACTCGTCTGCCTTGGACTATCTCTTTCCTGCACAGACGACAAACCTAAGCCTGAGTGGGTAAACCCGAATCGCATCCTCCCTCAAAGCAACAGGCAATCGCGCTTGACCGAACAGCAACTCGTACGGGTTAGGCGACTCCAATCGGCTCTCTCGGAGGCTGATCCATCTACATTTGAAAAGTGGACCGAGGACTTTGAGAAGGACCAAGACCCAGAGAAAGAAATCAGCATTTGGGAAGCAATAGCCGCTGCCTACCAATCATACTGTTCAGCAAAAACAGGACTCAGCGTCGAAGCTAAGCGAGAAGTCCTACAGATCTTGCTGGTACGTTCCGGAACCGACGACGAGGCGGAAGTATTGGGCCACCTAAACCTTAGCATCCTGACTCGGCAAGATGCGAGGGACGTCTTAAGGTTCTACAGAGGCGGCGCGTCTCCAATTGAGGTCGAACGAAGACCGTGAACTGATCGGCTGCTGTCTCTCGCTGGATGTATCAAGTCACCTTTTCTTCTAGTTCCCGCCACTGAGCCTCAGTCGTCGTGCGCCAATCTTTGGTCTGATATTGAGCCATTTGTCCCGGTTGATTCTGGCACTCATGCGCACCGTCGAAAGGCACATTCAACCCAATGAGTGGCGAAGCGAAAGGACCCTCTCGGTTGACAGTATCGCCTTTGTGAAAACGGGAACATACCTTACATTTAAAGAACCAGTACTCAACGTCCCCCATAACGCGACTCCTTCCTACATGTTCTTCAGAGATTCACGCAGTCCGACGCCTTGCTATCGTGATCTCCATCTCCCAGCGAGCAGGAAGACGGCTCCGGCGAGACCGGTCGCAGCCAACACGCGTGAGCCGACTGCGGCCATGTCAGGAACACCGTAACCACCTGGGGGACCATTCCAAACTAGTGCATGGCCTTCTTTGATCGCTTTGATTTGTCCCATATCGTAGTGCCACGGAACCCATACCGCGCAGTAAACGACTAGCAGACAGTAGCAGATCAGAACAATGCGCTGCGCCCTGGTGATCATCACGATGCCAGCAGGCTAACGCTTTGGTAAAACCCTCTGCAAGTCCACAGCACCCAATTGGCTTCGCTCGCCCTTCCCTGTAAGATTTTCTGCGACCCATGCCCACCTTCTACCAGCGGTTCCAGGAATCGGCCCTGAAGTTCCCCGGCAACGTTGCCCTTGAGATTCAGCGGCCGCAGACGGTTGAGCGCGTCACTTTTGCGGAACTGACCCGCATGTCGGAGAGCGTGGCGAACTGGCTCTCGACTCGTGTGCCACGGGACGCGCGTGTGGCGATTCTTGCAGCGAACCATCCGCGGTGGGTGGCGGCATATTTGGGGATCATCGCCGCCGGAAGAACGGCGGTTCCGCTCGACACGGCTTTCCACGCTGACCAGGTGAAGAAACTGCTGATCGACAGTGGAACATCCCTGTTGTTCTGCGATGTGAAACATCTTCCGGTGGCGGCGGAAGCGGTCGAGGGACTCAACGTAACTTTGGTGATGACTTCGGCGGCGGCTGAATCGAATCCCACTCAAATTAAAGTTAGCGCGCCCAGCCTCGCCGCCGATCTCGATTCCATCTTCGCCGCCGGCGCCGGCGACTTTCAGCCCCTCGTCCCCGCTGAGAGCGACCTGGCGGCGCTGCTCTATACCTCGGGCACTACCGCCGATCCGAAGGGCGTGATGCTCACCCATGCCAACCTCGTCGGTGAGGCGAATTCGGTGCTCGCGATAATCAAGGTTGGTCCGGAGGACGCGCTGCTCGGAATTCTCCCGATGTTTCATGTCCTCGCGCAGATGGCGAACCTTTTTCTGCCTTTGTTCAATGGCGTGCGCGTCGTTTATCTGGAGACGCTGAACACAACCGAGTTGCTGCGCGCCTTGCAGGAACGCGACATCACCGTGTTTTGCGTTGTGCCTCAATTTTTCTACCTGATTCACGAGCGCATTTTCAAAGAGCTGAAGAAACGCGGCAAGTTCACGCTGCGGCTGGTGCGCACGCTGATGGCATTCAACCGTGGCCTGCGCCAAATCCGAGTCAACGCGGGCAAACTCTTCTTCGGAAAGATCCACGCGACTCTCGGCGCTCACATGCGCTATCTCATAACCGGCGGCTCGCGATTCGATCCCGCCATCGCCCGCGATTTTTATTCCTTTGGCATCGACGTTCTGAATGCGTACGGCCTGACCGAAACCACCGGCGGCGCTTTCATCACCCCCCCGGGACACGTTGTATTTGGCTCCGTCGGACGGCCTTTTCCCGGGGTCGAAGCAAAAATCGTGGACCCGAAGCCGGTAGAAGAAGGCGCGCCGCCAGCGGGCGAGATTGCGATCCGCGGCGCGATCGTCATGAAGGGATATTGGAATCGCCCGGAGGCTACGGCCGAGGTGCTTCGCGACGGCTGGCTCTATACCGGCGATCTGGGCTATTTCGATTCCGGCGGCAATCTTTTCATCACCGGGCGGCGCAAGGAAGTCATCGTCCTCGCCAATGGAAAAAATGTTTATCCTGAGGAAATCGAGGCGCACTACCTCCAGGCACCATACGTGAAAGAGATTTGCGTGATGGCGCTGGAGGCGCGCCCGGGAGATCCAACGTCGGAGCGGCTGCATGCCGTGGTCGTGCCCAACTTTGAACTGCTGCGCGAGCGCAAGATCGTCAACTCAAAAGAAGTGATCCGCATAGATATTGAAGCGCTCTCCCACAAGATCGCTTCCACCAAGCATCTTGGAAGTTATGACATCTGGCAGGAAGAGCTGCCCCGCACGACGACGCGTAAGTTGAAGCGCTTCCAGATTGAAAAGAAAGTTCGCGAGCTTAAGCAAAAGGGCGTCGGCGATTCGGACGTTGGCGCGAAAGATGTTGGCACCGAGAAAGAAAAGCCGCTAACCGCCGACGACCAGCAGTGGCTGGAGCGGGACGATGTGAAGCGCGCCCTCGCCATCGTGCAGGAGTCTTCGCGCAACCAGCTCGACGCGATTCGTCCCACCCACAATCTGGAGCTTGATTTGGGACTCGACTCCATGCAGCGTATTGAATTGCTGACAGCACTCGAGCAGCAGCTGGGCGGCGAAGTGCCCGAGTCGCAGCTGGCGGAAATTTATTCGGTGCGTGACCTGATCGATGCCATTCTTGCGAGCGCGGGGCGGGGCGAGGGCCAAGCCAGAGCCGCCGAACCAGCCTGGTCCACAATCCTGAGCGAACCGACGACCGATCCCGATGTACTGGCACTGGCCAACCTCAATATCTTCGCTGACGTCCCTTTCTTTCTGCTGGGGCGGCTGATTTATCTATTCGCGCTTGATCGCCTTCACCTCAAAATGCGCGGCCTCGAAAATCTGCCCGAAAAAGGCCCGTTCCTGCTCTGTTCGAATCACCAGAGCTACGTCGATCCCCTGGTGATGGCGGGGATGCTGCCCTGGCGGCTGTTTCGCTACGCCTTTGCGCTCGGCACCAGCGACATTTTCGGCAAAGGATTCATGCGGCAACTGGCGCGATGGATTCGCACGGTGGTCCTCGATCCGGACGCGAACCTGATTCCCGCCATGCGCGCTGGATTCTTTGGCCTCAGCAATGGACGCATTCTTGTGCTTTATCCCGAGGGCGAGCGCACTAACGACGGTAATCCGACCGTCTTCCGCAAGGGCGCGGCGATTCTCTCGATTCACGCGCAAGCTCCGATTGTTCCGGTTGCGATCGAGGGCTTCTATGAGTTCTGGCCACGGCACAAGAAGTTTCCGAAGGTCGCCAATCTGCAACTGGTATTCGGCAGGCCAATCCAACCTCCGCCTGTGAGTGAGGCGAGCGAAGCCGCGTATGAACGGCTGACGTCCGAGTTGAAATCCATGGTGGTCGCGATGTGGCAGGAATTGCGGAAAACGGAATTGCGAGAAAAAGAATTGCGCGGACCGGAAGATAAGTCGGAGGTCGAATCGAAGTCCGAATCGAAGAATTCAGCGCTGGCGGAAACTACACTTCATTAGCTTTATACAAGCGCTTATGCTCCCGCGCCCTTAGCTTGCGCGCCCAGGATTTTTGTTAAAGCCTCCACAACGCCGATGTGGAATTTCTGGCCCGCTCCGGCCACAATCTCCTGCTCGGCCTGGGAAGGCGACAGAACCTTGCCGTCAGCGCCGCTGATCAACCTCTGATACGCATCCGCCACGGCCAGAATGTGAGCCTCGACGGGGACGTTGACCGAACGCGCTCCCTGCTCCTGCACAATCTGCTGCGCGACGATAATCGGAATCACCCGCCGCAGAGTGTTTCCCGTGGCTTGGGCGCGCGCATCGGTCTTCCGAGGCTTGCGGAAACTCGCCACCACTTCGTCGCGGCTCATATCGGCGGCCTTGTATAGAATGTCGTTGGTGATGCCGAGCTTGCTCAGATCTCGCAGCAACACCGCGGACCGCAGCAACTCGACACGATCCGATCCCAGGCCCATCGCCTCCGCCATTCTTGTCGACGCCTCCACCAGCCGCTGGTTTTCCCCGACGCCAAGCTTCTCGTTGGCCATGAAGTGTTGCAGAACCAGCAGCAGACCGCTGAAACTTTCGCGGATGTCGGCCGTCATCGCCTGCTTGCGTTCGTAAAGTGTACCCATCACGTAGCCGACAACCGCTAAAACCCCTGCCCAAATCGCGAAGTTGAACAGCCGCTCCCCCGGCAACGACACCACCCGGTGTCCGGGCATCATGTTGTTCAGGAAGTCCAGCAGAACGACCAGGAATATGCAGGCGAAGGCGGTGAGAGTCGCGTGCCTGCGTCCGAAGTGATATGCCGAGTACAAAGTCGGCAGAAAGTAAAAGCAGAGCGCCATGGGCAGCGACTGCGCGAAGAATTGCACCGTCGCCGCAATCAGGAACAGCGACATCAGGAGGATACTTTCCTTGGCAATTTTACTCATGTTGATTTCCCGATCGTCCAGCGTGGTTGGCGCGAGCAAGGAACCGCCTGCTGCCATGTTGAAGCACTCGAGTGTCCGAGGAAAGTTACCGGGGTAATGACGTTTTTTTCAAAGTGGCAAGGCGGAAACTGGCCGTCAGCTGTCAGCCATCAGTAAACCCGGTCGTGGAGAGACGGGCGTCCCTTCGACAGGCTCAGGGCAGGCTCTCGCCCGTCCGGCTAACCCATCGAGGTTGTCATCTTGAGCGGAGCGGGACTTCACGAAGTGAAGTCTCTGCGGAGTCGAAAGACCCCTGCACCCCTTCCCGGCGGCAACGCGTCACGGAATTCTCCCAGTGCGGCCCGTGCTTCTACCTATTTACTATAAAGGTATGGTACCCCCCTCCCCCCTGGTCTCCTGGAATCATAGGGTTAGGAGGAAATTTTCGGTCCGGTCTTTGAATCTAAAGGACTTACGGGTAAGGTCTTTGATAACAAAGGATTTAGCTTTGATTTCGCGCATTTGGTTGTCAACCCGCATGTCCTATTGACACCTTAGGCCATGAAAATGGCCGGTTCACCTCGGAGCACTCTGTTGTTATCAAAGATCGTCCCCGCCTACGCGGGCCCTCCTGAGAGGTATTTTCGAAGCAAAGAGCTTGCCGAAACGGGTTTCGGGCGGCTTCGCTGGCCGACTTGGGAAGATGAGCGCAACTCGACCCTCTCCTAATCAGAGCTTATTGTCGCGCACGGCGGGTTTTGTGTCTGCGATGCGTGTCACAGATGATTGTGATGAAAAGGTCGGGGGTCAGCTCCGTTTAGTCTTCCCGGACTTTGTGGGAATGGCCGAAAGCTGCAGATAGGGTTCTAAGACGTCCGGGAGGTCCCTGCTAGTGCCGAGATTAGGAATAAAGGCGCGCAGCAGATCAATAAGATTCGACACGTCCACAAATCTCTTGACTCTGGGGTCGTCAAGGTAGGGCTTGAGAAGGACTTGAATCGCCTGTGCGTTTTCCAGACCGCCGGTCTCGTTCACTGAACTCCGCCACAGTTTGTGGGCCTCCAACAGCCGAGGAGGGAACGCAGGGTCGTTCAGCGCATCAATGATTTCAGGCCACCGAACGACCAAAACGAGCCATCGCGATAGCTGGCGGATTTCGATTGCGCTATTTTCCAGCAGGTGCCTCCGGTTGGCTATTAAGAGTTGGAGTCTGAACAGATTGATGAAGCGCTTGACCTTGCGCGCATTTGATTCCAAGTACGGCAGTGCATCGTAAATAGCCTCTCGGACTTCCTCATCGTCGTCGAAGGTTCTGGCGAAGACATTTTGCTTTGCTTCCATTAAGGCGTCCGGTGAGATGTCCGGTCTTTCAGAACGAACCGTCTCAGCGGCTTCCTTGAGGTCTTTCCCTTGATCTTCTTCACTCTTTATCAGGTGTTCTGCTTCGGCGACGGCTTCAGCACGATTTGGCAGGGGAGCCGCACGAGGACTGAGGCTTCCGTTCACCAATCGTCCGAGCGATTCATGGCTCACCTGAGGTAGGCGAAATGGAACCTGAATAATCTTCTCTAGAAAGCGATAGCCGAGAGGCAGGCCGCCGGTCAAATCCTTCGCAACGGACGACTCCGCGAGATCCTTGTACTTTGCTTCGATGCTTCCCGCAATGCTGCGGACATCCATGCCCATCACGAAAATACAGGGTTCGGCGTCGAGGAGGTGGTTTATCGCCTCGATCACCTCTACAGGTTTCGCTGGCTTGCATCGGTCAAGATCGTCTATGAATATGATCAGTGACGATTTGGCGTTGTTTGTCACTGCATCTATAACGAACTTGAAGTCCCTCTCAAATTCCCCCAGAAATCCGATCCGCTGCCTGTAGTCGGGGGTGCGAATGTATTTCGAAATATTGAGTTCAAAAGGCCCAACAACTTGGTCGTGAATCTGTTTAAGCGCAGCGAGGAGGGTAGTGATGAGTCCGCCTCCGGCCGCAACCTTCGTCCATTTCGCTATGTCCAAGTTGGCATTTACCCATTGTTTCCAGACAAAGGTGCCGAGAGCAGTCGCAATAATTAAAGCTGCGGGATAGAGAATGAACTTGAGTAGATCGCTGCCGAACTTGCCTTTGTCAAATCGCTTCCAATTCAGGCTAAACCACAGGCTTGCGCGTTCGTACCAGCGGCACTGCCGACGGACCTGCGAAAGAATTTCAAGCGCTAGGGATGCCCACAGACTCTCTTCACGATCATATTTCCACGCATTGAACCAAACCGTTCGCGTCGGAGGCCGACTCGTCCCTGTCTTCCCCCTTGGGGTTAGTCTGGTTTGGATCATCCTCATTAGGGTGGTTTTGCCGGATCCCCACGCTCCGTCGATGCCAATGGTGAGTGGGGTCTGCGTCTTTTCGTTTTCTATGAAGTCGGTAAGCGCCTGAGCGTAGTCTGCGAATTCAAGGAGGTCGATGTCGCTGGGCTTGTCAGAGAGCGCCCTAATGGCGACCTCCACTCCTTCGGCAAGCTTGATTTCATAGCCGGATGTCTCGTGTAGGTCGGGCGCTGCGTCCGGCTCTCCCACAGTCGGTTTACTGGAAGCGTCGGGCCACGGGTCGGCCGATGGGATTGAGGTTCGCCCCTCGACAACCGCTTTTTTCGCGGCATCTCCGGAACTGTTTTCGGATGTTGGTTCTACCGTCGGAGATTCGGCATGCTCCAATGCGCGGAGGTAATTTTCTCCCTTGGGCGTGATTGTCCAATATGTCGAACCCGCAGCGTCCTGTTTTAGTTTCAAGATGTAATTCTGGAGCCTCAAGTCCTCCATCTGACCAAGTACAGCTTGCCATTCCCAATCGCTCGAATGATTTGTGCTTAGCGACACGACCATGTTCGGGTCAAAAGGCTTATTGGGATTGGCCGCAACCCATTTCAGAAGGTCAAGGGTCTTCGCGTTGTGAGGTAGTGTGCTCAATTACTTGTCGGAGAAGCTCGTGTGTAGGGCGCTTGCCAAGCGGGCCTCAACACCTTCTAACTGTTCTTTCAGATGGAAATACCCGTTCAGCAGTGAGATCGCATCGTCTACGCGGCCAGCCGCGATAGATTTCTGCACCTTCGACCAGTGGTCAGCTAATTCAGTTCTGAGGTTGTCGATCTCACGCACCCAACCAACAATTTGCTGCTTCAGTTCCATAACTTTCCCGTTTTATCTTGGGCGCGCCGAACTGGGAGCGGAGTATTTCGAAACCGGGCACTCCGGTCCTCGGCCGAAAGTATATCTCGAAGGACTTCTTCTTAGAAGACTTGGGGTGACCCGGCCCGAGACTCCGGTTAGTTGTGGTGGAAACTCCTCTTGGGGCCGGAGGCGGCGCGGTCAGGCATGGGGTCCTTCGACTCCGCTAGAGTCTCGCTTCGCGGGACTCTTGCTCCGCTCAGGATGACACGGGGAAACGAAGTGTGGAGAGTTGAACGAATCGCGGCACCGTCACTTTGCCCGCGGATGCGTCTGATCGTAGACGTTCATCACGTGCTTGACCGAGAGCTGCGTGTAACGTTGCGTGGTCGCCAGCCGCTCATGGCCGAGCAGTTCCTGGATGGCGCGCAGGTCCGCTCCTTCTTCCAGCATGTGGGTGCCGAAGGCGTGACGCAGAGTATGCGGATGAACCTCGGGCGACAGTCCCTTGGCAACGGCGATTCGCTTGACGATGCGTCCTACGCTGCGCGTGGTGAGGCGTCCGCCGCGCTGGTTGACTAGAAGCGCGGGCATGCCCTTTGAGGGCATGCTTTTCGCAGAAATATTGTTTTTTGGCGGGCTCTTCAAAGTGCTATTCAGCGTGGCGAGCAGTTGTTGCCGCCACGGCAGGTACACGGATAGCGCCGCGAGAGCCGATCCTCCGAAGGGGACGTAGCGTTCCTTCTTCCCTTTGCCGCGAATCAGAATGGCTTCGTTGCTCAGGCTGATGTCATCGAGATTGATGCCGACCAGTTCGGAGTTGCGAATGCCGCAGCCGTAAAGCAGTTCGAGCATCAGACGATCGCGCTCGGGAAACGATGCGATCTCCGGCATTTTGCCGTCGAGCACAAAATTCATTTCCTCAATCGTCGGAACGCGCGGCAGTTTCTTCGGCAGCCGTGGCGTCGAAACCAGCTTCGCCGGATTCTGCTCGACCACGCCTTCCTGCGCCAGCCAGCGATAAAGCGATCGTACGGCGGCGAGCGCGCGGGCGACGGAAGTCTTGCTCAATCCTTTGTCGTATAGATGCGAAAGGAAGCCGCGGATCGCGATGTGGTCGATCGTTTTCCATCCGCGCGAACCGATATAAGCGGCGAAGACGTCGAGGTCTCCGGTGTAAGCCTTGATCGTGTGCGTTGAGGCGTTGCGCTCCCGCAGATGGCGCAGGAAGTCGTCGGTCGCGCGTTCGACGATGGTGCGCGAGTTGTTGCGGTCTATCATTTCTTAATTCCCAGTTCCTGACTGATGAATTATTTCTTCATGTGCTTGGTGGTTAAAAACGAATGCGATAACCACTAAGGACACGAAGGTTCACGAAGGAAACCCTTGCGGCCCATTTGAGCATCGATAGTCATCCATTTCTCACTTTGGCTCGCGGATGATGCTTCGCATATACGCTCTTCAGCCGGTCGAGCGCGACGTGCGTATAAATCTGAGTGGTCGAAATGTCGGCGTGGCCGAGGATGGTCTGCACTGTCCTTAGATCGGCCCCATTCTCCACCATATGCGTCGCGCAGGAGTGGCGCAGCATGTGCGGACTGACGTGCCGTCCTGGAGAAAGACCCGAAGCGAGACCCGCCTTCCCGACCAACTGCCAGACGCGCTGACGGGTCAGGCGGCGGCCTCCCGTGCCCAAGAACAAAAGCGGCGAACTTCTTTTTTTAGCCATCACTTCCCTGCCACTTTTCAGGTAACGCTGCAACGCCTGTTGGGCCGGCACTCCGAGCGGGACCATGCGCTCTTTGTCGCCCTTGCCGCGCACCAGGATGTATCCCATTTCAAGCTTCAGGTCTTCGAGACGCGCGTCGGCGACTTCGGACACGCGCACGCCCCCGGCATAAAGAAGTTCCAGCATGGCGTGATCGCGAAGCGCAAGCGCCTGTCCGCGCGCCGTGTCATTTCGCGGCGGCGTTTCGACCAGCGTTGTTCCGCCAAGCATCGCCCCGACTTCGTCGCGGCTCAGCGCCTTGGGCAGCACCTTCCACTGCTTCGGCAAGTCGATGTTCAGGGTCGGATCCTTGTCGATTTTTCCGTCGAGCAGCAAATGCCGGTAAAGATGCCGGATGGCCGAAAGCTTCCTTCCCACCGAGCGCCCGTCGAGTTGGTTGGAAAATAATTCCTGGATGTAGGCGCGCACATCTTCGCGCCGCGCTCCGGTTAAATTCTGCTTCCGCTTTTCCAGAAACTCCGCGAATTGCGCCAGGTCGCTGGTGTAAGCGGCAATTGTCAACTTCGCGGACCCGCGCTCCACTCGCAGATAGTCGAGGAAGGAGTGAAGCGTTCGGGTGTTGGCATCCGAGGCCATGGAATCAGTATGGGATGCCAAGCAGAACCAGCAAAGTAACGAGCAGGATGCGGGGGGCTTCGATTGCTGGCTTCACAGCATGACGGGCGTGGACGCCCGTCGCTCCACCAACTATTTCTGGCCGACTGCTTGCAGCACATCCACCGCATACAGCACACCCTCCGGCGTCTCTTCGTGTTTGAAGTAGGCGAAGACATCGCGACCGGCGGCGAGATGCTCCTGGATGCGGGCGACCATCGCTTGGCGTTCTTCGGCGGTGTAGGTGGGTTTGCGGTAACGGTAGTAGGCATAGTCCGCGGTGACCACGTCGGGAGTGTTGCGCTCTTCCGTTTCGGCTACACATAGCGCGATGTTGCGTTCGCGCAAAGTGTCCCAGGTGGCGTCGACGAACCATGATTCGTGGCGAAACTCAAATGCCGCGCGCACACTTCGGGGCAAGCTTTTCAGAAACTCGGAAAGCACGGCTTGATCCGCCTTGAAATTTGGCGGGAGTTGGAAGAGCAGCGGGCCAAGGCGCTCAGCGCGCTCTAGAGCTTCAAGTGTGCCGAGAAAGCGCATTAGGAATTCTTCCGCGTTCTTCAGCCGCTTGATATGCGTTAACACCTGGTGCGCTTTGATGGTGAAGCGGAAGTGATCCGGCGTTTCGGCGATCCAATTCTGGACAGTCGTCTCTTTTACCAACTGGCGAAATGTGTAATTGACTTCGACAGCATTCAGTTTCGATGCGTAGAAGTTCAGAAATTTTTTCTGCGCAAGTTTCTCCGGATAGAAAGCGGGCTTCCATGTCGGATAAGCCCATCCGGAGGTGCCAACACAAAGTTGCGCCATATGGTTCGCGAGCCGGGATTATACCCTGCGCCGCTTTCCGGCGGTTGACTTCCTTTTCGTCTTCGTCGTCGTCTTTTTTGGCGTCTTTCTCTCTGCGCGCGGCGGCGCCTCGTCCGGGGCGGCAATGCTGATGGCTTGCTCTTCTTTTTCTTCCGATTCGGCACCCAGGCCCGCCAAATGCGGCAGCTTCTGTTTCAGTTTCTGCACCGGCTCGAACAGGTCGCCCATCTTGTCGACTCGCGCGAGGACGTCCTTCGCCTCGAACACCAGCCGCCCCGCATCTTTTTTCTTCAGTGCCTGCTCAACTTCTTCCCAGGTAACCGGCGTCGATACCGTCGGATGCTCGCGCGCGCGCAACGAGTACACGGAGATCGTCGTCTTGTGCTGATCGTTCTGGCTCCAGTCGACGAATACTTTGTTGGTGCGCACCGCCTTCTTCATATCCGAGACGACCAGGTCGGGATGCTCGTGCTCGAGCAGTCGCGCCAGTGCATTCGCGAATGATTTCGTCTTCTCGTATGTCGTTTTCGTGTTCAGGGGAACGTAAATCTGAAGCCCCTTCGATCCTGACGTCTTAGGGAAACTCTGCAATCCGAAGTGATCGAAGATTTCGCGCACCCAGAGGCCAACCTGCGCGCATTGAATGATATTTGCGGGCGGTCCAGGATCGAGATCGAAGACGATCATGGTGGGCGTTGCAATGTCGGCGGCCAGCGAGAGCGACGGATGCAGTTCAATCGACGCCAGGTTCGCGATCCACACCAACGTCGGAAGATCGTTAGCGAGAAGACAATTAATGGTTCGTTTGTTACTCTCGCTCCACACGGGCGCGGTCTTCACCCAGTCGGGCCGATGCATGGGGGCGTTTTTTTCGAAAAAATATTCCTGGTCGACTCCCCCGGGATATCGCTTCATGGTGAGCGGCCGTCCGGCGAGATGCGGCACCAGCACGGGCGCAATGCGCACGTAATAATCCACGACCTGGCCCTTAGTGAACCCGGTGGCGGGATAGAGGACCTTGTCAAGGTTCGTGAGACTCAGCTTGCGGCCCTGCACTTCGACGATGGTGGGAGTAGACATGGAGTTCAATGAATCGAAAGTGCACTGGCTTCATCGCGGACGGGCGAGGCGCCCGTCTCTCCACCATAATGATTCATAACGCCGTCTAGTATAGTGTCCCGCATACACAAACAGGAGTTCAGATGCCAGCTTCGCGTCGCGAGTTTGTTTTCGGTATGGGCGCCATCGGAGCGTTCACATTGTTCTCCCGCAACGTGTTTTCGATTGACCGCACCGAGCCCGAACTTATTCTTTACAACGGAAACTTTTGGACGGTTAATCCGCATCAGCCGCGAGCGCAAGCCGTGGCCATTTCCGGCGGAAGATTTCTCGCGATCGGATCGAACGACGAAGTGTTGGCGCTTGCCGCCGGCAATGCGAAGAAAATTGACCTGGGCGGAAAGACGGTGCTGCCCGGCTTCATCGACGCGCACTCGCATCCTGCGGAGGCTGGTCTTTCTCACCTGCGCATGGTCGATTGCGATCTGCGCTCCATCGCCGACATTCTGAAGGCACTGCGTGAACGAGCATCGAAAACGCCTCCCGGAGAATGGGTGTTGGGCTTCAAGTACGACGACACAAAGACTGCCGAAGGCCGGCCTCTGACGCGCGAGGAGTTAGACGCTGCCGTTCCCAATCATCCCGTGTACGTCCAGCATCGGGGCGGGCATACGGCGTGGGTCAACTCGCCGGCGATCAAGCTGGCAAAGATTGATGACCACACTCCCGATCCTGCGGGCGGCAAGTATGATCGCGATCCCGCGACGGGTCATTTGACCGGGCACGTGCGCGAGACTGGCCGGGAGACGTTCGACAAAATCATCCCTTCGAACTTTACGCGCGACGACCATCGCGAGGGCGTGCGCCTGATCTCGCAGATGATGACACGCACGGGAATCACTTCCGTGACCGACGCGATGGGTACTCCGGAAGATTTGCGCGCCTACCAGGATGCACGCGAAGCCGGACAGCTGAAGATGCGCGTGTATTGCCACATCTATCAGGCGTTCATGGACCAGATGCTGGCGGCCGGAGTTAAGACTGGACTGGGGGACGAGTGGGTGAAAGTCGGCGCGCAGAAGATGATCTGCGACGGCTCGATTTCCGAGCGGACGGCGCGGCTGTCGCAATCATACGTGGGACGTCCGGACGATTTTGGAATTCTGGTCACGTCGGAAGAAGAACTCTACCAGCAGGCACGCAAGGCACACGCCGCCGGATGGCAACTCGGTACACACGCCAACGGCGATGTCGGTGTTGATATCACGCTTCGAGTGTACGAACGGTTGCAAAAGGAAATGCCGCGCAAGGATGCCCGTTACCGGCTGGAGCACTGCACTGTTGTCAACGATTCGCTGATCGCCCGGATCAAAGCGCTGGGCGCGATTCCAACTCCTTTTTCAACTTACGCGTACTATCACGGCGAGAAGATGAAGGAGTACGGACCGGATCGCGTGAACCACATGTTTGCGCTGCGCAGCTTCATCGACGCCGGAATCCGGCCAACCCAGGCATCGGATTATCCACCGGGGCCATTTGAGCCCATGATGGCGTTGCAGTCGGAGGTAACGCGCACCGACGCCAAGGGCAATGTCTGGGGGCCTCAGCAGAAGATCACGCTCGAAGAAGCGATTCGTGTGGGAACAATCAATGGGGCTTACGCTTCGTTCGAAGAAAACCTTAAGGGGTCGATTGAGCCGGGCAAATTGGCCGACCTCGTGGTGCTGGGACGGGACGTGTTCAAGGAAGATCCCTACAACATCATCAACATTCCTATTGAGCGCACTATGGTGGATGGACGCTGGGTCTGGGAGAGCTGAACCTCGCGCGATGCGGTTTGGAGGATTGCTTGACTACGCGCCAACGCTGGATATCCTTCGCTGAACTTCTTGTCGGGGCCGTGATCGTGATCGGCCACAACGTCTATCACGTCGTGCCCAACGAGGTCCCAATCCTGTTCGTGCTCGGCTGGCTCTCTCTGCACGTTAGAGATGGTGGATGGAAGACCGTGGGCCTGAGAAAACCGGATTCGTGGTCGAAGACCGTGCTATGGGCCCTGCTGGCTGCGGCCTTGATCGTAGTGCTTTCCGACGCCGTGGTCGGCCCGATTGCTGAAAAGTTCCTCGGCGCCCAGCACGGCTCTAAAGGCCTTGAAACTTCGACTCCGAACCTGCTGTGGGTGCTGGAGATGCTGGCGTTGATCTGGACATTCGCCGCCTTCGGCGAGGAGATGGGATACCGCGGTTATCTGATGACGCGCGCCGCCGATGTGGGCAATCGCTCGACCGTCGCTTATGTCGTAGCGCTGATTGTTGTCAGCATTCTCTTTGGATACGGACACTATTACAAAGGACCGGCGGGAGTCATCGCATCCACCGCTTCAGGCCTGGTTCTTGGGGCCGCTTACCTTCTTTCAGGGCGCAACTTGTGGGTTGCGATTCTCGCGCACGGCTTCAGAGACACGTTCGCTCTCCTCGCGGCACTCATGGGGTGGAGGAACTAGCGCGAACGTCGCTAAACTCTTGACTGATATCCATATTTCTAGTATTATCGAAATATGGTTAGTGCCGCCGGCAAGCTTCGGACGAACAGCGAGCGTGTAGCGCGCTACGCTGACATGTTTTCGGCCATGGGCACCGAGCCGCGGTTGCGGATCATGCAATTGCTGCTTTCGGCGCACCCCGAGGGACTCGTGGTCACCGAGATTCAGGACGAACTCGACATCCCGGGCTCCACGCTTTCTCACCATCTTGACAAGCTCAAAAATGAAGATCTGGTGCGAGTCGAGCGCGAGGGCACGTTTTTGCGTTACATCGCCAACACGGATGCCCTGCGCGACATTGTGCAATTTCTTTATGCCGAGTGCTGCACGCGGAACAAGGCGCTCAAGCCGCAAGACCTGGTCCAATTCTGCAAATAGGAGAACTGTAATGCCCGACATCGTGGGTGTTGTCAACGTCGATCTCAAAGAAGTCGTAAAAGAGAAATACGGACAAGCGGCATTGCGCGTTACAAACAAGACTGGCGGCAGCAGTTGCTGCGGAGCGATGCCGGCCGGCGGACTCTCATGCGACCCGATCACCTCGAATCTTTACGATGAGTCGCAGGCCCAGCAGATTCCCGAAGCGGCGTTGCTGGCTTCGCTTGGATGCGGCAATCCGACCGCTCTTGCGAAGCTGAGCCCCGGCGAAACCGTGCTTGATCTGGGATCGGGCGGGGGCATCGACGTGTTTCTCTCCGCCAAGCGCGTTGGCCCGAGCGGCAAAGCCTACGGCCTCGACATGACGGACGAGATGCTCGCGCTGGCCAACGAAAACAAGCGCAGGACGGGCGCGGAGAACGTCGAATTTCTGAAAGGCGAGATCGAAAGCATCCCCCTGCCCGACAACACGGTCGATGTCATCATTTCCAACTGCGTGATTAATCTTTCGGCGGACAAGGACCGCGTGCTGCGCGAGGCGTTCCGCGTACTCAAACCGGGCGGACGGTTCGCAGTATCCGATGTGGTCACGCGCGGCGTAATTGCACCGGAGGTCCGTCAGAGTGTGCTGGCGTGGGTCGGTTGCATCGCCGGTGCTCTCGAAGAAAACGAATATCGCGGCAAGTTATCCGCCGCCGGGTTTGAGCAAATCGCGATTGAGCCCACGCGAATCTATCGCGTCGAGGACGCTCGCGAATTCCTCTCCTCGTCAGGCATTGACGTGGACGCCATCGCGGCGCAGGTCGATGAGAAGTTCATGAGCGCCTTCGTGCGGGCGGTGAAACCAAAACGAGATCCGGAGGTGTGCTGTGGTCCGACGTGCTGCAATTGAGCGCGGGAGACGCGGCAAGCCGCGTCTCTACGGATAGCTTGCCGAAGACGAATCAGAGAGTGGCGATGGCAACTCATTACAACGTTTTGTTTCTGTGCACGGGAAACTCGGCGCGTTCCATCATGGCCGAAGCGATCCTCAACCACAAGGGAAAGCCTGTCTTCACCGCCTACAGCGCCGGAAGTCATCCCTCGGGGACGGTGCATCCCGAAGCGCTGAAGCAGCTTGAGCTGGCTCGCATCTCCACAATCGGCCTGCGCAGCAAGAGCTGGGATGAATTCTCGCGCCCCGGCGCTCCCGAGATGCACTTCGTCTTCACGGTTTGCGACAACGCCGCCAAGGAAACTTGCCCGGTCTGGCCGGGACAGCCCATGACCGCGCACTGGGGAGTGCCCGATCCGGCCGCTGTTCAGGGAGACTCCGCCGAAATCGAACGTGCCTTCCGCGAAGCGTTTTTTATTCTTGACCGGCGCATCAGTCTTTTTCTTGCTCTGCCTCTGGCTTCCCTGGATCGCCTTGCGCTGAAAAAAGAAGTGGATCGCATCGGGCGGCAATAATTTTGCATGGTGCACGCAGGAGACGCGGCAAGCCGCATCTCTACCTGAATCTGTTTTGCTATGCTCCTTGCTCGTTTGACAATCTTCCCTGCCTCCACGTAACTTCGAATTTTTGGTGCTCAGTCGTTGCTCAATCGTGGAGGCAGGATGAAATCCCGCTTAACTCTTATACAAACAATTGTTGTCTGTTTCGTGCTGTGCTCGGTCGCGCTCGGCCAGGATCTGGCTTCGTTCGAGAAGCGCACCACGGTCAAGAAGCTCGCCAATGGCCTCACCATCATCATCTGCGAGCGGCCCGAGGCTCCGGTGTTTTCATTCTTCACGCACGTTGACGCCGGCTCGGTGCAGGATCCGATGGGCAAGACCGGTCTGGCGCACATGTTCGAGCACATGGCGTTCAAGGGAACGGACACAATCGGGACACGCGACTATGCCGGCGAAAAAGCTGCGCTCGCAAAGGTCGAGGATGCTTATGCCGCCTACATTGCCGAGCGCGACAAGCCGGTAGACCGCGACGAAAAGAAGCTGGCGCAGCTGGAGCAAGCCTGGAAGGACGCGATTGCGGCGGCCGACAAGTTCTCCGCCGCCTACAACAACGAGTTCGGCAAGATCGTCGAAGGCGAAGGCGGCGAGGGCATGAACGCTTTCACCAATCTCGATGAGACCGGTTACCACTATTCGTTTCCCATCAACCGGCTGGAATTGTGGGCCTATCTCGAATCGGAGCGCTTTCTACATCCGGTGATGCGGCAATTTTACAAAGAGCGCAATGTGGTGATCGAAGAGCGCCGCATGCGGACCGACAGCAATCCCGTCGGGCGACTGCTCGAGCAATTCACCGAGGAGGCATTCGCGGCCCATCCTTATCACCGGCCGACGATCGGGTGGATCACGGACCTGAATTCCTTTTCGGCGACCGATGCACAGAAGTTTTTCGATAAATACTACGTGCCCTCGAACATGGTCGTCACCGTCGTTGGAGACGTGAAGGTTTCGCAAGCGATGCCGATTGTCGAGAAATATTTCTCGCGAATTCCGGCGCGTCCCAAGCCCGACACGGCGACGACCACTGAACCGCCGCAGAATTCCGAGCGGAGCGTCGTGCTGCACGAGCAGTCGCAGCCGCTCTATCTCGAAGGCTATCACCGCCCCGATTACCGCAGCGCGGATGACCAGGTCTACGACGCGATCGCCGACCTGATGTCGAATGGCCGCACTTCACGCCTCTACCGTGCGCTGGTCCGCGATAAGCAGATCGCGTCCGACTCGGCGGGATTTACCGGGCTGCCGGGAAATAAATATCCTCACCTGTTCGCCTTTTACGCGTTTCCGATTCCGGGCCACAAGCCGCAGGAGATGGCCGCTGCGATTCATGCGGAGATTGAGCGGCTGAAGAAAGAAGACATCTCGGATGAAGAACTGAAAATGATCAAGACGCGCGCGAAAGCAAACCTGATCCGCTCGCTCGGATCGAACGAAGGTCTGGCGTTCGCGCTCGGCCTGAATGAGGCGCGCTATGACGACTGGCGGGAGCTGTTCCGCTCGGTCGACCGCATCGATAAGGTTACGAAAGCGGATATCCGGCGAGTCGCGAATCAAACGTTTGTGCCCGATAACCGGACGGTGGGGATTATCGAGTTTGCCGGCGGGCCTCCGGGAGCGGGCGCAGGGCCGCAAGGAGGTGGACAGTGAAGCTGACGCGACCAGCCCCTAAAGGGGCAACCGATTTCGGAGCATTGACGGTATCGCTAAAGCGATACCCCGATACGAAGCCACTGGTCGTCTTTGCTCTCGTCCTGTTCGTCTTTATTTGCTTCTTCAGCGGCGGCGCGCAACTGTGGGCGCAGGCGCATGAGACTTCGCAGCAGACCTGGCAGCAGATACCGATTCCGAAGTTGCCAGAGTTTCATCCGGCGCAGCCGAAGCGCATTGAGTTGCCGAATGGCATGGTGGTCTTTCTTCAGGAAGACCACGAGTTGCCGACCATTGACGGCACCGCTCGCATTCGCGGCGGCGAGCGCTCGGTTCCCGCGAACAAAACGGGGCTGACGGATGTCTATGGTGAAGTGTGGCGCACCGGCGGCACCAAGACTCAGACCGGTGATCAACTGGACGACTATCTGGAGCAGCGCGCCGCCAGGGTCGAAACCGGAGGAGGCGTCGACTCGACGACCGTGAGCTGGTCGTGTCTGAAAGAAGATTTCAACGACGTCTTTCGCGCGTTCGAGGATGTGTTGAAGAATCCGGAGTTTCGCGCCGATAAGATTGGAATTGCGCAGAAGGGGTTGTACGACGCTATTTCGAGGCGCAATGACGATCCCGCGCAGATTGCGGGACGCGAGGCGGCGAAGCTGGCATACGGCGCAAACAATCCGTATGCGCGGGTCCCGGAATATGCCACGGCAGTGGCGATCACGCGTCAGGATCTGATCGACTGGCACGGTCGGTACGTGCATCCGAATAACATTATTCTCGGCGTAGTCGGCGACTTCGACTCGGCGAAGATGGAAGCTCGGCTGCGCGAGGCTTTTGCGTCATGGCCCAAGGGTCAGGCCGCGAACGATCCAGAGATCAAGCCAGAACCCGCCAAACCGGGATATTACGAGGTCGACAAAACCGACGTGAATCAAAGCAACATTCATATGGTTGCGCTGGGCATTACGCGCAGGAATCCCGATTACTTCGCGACCTCGGTGTTCAACGAAGCTTTCGGCGGAGGATTTTCGTCGCGCTTGTTTGGCGACATTCGAACCACCAAAGGACTCGCCTATGCGGTGGGCGGCGGAGTGGCTGCGGGCTGGGATCATCCCGGAATGCTGCGGCTGATGGTGAGCACCAAGAGCAAGACCACGATCGAATCGATTCAGGCGCTCGATGAGGAGATCGCCGACCTCGCCAAGCGTCCTATTAACGATGAGGAAATCAAACGCGCCAAGGATTCCATCCTGAATTCTTTTGTCTTCCGTTTCGATTCGCCGGCTAAGGTCTTGCAGGAGAAGATGGCTTACGAGTTTTATGGCTATCCGCTCGATTTTCTGGAGAACTTTCAGAAAGGCATCGAAAAAGTTACGAAAGAAGACGTAGCGCGGGTAGCAGCGAAGTATATCCACCGCGAGCAGATGTCGGTGCTGGTGGTCGGTAACGTGAGTGAATTCGACAAGCCATTGTCATCGCTCGGAGTGGTGACTAAACTGGATATTACGATTCCAGCGCCGCCGCCGGGGTTGATGCCGGAGCAGGGCGAGCATCCGTAGGCGGACACAGCGAACGAAGTGATTAAGGTTGCATCCCGGCTGCCAAGCACGACCGCCTTGTTTGACACCGCGGTTAGTCGACGCAATCCGGCGATAGCACTGACAACCGGGTCAATGAGTGGAGTCGAGAACAGGCGCAGTAGCGGTAGTCTCCCGGTGGCATTCGTAAGCGCTGCTTTCGCAGAGCGCGCCTCAATCCGGTTTGGCATGGCTCTGTTTCCTGTTCTCGCTCATCGAACCGGACAGGC
>WNFA01001073.1_pt1 | contig 22584 bp, 27 predicted proteins | sample 5400481 | NCBI WGS metagenome assembly WNFA01 (sample SAMN13153340, study PRJNA577476) | soil metagenome | isolation source: 120 cm saprolite under Douglas fir tree site 2 hole 1 replicate 2 | place: USA:California | collected 2015-04-18 | reverse complement strand
CCGCCGTGACGCCGCCCCGAACGATCCGCCAGAGCCGGTCGGAAGCGTCAGTCGGGACGGCTTGGGGTCGGCGGGAGAAGTTTGCCAGGCCACTTAGTGGGAACCGTATGTTAATTCAACCCAGGCTTCAGTTAACATCTCGACCAGCATTAAGCGCACAGCCGCACGGGGTAAAGCGGACGCCGCGCCATGTGAGGGAGCTGCCATCGCCCAGGTCGCATTCGCATACGAAGAACAAGTCTTCGCCTCCGCTGTGGAGGAACCGCCGGAAGACGGAGAGATCACGTACGGGCAAGGTGTGAGCTTACTGGCGGTCGCGGTCGCCGCATTGCTTTTGGGACTACTGCCGGCGGCGGTTGGCCTGGCCATCGTGCTGGGCTGGACGGTACCACTCGAGCTTGGGGCCGGGGCCGGGTTAGCCCTGGTGGCCTGCCTCAAGTTCGGCGCGGGGGCCTGGGGGATGGTCGCGGCGAGCCTTGGGCCACGTCCGGCCATCCCCGCTACCGGCATCCATCTCTAGCGACCCGTCCGCTCTCCGGTGACCACGGCTTGGTTCCCTGCTGCTGAGCTAAACCGAGATCAGCAGCGTTAATCCATTGTTGTCAAGTTGCCTTCGAGGTCATGTAAGCTGGCCCGCGATGCCGGAACTTGACGCACGCCCAGCGCCAGTCGCAAAGGCCTCGAGCCGGCGGGGCCGGCGCCACGGCATCGAGATCAAGCCCGGATCGGTGAAGCAGGCCCGCGCGGACGCCGGCCTGAGCCTGGGCCAGGTCGCGAACGGCGTGGTCAGCCGGACCGCCATCTACTTCGTGGAGACCGGCAAGGCCAAGCCCTCGATGGAGACGCTGAGGCTGATCGCCGAGCGGACGGGTCGCCCCCTGGATTACTTCCTCGTCCGACCCTCCACGATGGAGCCGCGTTCAACCCAGCACACGTTGGAGGTCGAGCTGAAGCTCGCGACCAACGATCCTCAGGCCGCCCTGGTCTCGGGCCGCGCATTGCTCGCCACCGGACCGGACGCCGACACCACGGCCAAAACCAGGTACCTGGTGGCCTACGCGCTGCTGCGCCTGGCCCAGCCCATCGAAGCACGGAGCCTGGCAGCTGCGGCCCGAGACCATTTCGAGCGGACCGGCGACAGACTCATGACGGCCGAATGCCTCGGCCACGAGGCTTCGGCGGCGTACCTGCTCCAGGATCCGTCGGCGTTGGGCCTGGCCGAACGCGGGCTCGCCCTCTGCCGTTCGCTGCAGCCGGTGCCGCGGACGAGCGAGGCCCGCCTGCTTTTCGTGCTCGGCTCCGTGCATGCCACGAACCAGGACTGGCCGGCGGCGATCGACTGCTATGAAAGAGCCATCGCTGCAGGGGAGGTCGTCCAGGATCTGAGGCGCCTGTCGCTGATGTACAGCGGACTGAGCCTGGCCTACAGCGAGGTCGGCCAGCTCAACCAGTCCGCCTATTACGCACAGCGCGCGCTGGCCATCCACGAGACTCTGAACGACCGGGTGTCTCTGGCGCGCTCGGAGACCAACCTCGGGCTCCTCCTCATCAAGCGTGGCGATCTTGCTGCTGCGGGCCAACACCTGGGTCGCGGCCTGGCCTTGTTCGATGAGGGCGCCGTCCAGGTCGGCAGGGCCGAGATCCTGCTGGGCCTGTGCGAGCTGGCCTTCGCACGGTCGGAGCGGGACGAGGCCGAGAAGTTCGCGATCGAGGCCAGCGACCTGGCCGAGCGGCTGTCCGAGAAGGCCACCCTGGCCGAGTGTCACATGTGGCTCGGCCGCATCGCCGCTGAGCAGGGCCAGGACGCTCGCGTCGACACCGAGTTTGTAGTTGCCACCGGAATCCTCGAAGCACTGGGCGCCTCCGAGCGCCTGAGCCGCTGTCACGTCCAGTACGCCGAGCTCCTCGAGAAGCGAGGCGACCTGGTCGCGGCCAACCAGCAGCTGAGGCTCGCCCTGGGGCGCCTGCCGGGCCGATCCGCCCGGAAGGATCGCACCGCCACCGCCTGAACCCGCGGCGCCGGCAATATTTCAAACGCTAAGAAAGCGTTAATTCAAATGGCTGCCTCTACTATGTGGTCGGGTGGGTCACTTAACAAGGCGTGAGCGTGGGGAAACCGGGACATGTCAGTCGTACTGGTAGTCGACGACGGATCCGCCGATCGCCAGCTGGCGCAGGCGTACCTGGCCGACCTGGATTGTGATGTCCGCCTCGCGCAGGACGGAGCCTCTGCCCTCCAGCAGATCAAGTCAGAGTCGCCGGACCTGGTACTCCTCGATGTCCAGATGCCCGGCCTGGACGGCTATGAGGTCTGTCGAAGGATAAAAGCCGGCCCGCGCGGCCGGCTCCTGCCGGTGGTCATGATCACCGCCTTGAACGAGACTGGCGATCGGGTCCGCGCGCTGGAGGCGGGCGCGGACGACTTCTTGACCAAACCCGTCGAACGGGTCGAGCTGGTGGCTCGGGTCAGGTCGGCTCTGCGCTTGAAGGCTGTTTACAACACGCTCGACAGCGCGGAGCAGGTGATCTTCGCACTCGCGGCGGCCGTGGAGGCCAAGGATCCCCTCACCGAAAAGCACACACAGCGCGTGGCCGAGTCCGCCCGGCACATGGGCGCACGGTTGGGGCTGCCGGACGTGGCCCTGGATGCCCTGTATCGGGGCGGCATCATCCATGACATCGGCAAGATTGGTGTCCCTGACGCGATCCTTCTCAAGCCCGGCCCGCTCAACGACGAGGAAAGGGCGCGCATGCAGACGCATGTGCTCATCGGCGAGGACATAGTCAGACCGCTTCGTTCGGCTTCCACGCTGCTGCCGATCATCCGACACCATCACGAGCGGTTCGATGGGCGGGGCTACCCCGACGGACTTCGCGCTCGGGAAATCCCACGCCTCGCCAGTATCGTCTCGGTCTGCGACGCGTTCGACGCACTTGTCAACGATCGGCCGTACCGGGCGCGGCTCCCGATCGATCACGCGCTGGCAGTTCTGATCAGCGGCGCCGGACACCAATGGGACCCTGAGGTCGTGGACCTTTTCGTGGGCGAGATGCCCGCGCTGCAGCGGCTCGGCGCCGCCTGAACTCAATCATCGAAAACCCCACGAACTCAGAGGCAGTGCCGTGAGTTCGCGGGGACCCCTAAAAAAGGCGCGCAGCTTCCCGTCCCGGTTGTAAGGTGCGTCCGCGATGATCGTCGCGGTCTACGCGGTGAAGGGTGGTTCCGGGCGGACCACCATCGCGGTCAACCTCGCCGCCGCCCTCGGCCTGGAGCATCGCGGTGAATGCGTGCTGATCGACCTCAGCCTTCCTTACAACCACGCCGCCCTCGTCGCCAACCTGGTGCCGGCCGGCTGCCTGGCTCTGATCGACCAGCCGGACCAGGACAAGTTCGAAGACGCGCTGCTGGATATTGCGCTCCACCATCCCACGGGGATGGTGATCATCCCGAGCGCTCTGCGCGCCGAGCAGGCCGACCTGGTCACTCCGCAGCTGGTCAAGCGCGCGCTGGACGTTCTCGAGCAGACCTTCGACTACACCGTGGTCGACCTCGGCGTGGCCATGACCGAGGTCACGCTCGGAGTCCTCGAGCGAGCCAATCGGATTCTGGTCATGGTGACCCCGGAGCTGACGAGCCTGAAGGACACGGCCGAACTGCTCCAGATCTTCGAAAAGGTGCTCAAGATACCGTCTGCGAGGGTGAACCTCGCCCTCAATCACCCGCGCCCGCAGACCATGGTCACCCGCGCCGATGCCGAACGTCAGGTCGAACGAAAGATCCAGACCGAGATCGCCTATGACGGCGCCAGGTTCGATCGCGCCGCGGTTACGGGACAGGTGGTGGTCGAGACCGATCCCTCCTGCGCCGCGGCCAAGAGCATCATCCAGCTCGCCGGCTCGATCACCGATGAACACGGACGCGCCGCCAAACGCGTGAAGCCTTAGGCCACCGCTCGGCTGCGCGAACGACGGCGCAGGGCCATGTCTGCATCGGCGACCGAGACGCGCGGGCGCCTGAAGTTGCGAAGTGCGAACCGGTCGCATGCCGTCTCCGCCGCCGATGGCTTGCCCAGCACCTCGTGCAGGTACCAGTGCATCCACTCGTGGCAGTACAGGAATCGAAGCACCTCTCGGCGAAGGCGGAAGGAGACGCTCTCGGAGGCCCACGCGAAGCGCATGCCCTGTCCGCGCTTCCGACGTGCCGCGTAGATGACCGGCTCCTTGAAAGGACGAAACGGGATCGGGACCTGGAGCACGATTCGGCGCTCCTCGAACTCGCAGCGCGCCGCGAGGTGAGGTGAGGACCGGTATCGGAGCGGCTTGATCACGACCTCGTAGTCGCCGGCAAGGGGCAGGCCGGCAAGGGCGCGGCGGGCCTGAGCATCGGTGAAACCTTCGAGGTCGCTCTCGACGTGCACGATGCCGAGCATACGGGGCACGGCGGGGGCATCGCCGCGGCCCCTTCGATTAGTCTCCGGTGCACGGATGCCGCCGCACCACCAAGACACGTCATCCACGCTTGCCTTCCTGGAGGGCGCACGCTCCGGGATCCCTTACGGTGCAGATGAGCTGCGGAGCACCGATCCGGCCGACGGCCGCACCCTGCTGGCGCGCTACGACCTGGAGGTCGCCCGCGGCCGGCTGACAAAAGAGGCGATCGCCGGCCGCCACGGGGGGCTGTGGCGGTGGGAAGAGCTGCTGCCCGTGCGCCGGCGATCCTTCATCACGTCTCTCGGCGAAGGCTCGACGCCGCTGCTGCCTCCGGCCCGCCTGGCCCGCAAGCTCGGGCTGTCCGGGCTGCACATCAAGGCGGAGAGCGTGAACCCGACGGGATCCTTCAAGGCCAGGGGCATGGCCGTGGCTGTGAGCCGGGCGGCCGAGCTTGGCGCGGCCCACCTCGTGGCACCGTCGGCGGGCAACGCCGCCGGCGCCCTGGCGGCGTACGCCGCCGCCGCGGGCATGCGGGCCACGGTGGTGATGCCGGCGGACGCTCCGGCCGCCAACCAGCTGGAGGCGCTTATCTGCGGTGCGCGCCTGATCCTGCTGGACGGCCTCATCTCCGATTGCGGCAAGTTCGCTCGACTGCTGGGCGAAAAGACCGGCGCCTTCGACATGGCCACGCTGCGCGAGCCATACCGCGTGGAAGGCAAGAAGACGCTCGGCTTCGAGCTCGCGGAGGATTTCGGCTGGAGCCTGCCCGAGGTGGTCGTATATCCGACCGGGGGCGGCACCGGGCTGATCGGGATGTGGAAGGCATTCGAGGAGCTCGAAACCCTGGGGCTCATCGGCTCGGCGCGGCCGCGCATGTATGCGGTGCAGGCGGAAGGCTGCGCGCCGATCGTTCGCGCCTTCGAACAGGGGGCGGAGTTCGCGGATCCATGGTTGGACGCGAAGACGCGCGCCGCCGGCATCCGCGTCCCTTCTGCCCTGGGCGACCACCTGATCCTGGAATGCCTTCGGCGCTCGGGCGGCGGAGCGATCGCAGTCCCCGAAACCGAGATCGAAGCGATGCAGGTCCGTGCGGCTGAGAATGGCGCCGGGTACCTCTGCCTCGAATCTGCGGCGGCGCTGGCGGCGCTGCCGGTCATGCGGGAGCGAGGGCTCATAGATCGGGACGAACGGGTCGCCCTCTTCGACACCGGAGCGGGATTCAAATCCGAACCGCCGTCGATGAAGCGGCCGGCCGTGGTGCCAAACGACCCCTCAGTGTGGCTCGACCTGATCTCGGCGCTGGACTAGCGCGTCGTGGGCCCCCATATCATTGCCCTGGGATGAGGTCGCTGCTCCTCTGGTGTGCCCAGAACCCGTGGCTCTCCGAGCATGTGCCTCAATGGGGCTTTGTCCGGCGCGCGGTGAGGAGGTTCATGCCGGGCGATGACTTCGACGCGGCGCTCGCGGCGGGCGTGGCGTTCAAGGCTCAGCGAATCGGCGCCGTCTTCACGAAGCTGGGCGAAAACATCAAGGCGATGTCCGAGGCCACCGCCGCGGTCGAGCACTACGAGCTCGTGTTGAAGACCGCGGCCGAGGCCGGCCTCGAGCCGGAGATCTCGGTCAAGCCCACCCAGGTCGGCCTGGACATCGACCCCGATGCGGCCTTTGCCAACCTCAACCGGTTGGCTGATGCCGCCGCCCGGGTCAAGGGGTTCCTGTGGATCGACATGGAGGGCAGCGCCTACACCGACCGCACCCTCGACCTCTACAACCGGGTCCACGCCAGGCACTCCGCCGTCGGCGTTTGCCTGCAGGCTTACCTGTACCGCACGGCATCGGACGCATACCGGATGCTCGCCTTCAAGCCCGCCATCAGGCTGGTCAAGGGTGCTTACGCCGAGCCGGCGGATCGAGCGTTTCCCGCCAAGCGCGATGTCGATGCCAACTTTCTCGCGCTGTGCGCGCTGGTGCTGCCCGATGCCAATCGTGGTCGATTGCGCCTGGTGGTCGCAACGCATGACGTGGCGCTCATCGACCGAGTCGCGCGATTCGCCGACGCGATCGGGATGGATCGACACCAGCTCGAGGTGCACATGCTGTACGGCATCCAGGCCTCGCAGCAGACGAGGCTCGCGGCGGAAGGCTACCGCGTCAAAGCGCTGGTCGCCTACGGCGACGCCTGGTATGCGTGGTACTTGAGGAGGCTCGCGGAGCGCCCGGCCAACATCGTGTTCGTGGCGAGGCAGATGTTCGGCTAGGCCGACTTCGTCAGGAAGAGCTGGAACTCGATCGTCACCTGCGAGTCGACGGTCGTGAACGGTACGGACGGCGGCGAGACGCCGTAGTCCGTCATGTCGATCGACATGCTCCCCACGATCTCGATCTTGCCGCCGTTCAGCTGAGCCCTGGCGGTCGCGGTCACGTCTTTGGTTACGCCGTGGATCGTCAGCTTGCCCGCCGCGGAGACGTCCACCGGGCCCGACCCATCGGTGGCGGGCACCGACCCCGACGAGGCCGTGAACGTCGCATTCGGAAACTGCTGGAGGTTCATCTGGCGCGAGACGTATGAGTCCCGCTGAACGACGTTGCGGCCGGCCACCGAGTCGACGCTGTGCAGGCCGGTCAGGCCGGCTGTGAACGTGATCGCGGTCACCTGGTAACCGCTCGAGTCGCCGCTCACGGTCAGGCTACCGCTGACGGTGGCGGTCTGCGCCACCGCTTCGTGCTTGGACGTTTCGCCGACGAACAGCTCCTTGACGCGGTAGCCGGCAATCGAGCCGGTGGTCACCGTCCAGTTCCCGGCGAGGCCCCCTACCGGCGCGGCGGAAGCCGAAGCGCTCGGTGTCGAAAGGCTCAGCGGACTCGGTGAGGAGCGGAGCCCGGAGAAGAAGTAGACATACGCGCCGCCGCCCGCCAGCACGACGACCGCGATGCAGGCGGCGACCGCGACTACCAATCGGTTTCTCACAACGTTTACCCCACGAACTCAGAGGCCACGCCGTGAGCTCGCGGGGGCCCCTATCCTCGGGTCGGGCGGCAGGGCCGATGGTGCATCGGCCCTGCCCGATTTTGACCGCATCTTTAGGGTACGGTCGGAACCTGCCCAGCGTTCTCCTGGGCCTCGCGAGCCGCGCTTTCCGTGGCCTCGTGCGCCGCCGTCTCGTTGGGCACGAACGTGCCCGAAGGCGAGCCGGCCGCCGGGGTGGGGGTCGCCGCGGTCGGGGCCGCCGCCGCGGTGAGAGCGGACACACCGTACAGGGTGGCTCCCACCACCCCGCCGACGAGCATCGACCCCGCGATGGCCGCTGCTGTGACTGCCGTACGAACTCTGTTCATGACTGCTGATTCCTCCTGGTGTTTTTTCGCTCGAGCGTTGCCCCTGAGGTTGGGGCCGCACGCTCAGCGAGCCGTGTGAGGAACCTGTGAAGTTGCTGGGCTGTGCCCTCCCCACCGTGTGGGGAGGTGGGCTCTGCCGCAGGGCAGACTCCCGCGCCTGCGGCGCGGGGGCCCCAGAGGACAAAATGATCCGCCGCGGGCCAATCTGCGTATCGACCAGCAGCGCCCCCCACAAGCGTTGGAGGAGGAAGGATGAGCTTCAGCATCGAGCGTTACAAGGAAGAGTCCAAAAAACTCGACACCGCGGGGATCGATTGGAACGCGGTCACCTCGAGCCCCCTGTCCAATGGGGACCTCTTCTGCCTCCACTACATGATGGACATCGAAAATCACGTCCCCCTCTACCTCTCGCACCTGCTGGTGACGCGGGCGTGCATGGACCCCATCCTCACGGCATTCCTTGCCTGCTGGAACTACGAGGAGCTGTGGCACGGCGAGAACATCGGCAAGTTCCTCAACCTGTATGGGATCGAGTTCGACACGCAGGACCGGATCGCCAACGTCCGCGCCCACCTTGGCGTCCAGAACAGCGTCAGCCTCATGTCGACGATGGTGGGTTCGTGGCTGCTCAAAGACTTCTCGGCCGTGTATCTGACCATCGGCGCGATCAACGAGCTCTCGACTCTGACCGGGTATGGGGCGCTCATTCGCAAATCTGGGCACCCGGTGTTGAGGGACCTGCTCGGGCGGATCATCAAGGACGAGCGGCGCCATTTCGCCTTTTACTTCAACTCGGCCAAGGAATGGCTCACCGACAACGAGAAGGCCCAGCGGGTCGACCGCTGGATGCTCGACCGGGTCTGGGTGCCCGTCGGCCAGGGAGTGAAGACGCAAGAAGAGGTTGACGCGCTCGCCCTATACCTGTTTGATGATGAGCAAGGAGAGGAAGAGCTGCTCGCCCTCGACGAGAAGATCGGCAAGCTCCCCGGCCTGGCGGGGATCAAGCTCATGTCCAAAGCGCTTTATGCGGCCCGCGATCGCAGGGTCCGGAATCCAGAGTGGGCATCGAGGCTCATCGACCGCGAAGAGTGGGCGATCGCGCCCCCGAAAAAGTCCCCAATCGGTGAGCTGACCACCCGCCGGGCACCCGGCGTCGACTCGACGGACGCGCTCGAGGTCATGTGATCCGATAGCCACAGAAGGACGCGCTGATGCCGAGCTCGCGGTCGTCCTGGCGGCAGGCAACGAGGACGCCCTTTTGGAGCTGTATGACAGATATGCGGGTCTTTCCTATGCCGTCGCGATGCGAGTGCTGGGCGACCCGGGTCGGGCGGAGGACGTGGTGCAGGAGGCCTTCTTGAAGATCTGGACCAACGCCGCCGGCTTCGATCCCAAGAAGGGGTCGCTGCGGACCTGGCTGATCACAGCTGTGCGCAATCGCTCGATCGACTATTTGAGGGGCCGAGGCGCTCACGAGCGGCAAGAGCTCGAGCTGCAGCCGGAGCTCGCCTCGACGGCTACCCACTCGGATCCATGGCACGAGGTTTCGCTGGAGCTCGAGCGTGCGGCAGTGCGCGAGGCGGTCGGCAGCCTGCCCGCTGAGCAGCGCCAGGCCGTCCAGCTGGCCTATTTCGGCGGTTACTCGCAGTCCGAGATCGCCGACATGACCCATGTTCCCCTCAGCACGGTCAAAGGCAGGATGCGACTTGCCCTCGAGAAGTTGAGTTCGTATCTGTTGGGTAGAGGGTTTGTGAGTGTCTGATCACGAAGAGTTGGAGAGCTCGGTGGCGGCGTGGGTCCTGGGCGCCCTCGACCCCGACGAGGCGGCGAGCATTCGCGTCCACGTCGAAGGGTGCGCCACCTGCCGGCAGACGGCGGCGCGTCTGGGTCGAGCCGCTGCCGCCCTGCCCCTCGAGGTCGACGAGATGTCCCCGCCGGCGAGGCTGCGGGAGCGCGTCTATGTTGCCGCCGCGGCCGCCAGGGCCTCGACTGTCCCCAGCGCGCCCGCGAGAAAAAGGGTCGTGCCGCTGCGCCGGGGCTGGAAGCCCACAGCTTCCATCCAGATGGGCAGGCTGCCCGTGCTGTTGGCTGTGGCGACGGTGGTGCTCGCCCTGTTGATAGGCCTGGGCGCGGGCGACCTGATCGGACGCAATTCCGTCCCGCCGGCGGCCGCGCAGGTGGCCCGCTACCAGCTGGTGGGCCACGGCACGCTCGCCGGCGCGCGCGGGACGGTCGTGAACCTGAAAGTCGAGGGCGTTGCGCTGGTCGATTTCAACGGGTTGCCACCGCTCGCCAAGGGCAAGGTTTACCAGCTCTGGCTCATCACGCCCGGTGGCCACCCGGAGTCCGCCGCGGTGTTCGTGCCTGACAGCAACGGCGGCAAGGTGGTGCTGGTAGGGCTGCCCCTGAATGGCTACTCTCAGATGGCGGTCACGACCGAGGACGCGCCCTCCGGGTCCCCGGCGCCCAGTCAACAGCCGGAGCTTTACGGGAACCTCGGATAAAAATTAGCGGCGAGAATTCCTCCCGCCGCTGAACCCGATGGACTCGTCTTTACATCCGAGGAGGGACCATCGGCGGCGGAGGGGCATCCTCCTCCGCGGGAGGCTTCGGTACCTCTTCAGGCTCCTGCTCTTCGATCGCGTGCATCTTTTCCATGTGCTTGGCGAGCTCTTCCGAGTTGTCGACCTCTTCGCCGCAGATGTTGCACTGCATGATGTCCTCCTTACGCTCGGTACAGGCGTGAGGGACGGGAGGCGCGCAGCCCTCTCGGCTCCAGCGCTCCACTTTATATAACCCACGGCGCCGTACATGTACCCGGAGGCGTTTGGTCGAGCGCTTGGCTGTGACTGAGCGTCCCCTCCGGGCTGCGCCTGCGGCGGAGCCCACCTCCCCGCGAGCGGGGAGGCCAGGTCAGGCTGTGACGATCCGATGCTTGTTCTGGCTGTCGAGCTTGAACTTGCCTACGCTCGAGGTGACCGCGAACGCGACGGCGTAGTCCCCCCAGGCCGCGGGCGAGCCCGCGGCACGGCCGGTGCAGGCGCTGGGGATCGCAACCTCGATAGTTGCGCTCGAGCCCGGGCCGACGCTGGTCGGCGTGTAGGTCACATTGCCGGCATCGAACTTGTCGCCCACCTTTTGAAGCCATCCGCCCTTCACGGCGGCCAGGGTCATGGTGGCCGTGACCGCCAAGATCGTCACCGTCTTCGAGGTCGCGTTGTGGGCATCGATGGTGCCGTGGAGCTCGTACTGGAGGTCTCTGGCGCCGACCGGACACGTATAGCCCTGGTCGACCGACGCGTTGCTCACGGCGAACGTCGATGACGAGCCGAAGCTGCAGCCGGCGAGTAGAAGCACGAAAGCGGCGGGGGCGATCTGGCGCGAGCGGAGGTGGATCACATCGACCCGCGCGCTGCGGGCGCCGGAGTGCGGCCGACTGTGGTCTGTCTGATCGCGACCACCCTGGCCACGTCGACTGGAGACACGATACCCACCAGGTGGTCACCATCGAACACCAGCACACGCTGATCGAGCGAGGACCCGACCCGTTGGATGAGAGCAACGAGGTCGTCATCGGGCCGCGCGACCGGCACCTCCGAGATCGGGCGGGCGCGGTCTTTCAATCGCGCCTCGGCGCGTGCACCGGCCGGCATCCGGACCAGGTCGCCAAGCCGAACAATCCCCGTGAGCTTGCCCGACGGATCGTGGACCGGGTAGGTGGTGAACGCATGCTGCGGGGCAATCGACTCCAGGAACTGCTCGATCGTCAGCCAGTCCGGGATGGTGACCACGGGCGACGTCATCGCGGCCGACACCGGGACCGAGCTGAGCAGTCCACGGACGGTGGTCCCAACCTCCTCCGAGCTCCCGGCTGACAGCAGGAACCAGCCGACGAATGCGATCCAGATGCCGTTGAGGAGCGAGCCCGTGAAGAGGAGCAGGGCGCCGAAGGCGATCATCAGGTAGGCGAAGACGCGGCTGATGCGCACCGCGCTGTGCACGCCTCGCTGCCTGCTCCCCAAGCGCCACCAAAAGAACGAGCTGAGCAGGCGGCCGCCGTCGAGCGGAAAGGCGGGGACGAGGTTGAACAGGGCCAGGGCCACGTTGACGAACGCGAGCCAGCCGCAGAGGTCGGCGACGAGCGCGGGCAAGGGGAGGAGAGACAGGAGGAAGGCGACCACGGCGACGGCGAGGCTGGTCAGCGGGCCGACGCCCGCGATCAGCGCCTCGGCGCCGGCGCCCTTGGGCTCGCCGTCAAGCTTGGAAACGCCTCCGAACAGCCAGAGCGTGATGCCGCCGACCTTGACGCCATGGCGCGTTGCAACGAGCGCATGGGCGAGCTCGTGCGCGAGCAGGCAGGCATAGAAAGCGACGCTGCCAGCGGCTCCGGCGACCCAATACGCCAGGGCAGGCTGGCCAGGCACGTCGAGTGGAAGCACCTCGGTCGCCACCGTCCACGAGATGAGCGCAAACACGAAGACGAGGCTCCAGTTGATTCCGATCTCGATCCCGAAAATTCGCCCGAGCCGTATCGACGACGCCATTCGAGCTCAGGCGTTCCGAGGCACGAGCAGCACCGGCCGCTTGGAGTGGAGTGAGATCTCGTGGCTCACGCTGCCAAGCAGCAGCTCGGCCACCTCTCCGCGGCCTCGTCTCCCGACGACTATCAGCCCGGCCTTCTCCTTGTCGGCGAGCTCCAGGATCACCGAAGCCGGCCGCCCGTCCTGCAGGACGGCGCGGAACCGAACGCCCGCGGCCTTGAGTGGGCGGCACCATTTGGTCACAAGTTCCTTCTCGATCTCGGCGCGAACCTTGTCATCGAGATAAAGCGGCATGGTGTAAGGGTCGGGCAGTGCGACCGGGATGTCGAGGACGTAGACCGCGATGACCTCGGAGCGCAGGGCTTTCGCCAATCGAGCCGTCCAATCGACCGCGTGCATCCCGGCATCTGATCCGTCGACGCCCACGACGATCCGCTTGAGCGCAGCAGCACCTGTTGTCGCCATCCCTACCTCTTCTTGCCGTCCTGCCGTCGGCCGCGCTCGGTGGCCGTGGCCACGGCCAGCATGCCGGTGAGCACCGCCCCTTCGAACAACCCGTAGAAGATGGATCTCAGCAATGGCTGGTTGAACGGGCCGATGTTGATCAACAGCGTGAGCGCTGCGAAGATCGGAAAGGAGATCACCAGCTGCCGCCACGTCTCGAGCGCTTCCCACCATAGGATCAGTCGGGACCGTGGGTCGCCCATCTCAGTGGGATCATATTCGTAACCGCATATGGGCCCCCGAACCGCGATAGCCGGCTGCCTGGCAATCGTCATGCTGGGCGCCGCGGCGTGCGATCCCTTGACTGGAACAGGGCCTGGCACTCCGCCGGATCCGAAGAGCTACATCCACTCCGATCCCGCCACCAAAACGACGGTGATCACGCTGATCGCAGGCTACCCGGCGGGCGACTACCAGTTCAACTACGACGGCTACGGCAACGGAACTCTCGTGATCAGGATCCCGGTCGGCTGGCAGGTCACCGTGCAATGCCAGAACCGCGGCACGGTTCCCAACTCATGCGCTGTCGTGCAGGGCAGGGACGACATTACCCCGATCGAGCCGAGCTGGTCGACACCAGATCCGACGCACGGTTTGAGTCCGGGTCAGTCGGCGACGTTTGTGTTCAGCCCCTCGACCGCCGGCAGCTACCGGATCGCCTCCCTGGTCGGCGGCAGCGAAGCCAGCGGGATGTGGGCTGACCTCGAGGTGACCATTGGCGGCGCGCCTGCGATGCGGGCCGAGGGCTGAGTCGATGACTCCTGTCGCATCCGGCCGGCTCACCAACCTCGCGCTCTTCTTCCTGCTCGCGGTCGCTTTTGCCAGCGGCTGGCTCGCGTTCGAGCTGTCGGGTCAACCGGCTCGCGCGATCCTGGTGCTGCACGCTGCCGCGGGCGTCGGGATCGTGCTGCTGGTGCCCTGGAAATCGCTGGTGGCCAGGCGGGGCCTCCGCCGGCGACATGCGTTGCGCTGGGCGTCGTTGGTGCTGGCGCTTGGGGTTGCGGTGTCGATCGCGTTCGGGGTTGTGCACTCGGCCGGTCATCCAGACATCGGCTACCTGACGGCGATGGACTTTCACGTTGGCGCGGCATTGTGCGTGATCCCTTTCCTGCTCTGGCATCTGTTCGCGCGGCCGCTCAAGCTGAGGGCCACCGACCTGAGCCGCCGCAACTTTCTCCTGGGCGGCGCTCTGGCCGGAGCTGCGGGGCTGGGCGTGGCGTTGCTGCCGTCGGCGCGGCGCGCACCCACGGGATCGTTCCAGGCTGTCTACCCGGTGGCCACGGTATGGATGTTCGACAGCGTGCCCGAGGTGGACGTCGGATCGTGGCGCCTCGCTGTAGGGGGCCGCACTTGGACATACGACCAGGTCGCGGGGTACTCCGATCGCATCGCGGCAGTCATCGACTGCACTGGTGGCTGGTACTCCGAGCAGGTGTGGGAGGGCGTCTTGTTGCAACGCTTGCTGTCCAGCCGCGCGCGTGGTGCTGCGAGCCTGAACGTGAGGTCGATCACCGGTTACAGCCGGCGCTTCGGGATCGAAGATGCCGGTCGCCTGCTCCTGGCGACACGCCTGGCCGGGGAACCGCTTGATGCCGGGCACGGTTACCCGGTTCGCCTCGTCGTCCCAGGGCAGCGTGGCTTTGCCTGGGTGAAATGGGTGGTCGCGATCGACGTCGAGGACCAACCCTGGTGGTGGCAGCCACCCTTCCCGCTACAGTAACCCTCGGATTGCGCCACCTCGAGTCGCAGCGTTCGCTGCTCGCGCTGGGCAAGGATTCGCCCGGCCTCTCCGTGCTTGCGAAGAAGCTTCGACTGGCGCCGAATCATCACGTCGCGGTCATCAATGCGCCCCCCGGCTACCTCGCCCAGCTTGCGCCGGCGCCGGCGGACCTGTACACCGCGCTCAAGCCGTCAACGCTCTATGACGTGGTCCAGCTTTTCGTGAACAACGTGGACGAGCTGCGCACGCTTGGGCCTTCCGCCATCAACGCGGTGAGGCCGGACGGGCTGCTCTGGGTCGCCTACCCGAAGGGCGGCGCCTCTCGCGGAGCGACGGACCTGCCCGCTACGCCCTGGTGGACCAAGCGCGACGTGCTGGGCGAGATCACCGGAGAGACAGGCTTCAAGCCCGTCGCCTTCGTGAAGATCGATGACGACTGGACCGCTCTACGCTTCAAGAGGACGTAGTTCCTGTCTGGGATGGGGCCGGCCCGAGGCGCACTGTCGGGCAAGGTGGCCGTCGTCACGGGTGGCGGCAGCGGGGTCGGTCGCGCGGTCGCCAAGGCGATGGCGAAGCAAGGCGCGAACATCGTGGTCTCCGACTTCGATGAGCCACGCATGGACCGCACCGTCGAAGAAATCCTGAGGCTCGGCACGAGCGATTCCGCGATCGCGCTTGCGGCCGACGTGCGCAGCGACTCCTCGGTGCGGTCGCTGGCCCGTGATTCGATCAAGGCGATGGGCCGGGCCGACATCCTCGTCAACGCCGCGGGCGTTCTTCTCCAGGGCAAGCTGGAGCGCATCTCCACCAAGGACTGGAGCTGGATGCTCGAGACCAACCTGCTGGGTGCGGTCCGGACCAGCATGACTTTTCTTCCGCATATGACCGCGCGCGGCTCCGGCCATATCGTCAACGCGGTCTCGTACGGCGGACTCCTCCCCGGCGACCCGATGACGATTCCTTACGACACGGGCCACGCGGCGCTGGCCACCTTCACGCAATCCCTTGCTCAGCAGTCGCGCGGCAGCGGGGTCTTCGTGTCGCTCTTCTGTCCCGGCTCTCGCAGCCCGCGGATCGGCCAGAACACCCGGTCGCGAGGGATGGGCCGATGGTTGAGCGGCGGTCTCGGGGCTGAGGAAGGCGCAAAGGTTTTCGACCAGCTCGCCGCCAGCCTCATCGAAGCGCTGCACCACCCTCGCTTCCTGATTGTCGGCGACCCCGCCGAGGCGGATGCCCTCCGCGCGCGTTGGGACGCCCCACCTCCGGCGGCGATTACGTGACGGTTCCCAGCGACCTCCTGTCGAGCATCGGAATCAGCATCGCCGTCGCGGCGGTGCTCGCTGTAATCGGCTGGAGGCTGCGCCAGCCACTGATCCTGGCTTACCTGGTGACCGGTGTCGTCATCGGTCCGGTCGGGTTCAACTGGGTGCAGAACAAGGAGAGCATCCAGACCGTCGCGGAGATCGGCCTCATCCTTCTGCTTTTCATCATCGGCCTCGAGATCGATCTCAAGAAGCTTGCCTCCGCCGGGCTGCCTGTGCTTCTCACGGGAGCTCTGCAGGTCCCGATCTGCATCGCGCTCGGCCTTGGTTTCTTCTACCTGCTCGGCGTCCGCAACGCCGGCGGCAATTACGCTCTGCTTTACCTCGCGGCGTGCATGAGCCTGTCCAGCACCCTGGTCGTCGTCAAGCTGCTCAACGACAAATTCGAGCTCGACACACTGCCCGGCCGCATCACGCTCGGGGTGCTCGTCATACAGGACATCTGGGCGGTGGGCATGCTCGCCGTCCAGCCCAACCTCACCAATCCAAACCTGCTCCCGCTGGCGTTCTCGTTGTGGAAGGGCGCCCTGCTGGTGACCGGCGGCTTTTTCATGGCCAAGTACGTCCTTCCCTTTCTATTTCGGTCTGTTGCCAAAGCGCCCGAGCTCGTGCTGGTGAGCGCGCTCGCGTGGTGCTTTTTCCTGGCGAGCGTCGCGAGCGTGATCGGACTCTCGCGCGAGATGGGGGCGCTGATCGCCGGAGTCAGCCTCTCTACATTTCCCTACAACCTTGACGTTATGGCCAAGGCGGTCAGCATCCGCGATTTCTTCGTGACCCTTTTCTTCGTTGCGCTCGGCATGCAGATTCGAATTCCCACCCTGCAGGTGGTGGAGATTGCCCTGGCCGCGTCCGCCTTCGTGATCTTGAGCCGCCTATCGGTCGTGCCGATCCTCTATTTCCTCCGGATGGGCCATCGCACCAGCCTGCTACCGGCGATCAACCTGGCCCAGGTGAGCGAGTTCTCGATCGTCATAGCTTCGATCGGGCTGACGTATCACCAGATCAGCACTGACGTGGTGACGATCGTGATCATGACCTTCGCGATCACATCCGTTGTGTCGACCTACATGATCAATTCGAGTCACCGGGTCCAGAAAGTCTTGAGCGGTGTGCTGAGGTTGCTGCATGTCCGGGATCTCGATGTGGGTGAGGCCGCGCCGGAGCGGGAAGCAGCCAGGCCAGAGACGATGATCTTCCTGGGCTTCTTCCGCGATGCGAGCTCGATCCTCCTGGAGCTCGAGAGTGAAGGCACCGCCGTCGAGGGGCAGGTGATGCTCGACAAGGTCCTGGTCATCGACTTCAACCCCACAGTGATGCGAGAACTGCAGGCGCGAGGGATCAGCATCGTGTATGGCGACATCGCGCACGCCGACACTCTTCGTCACGCGGGCATCGAGAACGCCGAGCTCGTCGTGAGCAGTATTCCCGACGACATCCTTCGCGGCACCGACAACCTGCGACTGCTCCGCAACGCCCGCGCCAGCTGTCCCAGAGCCAAGGTCATGCTCACGACCGACCACATACCGCAGGCACTTCATTTCTATGAGGCCGGCGCCGACTTCGTCTACATCCCAAGGCTGCATTCCGCCCAGCAGATCGCGCGCACCCTCAAAAACGGGCTCGTCGCCGGTTTCGACGGAGTCCGTGCCGCCGAGATCGAGCATCTTCGACAGCGCCGAGAGGTCCTGGCATAACCTGACGCGCATCCTTGCGGTCGCAGACGAGGTCGACGAAGGCCTCTATGGAGACAAGCTTCTGGATCTCAAGCCTGACATCGTTCTCTCGTGTGGAGACCTGCCCTGGGACTACCTGGAGTTCATCGTCAGCCGCCTCAACGTGCCGCTGTTGTACGTGCCCGGCAACCACGACCCCGTCCCGCCGCCTCTCGACGATGCGTGGACGCCCCTTCGATTCGAAAGGCCCGCGAGGGGACCGCAGGGCTCCGTGAATGTGGACGGCCGGGTTGAGGACGCGGCCGGTCTTCGTGTCGCGGGCCTTGGCGGATCGATGCGCTACCGACCCGGTCCCAATCAGTACACGCCCGCGCAGATGCGATGGCGGGCGCTGCCAATCGAGATCCGTGCGCGCTTGAGGGGAGGCAACGGCAAGCGCCGTCTCGACGTGCTGCTGACGCATGCGCCGCCTGAGGGTTTCAGCGGCAAGTACGACGACCTTGCCCATCGCGGCTTCCCGGCGTTCAACCGGTTGATCAAGAAGCTGGCCCCGCGGTTCCACGTGCACGGCCACGTCCATCCGTATGGCATCACGCAGGCCGACCGCACGCTGGGCGAGACGCTGATCGTCAACGCCGTGCCCTACCGTCTGCTCGAGCTCTAAGGCGGTTAAGGGCAATTCACGCCCCCTCTCCCCTGCGGGGAGAGGGCGTTTCTACAGCGGGAGAGTGATTCCAGCCCCTTCGGCGCGGGCGCGGTCGAACACGAGCCGCGCTGTGGCGGCGTCCTCCACGGCGTGACCCGTGGACTTGTAGACCGTGATCTCTTCCTCGGACAATCGCCCCGGGCGCGTGCCTGCGAGCACCTCCCCGACCTCGGTCAGCTTTTCGGCGTCGAGGCCTTGCAGCTCGTGGGCGCCGGCCGGCGGCGGGTTGGTGGCCGCGCCGCGCCATTCAACGAACACCCGCGCCGCGGACATGGTCATAGGATCGATCTCGGGCCCGAAGGTCCCGCCCACCGAGCTGACGTGGACCCCAGGTTTGAGCCAATCGCGGCGGATCACCGGCTCGTGCGAGTCGGTGCAGCACGCGATCACGTCGGCGCCGCGCACGGCATCTTCGAACGAGCCCACGGCTCGGGCCAGGGGGTGGCGCGACGCGAGGGCCGCCGCCTTGCTCGCGTCCCTCGACGCGATGCGGATCTCTTCGAAGTCACGAACTCGAGGCAGGGTCTCGAGATGCGACGCGCCCTGCACTCCCGCGCCCAGGATCGCCAGCACCTTCGCACCTTTGCGTGCCAGGGCGCGTGTCGCCACCGCCGCGGTCCCGCCTGTGCGGATGGCCGTGATGTATGTGCCGTCCATGATCGCGAGCGGCGCGCCGTTGCTTTCGTCAAAAAGCGCGATCAGCCCCTGGTGGGAGGGCAGCGCGTGCTGGTGATTGTCAGGAAAAACGGAGACGAGCTTGACCTCGAGCGCGACGCCGGGTACATAGCCCGGCATCGTGCCCATGAGCCCCAGGTCCGGCACGCGAATTCCGACCCGAGGCGGGACGATCGTGATGCCCGCGGAGAAAGCGATCAGGGCTTTGCCCAGAACGTCGAGCATGGCGTCGACGTCGAGCAGCCGTTCCACATCTTCGCGGCTGAGGTAGAGAAGCTCGCGCACGCCCGGCCATGATAAGCCTCTGATGAGGGAGCTCCTCCGCAACGGCAAGCTCGTGACGCTGATGCTCGGGCATCTGACCGTCGACAGCTATGTCGGCGTCATCCCCGTCCTTTATCCGGTGCTGATCGGACGGTTTCACCTGAGCCTGGCCACGGTCGGGCTGGTCAGCCTGGCCTACTCGGGGACGGCGGCCATCTCGCAGCCGCTGTTCGGCGTGATCGCGGACCGCTACGGAACCCGCTTTACCGGAGTCGCCCTCGCCTGGACAGCGCTGACGTTCGCACTGGTGGGCTTCGTGCCGACGTTCCCTCTCCTGGTGGCGCTCGCCTGCGCATCGGGCCTGGGCTCCGGCGCGTTCCATCCGTTCGGCGCGCTCGACGTCCGCGCGCTGCTCCAGGCGTGGCGCCGCAGCTTCGGCATGTCCGTGTACGTCACCGCAGGCACGATCGGGGTCGCGCTCGGGCCGCTGATCGGGATCGGCCTGCTGGCCTTTTTCGGCCTTCACGGGACCGGGCTGCTGGTCATCCCCGGCGTCGCGACCGGCGCCTACTTGCTCTGGCGCATGCGTGGCCAGGTGCGGCCCTCTGTGGCCGCCGCGAAGAGCGCCGCCGCGGCTGCACGCCCAGTGCCGGTTTTTGCTCTGGCGATGGTGATCGGCGTGATGATGTCGCGCAGCTGGACGGTGAGCGTCTTCCAGGCGTTCACGCCCACCTGGTACCGGCAGCTTGGCTACGGCCCGGAGTTCTACGGTCCGCTCGCGACGACACTGGTCTTGGCGAGCGCGGTCGGCACGGTCGGCTGCGGATCCCTTGCCGATCGCTACGGCCGCCGCACAGTGATCCTCGCGACCCTTGTGCTGACCATCCCCGCCATCCTGCTGTACACGATGTTTCCCGGGCCGTGGGCGTTCGCGACCGCGATCTTGATCGGGTTCCTCGCGGCATCGACCGCGCCGTTGATGCTCTTGATGGCTCAGCAGCTCATGGCCTCTCGCGCCGGCCTGGCCTCGGGCCTCGTGATGGGGCTGGGCTTCGTGACCGCGGCCATCGGCGTCCCCATCAACGGCGCCATCGCCGATGCGGTCGGACTGCAGAAATCGCTGATGAGCCAGGTGATCCTGGTGGCCGGCACGCTCGTCCTCGCCTGGCTCCTGCCCAGGGAGAAGCAGATGGAGACTTACTCGGATACGGTGACGGCAGTCAGGCCGGCGACGGCCGGCGCGACCTCCGTGCCGTGAAGCCCCGCACGATCGCGATCGCCAGGGCGGCGTAAACGACTCCGCCGATGACGTCGGCGACATAGTGCTCGCCCAGGTACACCACCGCGACCCAGACGATCACCGCCCAGACCCACAGCAGCGCGCCCGCCTTGGGGTTCTGGCTCCAGGCGGCCGCGGCGGCGACCACCGGGAAGCCGGCGTGCAGCGACGGGAACGCCGCGTAGAGGTTGTAGTCGTGCTGCGAGTACAGCCAGACCAGGCTGGACGGAATGCTGCTGCGTTGGACGGTCTCCTCGATGAGATGCCTCACCGCCGCGGGCTGCGCGAGCCACGGTGGGGCGGTCGGCGCGACCACATACGTCGCGAATGCGAGCGCGCAAAGGACGACCAGGGTCAGCCCGAAAGTGCGAAACCCGACGCGGTCTTTCGACCACAGCCAGGCGCCTACGGCGACGGGCAGAAGGAAGTGCATCGCGTAGACAGCGCTGCCCACATCTTCGAACACGTCCGCATCGGCCAGCTTGCCGACGGCCGCCTGCAGGACCAGCGTCGGCTGGTAGCCGTCGAAGAGCGTGCGATCGAGGTTCGCGAGGTTGTGGGCGGGCATACCGAGCATGGAGGCGAGGTCGCGCATCACTTCGTACGCAACCAGGACGAGCACGAACGGAGCCCATCCCCTCACCAGGGCCGGCAGGCGCCGGTCGGCGAGAGCGGCGATTCGCGTGGAGTCGACGCTCACAATTGCCAACTAGATACACATGGGTGCACGGAATGGCTTCAGCTTCTTGTAAACCATGGCGCTGAGCACAGACGACCAGCTCGAGTTCGTCGTGCGCGACGACGGGCCCGCCCTCGCGCGCCTGTTCACGCTTCCGGTCTCAGCCCGGCTCGACGCTCTCGCGGCGATCCGGGGGATCTCGTCGTTCGACACCGCGGGCATGAACCTGCTGCGCGAGATCCACGAGCGCGGAGATGGATTCCGGGTCGAGGTCGACGACCCCCGCTACGCTCCAGCCGTCGACCGCCTGGTCAAGGCCGACGCGTGGGGCCACATCAAGCGCGATCTGGCGCGCGCGTGGGAATACCAGAATTCGTCTCTGCCCGGAATCCGCCACCCCGACCGCATCGAGGTCACGGTGACGCTCGGCTACCCCGACGATCCGGTCTTTCTAGAGCGCACGCTCGGCTACTACGGCATGGGCTCCGACCCCGGCACGATCTTCATGGTGGTCTGGCCGACCGACTACAACGAGACCAGGATCGGAGCGTGCGCGGTGCATGAGCTGGCGCACAACATCCGCACTCCCAACGTCGAGGGCCCGTTCAACCTGGCCGAATGGGTGGTGCACGAGGGGCTCGCCGAGGTCTTCACCTTCGAGGTGTGCGGTCCCGACTCGACCGGCGGTTGGTACAAGGACGTGACCGGGAAGGTGCTGGACGAGACGTGGGACAAGGTCATCCGTGCATTCGGCACCGGCTCCACATTTCGGGACTGGAGTCCCTACGTGCTTGGCGACGAGGTGGCCCGCCGGATTGGAGCGGAGCCGGTCGGCATCCCTCACATGGGCGGTTATGCGGTGGGTAGGAGGATCGTCGAGCGGTACCTCGCCGCGACGGGGCTCGAGGCCGCGCAAGCCATCGTGCGGCCGGTGCACGAGCTGCTCGAAGGCGCCGGCGTCACCCCGCCCGCGGTGGCGTGATGGTCCGGCCGGCCAGATCCGCACGTCCTTACATGCCGGGCTATGGCACCCTGCCTGCGACCGAAGGCACCGGCCTCTTGCCCTGGTCGTGGGCCGAGGAGCGCCTCATCTCCTCGCGCAACTACTGGGTGGTGACGGTGTGGCCGGACGGTCGGCCGCATGCGATGCCCGTGTGGGGCATGTGGCACGACGGCGCATTCTGGTTCAGCAGCAGCAAGCCGTCGCGCAAGTCGAAGAACCTCGGCGTCAACCCTCGGTGCGTCGTCACCACCGAGGATGCCGCCAACCCCGTCGTGGTCGAGGGCACCGCGGAGCTGCTTACCAATGTGAAGGACATCGCCAAGCTGCTGGCGCTCGAGAACGAGAAGTACGAGACCGATTACAAGATCGAAATGCTCGACCCCGCCGTGAGCTCGTGCTTTCGCGTCCGGCCCAGATGGGCGTTCGGCATCGAGCATGGCGACTTCGAAGG
>WNFA01004081.1_pt1 | contig 22595 bp, 22 predicted proteins | sample 5400481 | NCBI WGS metagenome assembly WNFA01 (sample SAMN13153340, study PRJNA577476) | soil metagenome | isolation source: 120 cm saprolite under Douglas fir tree site 2 hole 1 replicate 2 | place: USA:California | collected 2015-04-18 | reverse complement strand
CTGAACTCCTTCCACGCGCGCTCGAGCTGCGCCACGCCCCCCGAGCCGTAGCAGCAGGCGTTGATGACGCCGATCGAGCTGCCGATCATTGCGTCGGGCACGATACCCTGCTCCTCGAGAAACCTGAGCGCGCCCACGTGGTGCGCGCCGAGCGCCGCGCCGCCGCCCAGGATGAAGACGCGCTTCTGCCGCTTGGCCATGGGGGGACGACCCTCTCATAGATCGGCCGGGGCCGAGCTTGCAATGCCGGCGCGCCTCGCGATAGGCCGCGCCCGCGCGCCGATGTTGATGCTCGTCGACTACTCGAGCCTCCTCTTCCGGACCTTCCACACCATCCCGGAGAGCGTGCCCATGCATGCCGTGTACGGTTTCCTGAACATGCTGGCCCGCCTGATCGCCGACCGGCGCCCCGGGCGGCTCGGCATCGCCGTCGACGAGGACTGGCGGCCGGCGTTCCGCGTCGACGCCCTGCCCTCCTACAAGACGCATCGGGTCTCCGACGAGCCCGACCCGATCGCGCCCCAGGAGGCGCTCGGGCGCGAGGTGCTTGCCGCCATCGGCATCGCCGTCGCCGGCGCCGAGGGCTTCGAGGCCGAGGACGTGATCGCCACCCTCGCCGCGCGCGCGCGCGAGCCGGTCGAGATCGTGTCGGGCGACCGCGACCTGTTCGCCCTGGTGCGTGATCCCGAGGTGCGCGTGCTCTATCCACTCACCGGCGTCACCAAGCTGCTCCACGTCGACGAGGCCGAGATCACGCGCCGCTACGGCATCCCCGGGCGCGCCTACGGAGACTTCGCGCTGCTGCGCGGCGATCCGTCGGACGGGCTACCCGGCGTGCCCGGCATCGGCGAGAAGACGGCCGCGCGTCTCGTGGCGGAGCACGGCTCGCTCGCGGCGGTGCTCGCCGCCGCGACGCTCCCGCCGGCCGTCGCGCGCCGCCTCGAGGCGGCGCGAGACTACCTCGCGGCCGCGCGGCGCGTCGTCCTCCCGGTCGCCGACGTGCCCCTGCCGCCGGTCGACCTGGCACTGCCGGGGGCGCCGGCGCACCCGCGCGTGCTCGCCCGTCTCGCCCGCGAGCACCAGCTCGCGACGCCGATCGGGCGGGTGGAAAGAGCGCTCGCCGCCGCCTCGACCGGCGCGCGACACGCTTGACGTCGCACCGCCCGGGGCATAAGGCTCGCGCAGGACGGGCACCGAGAAAGGAGCACGTCATGGCCGCTGAGACGACCCTCCCGAACCGCGCGGCGTCCGGCACCGTTGGGGACGAGGTCACCACCGTCTACGCCGAAGGCATCCTCGCCGGCCTGGTCGGGGCCGCGACCATCGCCCTCTGGTTCCTCGCCCTGGACGGTGTGAAGGGGCGCCCCTTCCACACGCCAACCGTCCTCGGCACCGCGCTCTTCCACGGCGGCGCCGGGCTCGCGACACCCGAGGCGCTCCCCGTCGACTTCGAGATGGTGGTCAGCTTCACCTGGGTGCACGTGCTCGCCTTCCTGATCATCGGGATGGGCGCGGCGCGCCTGGTGGGGCTGGCGGAGCGCAACCCGAGCTTCGGATTCGGCATCGTGCTCTTCTTCGTGGTGTTCGAGTTCGGGTTCCTGCTCGCCTGCATGCTCTTCGCCGAGCCCGTGCTGCGCGCGCTCACCTGGCCCGAGGTGCTGGTCGGCAACCTGCTCGCCGCCGCGGCCATGGGCGCGGTCTTCTGGCGCCGGCATCCGCGGCTCACGATCCGGCCCTGAGCAGAGCGCGGCGCACGATCGCGGATCGGCTCCGCGAGCAGGGGGCGTGGACGGCCCGCCTGGGATCGCCGCTGTACGCCACGCTGCTCGAGCAGGCGGCCGCGGACGTCGAGGCGGGCGGGCCCACGTTGGCGGTGCTCGCGGGACACGAGGACGACGCGCACGGGTCGGCGCTGGCGCTGCGCTTCTTGGGGGCCGTGCACCGGCTGGTCCTCGAGGGCCGGGCGCCGGCGCTCGCGCGCCACTACCCGTCGGCCGGAGGAGAGGAAGGGCCGGACGGCGCCTGGGTGGCGTTCCGCGCCACGCTGGAGGAGCATCGCGACCCGCTGCGCGAGCTGGTGCGCTCGCCCGTGCAGACCAACGAGGTCGGCCGCGCGGCGGCGCTCCTCGGCGGTTTCCTGCTCGTCGCAGGCGAGATCGGCCTGCCGCTCCGCCTGCTCGAGATCGGCGCCAGCGCAGGGCTCAACCTGCGCTGGGACCACTACCGCTACGAGGCTCCCGCGGGCGGCTGGGGCGACGCGAGCTCACCCGTGCGCCTCGCCGACGTCTTCGCCGACCGCCTGCCGCCGCTCGAGGTCGCGTGTCGCGTCGTCGCCCGCGCCGGCTGTGACCGGCTTCCGCTCGACGCGGGGGCGGAGGCCGACCGCGTGACGCTCGCTTCCTACGTGTGGCCCGACCAACGCGAGCGCCTGGCGCTGCTGCGCGGGGCACTCGAGGTCGCGCGCCGGGTTCCCGCCGTGCTCGAAGCAGCCGACGCGCCGGAGTGGCTCGCGGCGCAGCTCACCCGTCCCGCGCCCGAGGTCGCCACCGTCGTCTTCCACTCGATCGTCATGCAGTACCTGGACGAGGCGGGACGACGGCGCGTCCGGGACGCGCTCGAGCAGGCCGGCGCGCGCGCGACGGCCGCGGCACCGCTGGCGTGGCTCCGCATGGAGCCCGGCATGGAGCAGGCCGACGTCCACCTGACGCTCTGGCCGGGCGCGCGCGAGCGGCTGATCGCGCGCGCGGGATACCATGGGCGGCCGGTGTGGTGGTTGGCCTGACGCGCGGGCGGCAGCCGCGGCATCGTCGCCTCAACCCGGGAAGCTCGCCACCAGCTCGCTGAGCCGCGCTCCCGCGTCGCGCAGGAGCGGCGCGCCGTCGCCCGGCAGCAGCACCTCGACGTCGAGCGCGGCCAGCGCGGCGACGCTGGCGCGCAGCCGCGGCGGGTCGTCCATCACCTTCTCGCGCAGGAGGGAGAGCCGGCCCGGCGGGTTTCCCACCACGGCGTCGCCCACGATCAGAATGCGCCGGCGCGGACAGTGGAGCGCGATCTCGCCCGGGGACTTCCCCGGCACGCCGATCACGGTGAACGACCCGATCCGCTCCCCGGGCGCCAGCGCGGCGTCGATCGTCGCACCCTGCGCACGCGCGTGGGCCGCGTCGGCGGGATGGATGGCGATCGAGGCGCCAGTCCGCTCCGCGATCAGCGCGGCCCGGCGCACGTGGTTCCGGTTGGTGAGCAGGATGCGCGCCACGCCGAGGCTCTCGAGACGCGCGAGCACGCTCGCGGAGGGCTCGACGGGATCGACGCACAGGTTTCCCTCCGCATCACGGATGAGATAGCCGTTGAAATCGTAGCCGTGTGGCTCGGAGAGCCAGGACCAGGTGAAGATGCCATCCACGATCTCGCGCATGCGCCGCCTCCCACCCGATCCTACGCCCGTGTACCCCCGCGCGTGAACCCCGTCCCGCGCCTCTACACCCGTACCTTCTGGATCGCGTGCGCCATCCACTTCACGGGCGGGATGAGCATGGGCATCTTCCTCCTCTTCCCGCTCTTCATCCGCGCCATGGGGGGCAACGAGCTGACCATCGGGCTCGTGCTGGGCACCGGGCTCGCCGTGAGCGTGGCGCTACGCCCCGCCGTGGGTGTGCTGCTCGATCGCCTCGGTCGCCGCCGCGTGCTGCTCTGGAGCGGCGTCGTGAACGTCGCCTCGTTTCCCCCCTTCCTCCTCCTCGGCGGGACCGGCCCCTGGCTATACGCCCTCGCCACGCTTCATCTGGTCGTCGGTGGCGCGCTCTTCGCCTCCTACTTCACGTACGCGGCCGACCTGGTGCCGGCCGGGCGGCGCGTCGAGGGGATCGCCATCTTCGGGGTCGCTGGCATGGCCCCGAACGGGCTCGGGCCCTGGCTCGGCGAAGGAGTGATCGCGCACACCGGCTTCCCGGGCTTCTTCCTCGCCGCGACCGGGTTCGCGCTCGCCTCCCTCGCCCTCACGACGCTGGTCGAGGAGCGCGTGCCCACGCCGGCGCGCGCGGCACCGCCGGCGCCACGCGCCGCCGGGCGCGAGCTGGCGCGGCTCGTGGTGCGCGGCGGGCTCCTCCCCGTGATGGCCGCCACCGTGCTCTTCGGCGCCGGCATCAACGCCGCCTTCTACTTCGTGGCGCCCTTCGCGCGTGATCTCCACATCGCGCGGGCCGCGCCTTTCTTCGCCGCCTATGCCACGACGACCATCGTGCTGCGCATCTTCGGGCGGCGGCTGCCGGACCGCGTGGGCGCCCACCCCATCGCGGTGCCCTCCTTCGGCGTCTTCGCGTTCGGTCTGGCGGCCCTCTGCCTCCTGCCTCAGCCGGGCATGCTGGTGGCGGCCGGCGTGGCGTGCGGCGCCGGACACGGCTCGCTCTTCCCCGTCCTGAACGGTCTCACCGTGAGCCGCACGCCGCCGCGCTTTCACGGCACCGTGGTGAGCCTCTACACCGCCGCCCTCGACGGGGGCGCGGTGCTCGGGACGCCCCTCTGCGGCGCCATCGCGTACCTCGCCGGCTACCGCGCCATGTTCGCCACGATGGCCGCGGCGAGCCTCGCGGGGCTGCTCCTGATGACGCACGACTGGCGGGCGTTCGCGCGGCTTGGTGCGCTCGATCCGATGCGTTAGTCTCTCCGCATCATGGGACGCGAAACGCTTGAGCCGCAGGAGCTGGCGGAGCTGGAGGAAGGCGATCGCCCCGGTCGGCGTGGCCTCAACACCCGCGTCGCCGTGACGGCCGCCGGGCTCGCGGTGCTCGCCTCGCTCTGCATGCTGCAAGCGGAGCGCACCGCGGCCGAGAGCATCCTCAGCAAGAACGAGGCGGTGCTGGCCCAGAGCCGCGCCTCCGACGAATGGGCGTTCCGGCAGGCCAAGTCGATCAAGCTCCACATCCAGGAGCTGGCGCCGGGTGGGCCCACCGACGTGGAGCGACAGCGCGCCGACATCGCGGCCAGCGAGGAGCGGGCGCGCACGGCCGAGCGCGAGCGTGACGAGGCCAACCGCGCCGCCATCGAGCGCTTCGAGCAGCATCACCGCTTCGCCGTCGGCACGAGCCTGCTGCAGATCGCGATCGTGCTGTCGACCATGGCCGCCGTCCTCGATCGGCGGAGCCTGTGGTACGGGGGCATGGCGATCGGCGCGGTGGGCGCGCTCGCCTTCGCGAACGGCTTTCTCGGGCTGGTCTAGCGCGGCGGCGGACCGGCCCCGCTACGAGCTCGCGAGCTGCTGGGCCGCGAACAGCGCGCCCTCACTGACGACCTCCTCGCCCACGCTGAGCCCGGAGAGCACCTGCACCTGGTCGCCGACCTGCGCGCCGACCTCCACCACGCGCGACTCGAGGCGGCCATCGGGTCGCCGCACCAGGACGCGGAAGTGCGGGCCATCCGAGAGCAGCGCCGCGGACGGCACGACCATCAGGCGGCGGCCCGGCGGCGCCTTCAGCATGACGCGCGCGAACATCGCCGGCTTGAGCAGATGGTCCGGATTGGGCACCGTGCAGCGCACCGGGAGCGTGCGCGTCGCGTCCTCGATCACGTCGCCAATCGCGGCCACCGTGCCCGGGAATTCCTGCGCGTAGGCGTCGACGCGCACCGCGACGGCCTGCCCCCGCTGCAGGAGCGGGAGCTGCCGCTCCGGCACGCGCACCAGCACGCGCACGCGCGAGAGATCGGAGACCACCACCAGCGGCTCGGCGCTCTCCGCGCTCGCCTCCATGCCGACCAGCGCCTTGCGCTCGACCACGGTGCCCGCGAAGGGCGCGCGCAGGAGGTAGCGGCTGGTCCGCTCGCCGGGCGCGACGCGCAGGCGCTCGAGCTGTGCGCGCGCGCGCTCGAACTCGGCGGTGGCCTTCTCGGCCTCCTCCTCGGCCTGGAGGTAGTCCTTCTCGGCGATCGCCTGCGCGGCGCGCAGCCGTGTGGCGCGCTCGGCCGCCTTGCGCGCCAGCCTGCGGTCGGCATCGGCGCGGAGGTACTCGGCCTGGGCGGTCTTCACCTCGGGACTCTCGAGTGCGATCAACGGCTGATCGGGCTCGACGCGGTCGCCCGCCTGCACCAGCAGCTGGACGACGCGCCCGGGGACCGTCGCGGCGAGGCGCGCGGTGAGCTCCTCGTCGAATTCGATCGTGCCGTTCAGATCGGCCAGGCTCGTGGCCTCGACCTCGGCGACGGACGCGAACTTGAGGAACGAGAGCTGCGCAGGAGTGAGCCGGGGCTCGGCGGCGGCCGCCTTGCCCTCGACCCCCTCGGGATGCCGGCATGCCGGCAGCGCCGCCAGCACGAGCAGGACGATGCAGCGAAACCTCATGGGGAAACCTCCAGCGCGGCCGCGCGGATCACGTCGAAGGCCGCGGTGTTGACGTCGCGGAGCGCGGTGAGATGCTCGCGCTCGGTCTGCACGTAGGTGCGCTCGGCCTCGAGGAGCTCGAGCAGCGAGACGGCGCCTTCCCGGTACGACACCTCGGCTGCCTGGCGGGCCTCGCGTGCCTGGCCGAGGAAGGCCTCCTCGAAGCGCCGCACCCGCTCGCGGGCGATCGCGTAGCTGATCACCGCGGAGCGCACTTCCTGGGGGATTCCCAGCCGGAGCTTCTCGACCTCGCGTCGCGCGATGAGCGCCTCGGCCGCGGCGCGCTCGATCTCGCCCTGATTCTGATTGAAGACGGGAAGCGGCACCGAGACGTTGGTGCCCACTTGATTGGCGAGGTCGCCCGACACCTGGAACTCGCTGTGCGTGTACTGGACGCCGAGTGTCGGGTTCGGCCAGCGCTCGGCGCGCGCCAGGCGGAGCGCCGCCTCGGCCGCCTCCGAGGCGCGCTCGACCGCCCGCAGGTCGGGGCGGCGTGCCAGCGCCTCGCCGACCAGGTGCTCCGCGTCCCCGGGCGGGGGCGGGAGCGCGAGCTCGCCCACCGGCTCCACGTCCGCCGCCTCGAGGCCGACCAGCGGGAGCAGCGCGGCCACCGCCTCACGGCGATCCGCCTCGGCGTCAGCCACCTCGCGCTCGAACCCGCGCTGCTCGAGGGCGATCTTGTCCAGCTCCGCCCTCGAGATGTCACCCACCCGCGCGCGCGCCTCGCTGACGCGCATCGTCCCGGCGTAGTGCGTCAGGTTCTCGTGCGCCAGGCGGAGCCGCGCGCTCGCCTCCACCAGCGCCACCCAGCGCGCGCGAAGCTCGAAGACGAGCCGACGCTCGAGGTCCGCGCGCTCCTCCGCCGCCGCCGCCTCGCGGTCGCGGGCCGCCGCCAGTCGCGCCCCGCGCTTGCCCGGGAGCGGGATCTCCTCCTCCACGCCGACCTGCGACACGACCGTGTCGCCCACGCCGATCCCGCGCGGGTTGGTGCGCCCGAGCGGGAAGTTGCCCACGCCCGCGGAGAGCGTCGGGTTCGGGAGGAGCCCGGCCGTCGTCACCTCGCCGTGGGCGGCGCGCACGTGGAGCGCGCCGGCGAGCAGCTCGGGGTTCTGCCGGCGGAGCCCCGCGAGCGCCTCCTCGAGCGTCAGGCGCACGCTGTCCTCGCCCCGGACCACGGGCGCGACGGCGAGCACGAGCGCGAGCACGACCGAGCTCCGCTTCACCGCGCAACGCCCCGGCGGCTCACGCGACCTCCACCTCGGGCTGCGGCTGCTCGCGCGGCCGCGGGAGACGCGGAATCCCGCGCGCGGCACGCTCGGAGAGGACGAGCGTGTAGAGCACCGGGAGCACGAGCACGGTGAGCAGCGTCGCCGACACGAGACCCCCGATCACCACCACGGCGAGCGGCCGCTGCGTCTCGGAGCCGATCTGGCTCGAGAGCGCGGCGGGGAGGAGGCCGAGCGCCGCGAGCAGCGCGGTCATGAGCACGGCACGCAGACGCCGCGTCGCGCCGGTCTCGACCGCGGCGCGCAGCGGCAGGCCCTCGGTGCGCAGCGCGTTGATCTGGGAAACGAGCACGACGCCGTTCAGCACCACCTGGCCCATGAGCGCGATGAAGCCGATGCAGGCCGACACGCTCAGGTTGAGATGCGCCAGGTCGAGCCCCACCACGCCGCCGACCAGCGCGAACGGGATGGTCGCCAGGATGAGCAGCGCACAGCGCAGCGAGGCGAAGGTGCGGAAGAGGATCGCGAGGATGAGCCCGATCGACACCGGGATGATGATGGCGAGGCGGGTCATGGCCCGCCGCTGGTTCTCGAATTCCCCGCCCCAGGTGAGGAACGAGCTGGGCGGCAACTTCACCTCCGCCGCCACCCGCCGCTGCGCCTCGGCGACCAGCCCGCCCATGTCCCGCCCATGCACGTTGCAGCGAATGCCGATGAAGCGCATGTTCGCTTCGCGCGTGATCGACGCCTCGCCCGGCGCCACCTCCACGCGAGCGAGCTGGGCGAGTGGCACCTGCGCGCCGTCGGACGTCGCGACCCGGATGTCGGGGATGCGGTCGAGGGTCGCCCGCGAGGCCTCCGCCAGGCGGACGACGACGTCGAAGTGCCGCTCGCCCTCCCACAGCGAGGTCGCGGTCGCGCCGCCGATCGCGGTCTCGATCGTCTGCTGCACGTCGGCGACGTTGAGGCCGTAGCGAGCGATCGCCTGGCGGTCGACGACGATGTGCACCTGCGGTAGCTCGGCCGACTGGACGATCGCCAGATCCGCCACCCCGGGCACGGTCGCGAGCACCCGCTTCACGTCCTCCGCCGCGCGTCGCATCGCGCCCAGGTCGTCGCCGAACAGCTTGAGGGCGATCTGGCCGTTCATGCCCGAGATGTTCTCCTCGATGTTGTCCTTGATCGGCTGCGAGAAGTTGAACTCGATGCCCGGGATGTCGGCGAGCTGGGCACGCATGGTGGTCACCAGCCGATCGGTCGTCATCCCGCGGGGCCACTGCTCGCGCGGCCTCAAGTCGACGAAGTATTCGAGGTTGTTCGGCGTGGACCAGTCGGTGCCGTCGTCGGGGCCGCCGAGCTGGCTGAGCACGCTCCGCACCTCGGGGTGGGCGAGGAAGAGGTCGCTGATCCGCGGCACCACGGTGCGCGAGGCCTCGCGCAGCGAGATGCTGGGCGGGAGCGTGAAGGTCACGTAGAGCGCGCCCTCGTTCAGCTCGGGGAGGAACTCGGTGCCCAGGCGCGCGAAGAGCCAGAGACCGAGCGCGAGGACCGCGAGCGTCCCGCCGACGACGGCGCGGCGATGGTCGAGCGCCCAGCCGAGCGCGGGGCGGTACGCGCGCAGCGCCGCGCGCTCGATCGGCGTGTCCTCGCGGCCCGCCGACCGGCGCAGGAGGAGGAAGCTGAGCAGCGGGACGAGCGTGAAGGAGAAGACGAGGGCCGCCACCAGCGCCGCGCACACCGTGTTCGCCATGGGCGCGAAGATGCGGCCCTCGACCCGCTGGAGCGAGAAGATGGGAACGTAGGCCACGATGATGATGAGGAGCGCGAAGAGGGTCGGCCGCGCCACCTCCTCCGCCGCCTCGAGCACCGCCGCGCGCGCCTGCCGTTGGCCGCCGGCGCCGACGAGCCGGCGCGCGACGTGCTCGACCATGATCACCGCCCCGTCGACGATGATCCCGAAGTCGACCGCGCCGAGGGAGAGGAGGTTCGCCGAGAGCCCGCGCAGCTCGAGATAGAGGAACGCCCCGAGAAGCGAGAGCGGGATGACGAGCGCCACCACCACGGCGGCGCGGAGGCTCATCAGGAAGACGCCGACCACGAGCACGACCAGGAGCGCGCCCAGCACCAGGTTGTGGGTGACGGTGGTGAGCGTGCGGGACACCAGCCGGGCGCGGTCGTAGAAGGTGTCGACGTGGACGCCGGGGGGCAGGATGCCGTGGTTCAGCTGCTCGATCTTCGCGTGCAGGGCGTCGAGCACCACCGATGGGTTCTCGCCCCGGCGCATGAGCACGATGCCCTCGACCGCCTCGGGCTCCCGGTCGCGCGTCACCACGCCGCGGCGCGGGAAGGCGCCCACCGTGACCCGCGCCACGTCGCCGATGCGGATCGGGATGCCGCCGCGGGCCGCCACCACCACCTGTTCGATGTCGGCGGCGCCGGCGAGCGTGCCGAGGCCGCGCACCACGTACTGCTCCTCGCCGTGCTCGACGTAGTTGCCGCCCGCGTTCACGTTCGAGCGCCCGAGCGCCTCGAACACCTGCCGCAGGGTCACGCCGCGCGCCTGCAGCTGCTGCGGGTCGACCTGCACCTGATACTGCTTCACGAAGCCGCCGAACGAGACCACGTCGGCGACGCCCGGCACCTGCTTCAGGTGCCGCTCCATCACCCAGTCCTGGAGCTCGCGGAGCTGCATCGGCGTGTAGCCCTCGCCCACGAGCGTGTAGCGATAGATCTCGCCGGTGGGCGTCGAGAGCGGGCCGAGCTGCGGCTTCACGCCCTCGGGCACGTCGACCAGGGCCAGGCGCTCGCTCACCTGCTGGCGCGCGAAGACGAAGGAGAGCCCGAAGAGGGAGAAGGAGTGCATGCGGGAGAGGCCCGGGAGCCCGTTCATCTCCTGCTCGACGGGCAGGGTCACCTGCCGCTCGACCTCCTCGGCGGCGTGCCCGGGGAAGAGACTGATGACCTGCACCTGCGGGTCGGCCAGCTCGGGAAAGGCTTCGATCGGCAGGTGCCGGAAGGCGACCGCCCCGGCAACCGCGAAGGCCGCGGTCAGAGCGAGTACGGCGAGCGGCTGGGCGAGGGAGACATCGAGGATGCGGCGCATCGGGGGCGTGCAAAAAAGCAAGGGTGGTGCCAGCAGCGAGCCCAGGAAGTTGCGGGCGGCCGACGGCGCGCGAGTGTGGCAAACGGCCACAGGGCGGGGAAATTTTCTGCTCGCCAGGCGGGCCGGGACCGTCGTAAGCTCGCCGCGTGAGGCGCCTCGCCCTTCTCCTGGCGCTCGGTCTCGCCACCGGCACATTCCCGGCGCCCGCACGGGCCGAGACGCAGGTCGACGTCTCGACCGGGATCATCCTGCTGAAGGACGGGACGAACCCCGCCAGCCGCTACGTCAAGTGGAAGAGCCGCACCAAGCTGGATCCGGTGGCGAACCAGGTGGTCCCTCCCGCGCCGCTGAGTGACGGCGACCCGACGCCCGAAGGGGCGACGGGTGGCGGCGCGACCTTCACGGTCTACGACTCGGCCGGCAGCGGGGAGATCTTCAGCATCGACCTGCCTGCAGCGAGGTGGACGCGGTCCGGGACGGGACCGCTCTACACCTATTCCGACCCCACCGGGACGATCCTCAAGATCTACGTCCGGCCCTACAAGCTCTACGTGCGCGGCGGCGGTCCCGGCTGGGGCTACACGCTGGACGAGGCGTCGCAGGGCCGGATCGCTGCACGCCTGGCGCTCGGGACGGGCATCGAGTGGTGCGCGGACGCGCCGCCGCACCTGCCAGCGTCCACCTACGACCGGCAGTACAAGTTCCAGTCCGGGAAGGCGCCGGCGCCGACGACCTGCCCGCCGCTTCCGGGCTCCTGAGCCGTCAGCGCCGCGCCCAGAGCAACACGCGCTTGAAGGTGAAGAAGTACGGGGCCGTGTCCGCGAGCCGCGGCAACAGCCGCTCGCGGTAACGGGCCACGAAGGGCTCGTAGAGCTCCGCGGGCAGGCGGCGCTGGTAGTCGGTGAGCAGCGAGCCCTTCACCCACTCGACCACCTCGTCACGCGCCGCCAGGCGGTGCCCGTAGACCTGGAGGCGCACGTGCTGCTCGGCGTAGCCCAGACGCTCGAGGAGCAGCGCGTACTCCTCCGGTGGCATGACGGGGCGCTCCGCGTGTGGACGACCGCCGAGGGCGTCGCCGAAGGGCGCCTCGCCCGCCACCTCGGCCGCGACCACGTGCGAGGGATGATCGAAGTTGGCGGGCATCTGCACGGCGAGCTGGCCCTCCGCGCGGAGCGCCGCCGTGAGACGCGCGAAGAGCGCCGCGTGGTCCGCGACCCAGTGCAACGCCGAGTTCGAGAAGACCAGGTCGTAGTCCCCGCGGGCGGCGAACGCCGCCACATCGCCCATCTCGAAGCGAAGCCCCTTGCCCGGAGTCGCCCGCGCGAGCATCGCCCCGGAGCGGTCGATGCCGAGGGTCTCGCGCGCCCCGAGCTCGCGGTGGACACGCGCGGTCAGCGCGCCCGTGCCGCAGCCGAGGTCCACCACGCGCATGCCGGGGCGCGGGCGCACGAGCGCCAGCAGGTCGACGAACGCGCGCGCCCGCTCGTCGTGGAAGCGCTCGTACTGCGCGGGGTCCCAGGAGTCGCGCGCCATCGGGACGGATTTCCTATCGCGCAAAGGGACAGACGTGAGCAACCCGGCAGACTCGCGGCGTAGGAATCCGGCGACTTAGCGAGATGGTCGGGGCGGGCGCTCTCTGCCATGTCGGTGCAGTGTTACTGCAACTTTACGTCCTAGCTGGGGTCGCGCTTCGGCGGTAGGTAGTCAGGGCAGGTGCATTCTACCGGCGCGAGTGCCTCCGGCATCACGCCCGGCACATTAACGCCCACCAGTGCGGTCGTTCGGTGCCATTGGTGACCGCATTCGAGTCGGTGGCAGGAGATCGCTTCCCACGGACTCCGACCGATACTCCTCGACGGTCTCGTCTCTCTCGCGTCGCCGCCGCAGAGGTCGCAGCTCATGACCGATGCTCCCGCTAGATGAGGCCGAGGTTGAGAGCCACTTCCCGCGAGAGGACGAGCCGCCCCCGGTCGCCCCTGCGTGCGATCGTCGTGCCTGGCAGCATCCGCCGCGGGGGCACCCAGACGACCTTCTTCCCAACGCGGCAGCTCAGGATGACGCCGTCGCTAGCAACTTCCACGTCATCGAACGTCGCCCGGTCCGAGCCATCGACCATGACCATGCTCCCTGGTCTGGCTCGGAGGGTCGGGAGTGGCGTCGTGTGCGCCGCTCGGTGGTGCGCTCGTGGGAGCCGTGCGCGGGCGTATCAGGGAGTGCTGCGGATGCTACGCCCCCCTGGCTGATCGGCGCAAGAGGGACCGCGATCACGCTTCCAGCGAGATCTCGTTCGTGGTACCGGCGAGGGGGACGTAGAGGTCAGCATGCAGGCGGAGCCCCAAGACGTCGCGACGCTGCCGCCGTTCTCGAATCAGCGCGGCTGCCCGCAGTGCGGCGCGCGGTACGAGATCCGCGTGCACTTCAACCGCGACTGCGCCCGCGTCCGCGGCGACCATTTCCATCGCGTGTGCCGGTGCCCCGAGCGGGGAAACCCCAGCCGCCGCCCACCGATCCAGCGCCGCAAGTACGACCCGAGCGGGGCTGACCCTGCTGGACTGTCCCGTGCCGTCGTCCGTCGCGGCGCTTACCTAACCGCGCCCGCGCGCCTGCCTACCAGAGTCGGCGCGTGACGTCGAAGAAGGGGCCGCAGTCGCGTCGAAGAAGGCGCGCGAGCGGGCTTCACGTTCACGCTCCTCTCGTGCGTAGCCGATCGCGTCCTCCTCGTCGGCGCGAGTGAGACCTTCGGGAATCCTGACGCCACGCCCGAGGTTTCGCGCCGCAACGTAGCCGTCACCGACGGCCTGGCCGTTCCTCGTGGCGCCGAGCGCCGCCATGGCGAGGGCGACCACCAGGTCGATGCGGTGCGACGCCTTGTCTTCGCGATGCGCCAGCCCCGACTCGTCTCGATCGCGACCGACCGATGCACCGCGAGCCGGTGCTGGTCGTCGCAGTACGCGAGCAGGTTGCCGCCCTTGATCGTCTCGTACAGGTTGTTGCTCGCCTCGGTGAGGTTGGGCACCGACTGCGCGAACTCGACCATGGGGACGCCGGCCTGCGTCAGGCGCTGAGCGGTGGCCACCATCTGGTAGGGGTCGAACCGCACCTCGCGCACGCTGAAACGGTCGCGTAGCTCCAGCAGCGTACTCTCCACGGTCGCCTCGAAGTCGAGCGGGTCGGACGGCCGGGGCTGGAAGACGCGATGCTACACGAGGCGCACCTTCCTGCTCCTGAGCTGGAGGCCGCTTTCGGCCTTCACGTACAGGCCGGTCTTGATCGGTGCGAGCTGGCGCTGCTGGCGTTGGGCCGGAGTCATCGTGCTGACCATGGTGGGCGGAAAGGCCTTTAGCGACAACGGATTGTGCATCCGCCGCCCGCTCGCAGTACAAATGGTGGACCATGCCATCGAGCGACGCCGCGAACCGCCCGCGCTGGGGCGGCCAGGCCGGGTTCTTCGAGATCTGGTTCCTGGTCGCATTCGACCCCACCGCGCCGCGCGCCTGGTGGTTCCGCTACACGACCTTCGCCCCGGCGGCGGGCCAGCCCGGCGCGGCGCGCGCCACGCTCTGGGCGGCGGCCTTCGACGCACGCGGGCCCGAGCCGGCGATCGCGATGAAGCACATCCTCGACGCGGGCGAGTACCACGCCGGGACGCGCGAGCGCTTCGCGATCCGCCTCGGCGCCGCCGAGCTGCGCAACGGCGTCTGCCGCGGCGAGGTGGAGGGCGGCCCGCACCGGATCGCGTGGGCCCTCCGCTTCACCCCGGCGGCGCGCGCCGCCCGGCGCGTCCCGTGGCTCCTCGATCACCTGCCCCTCCCGACGCGCGTGGCGCACGCCAACAGCGAGATCGCGTGCGGCGGCTGGGTGAGCGTCGACGGCATCCGCCACGAGCTCGAGAGCGCGCCGGCCGTGCAGAAGCACATCTGGGGCAGCCGGCGCGTGGAGGAGCTCTTCTGGCTCTACTGCCCGCGCTTCGACGGGGAGGTGAACGCCTGCCTCGAGGCGACCGCGGTGCGCCTCCGGCGTCGCCCGGGCGCGCCGCGCCTGGTGCCCATCTGGCTGCGCACCGCGCACGGCGTCGTCGACCGCTGCGGGCTCGGGGCCCTGGCCGGCAACCGGGTCGAGGTCCGCGCTCCCGGGCGCCTCGAGTTCCGCGCCACCTCGGCGACCCGCTCGCTGCGCGCCGAGGCGTGGTGCGATCCGCGCGCGCTCGCCGGTTACGTCTACCGGGACCCCGCGGGCTGGGACGTCCACGTCGCGCAGAGCGACGTCGCCTCGGTGGCGCTCGAGCTCCGCCGCCGCGGCCACCCGCTCGCGGCCTGGGGCCCGCCGCGGCGGCTCACGTGCGCGGAGGGCGCCGCGCTCGAGTTCCACGCCCCCGAGCCACTCCCCGGCGTGCGCTACCTCGGCTGGGACGCGACCGGGCTCGGCTAACTAGGGCACGAGGCAGGAATGGATGCTCGCCTCGCCGGGCAGCTCGCCGGCGAGCGTCTGGATCGCGCGCTCGGCGTCCTCGAGCCGGAAGTCGTGCGTGTGCATCCTGGCGAGCGGGACGCGGCCCGATTCGATCACGCGGATCGCCGACTCGTAGGCGCGGCTGGTGACCGCGAATGCGCCGCGGATGGTGATCTCCTTCAGCACGATCAGGTCGCTCACGAAGTCGGGGACCGCCTTCAGCCCCTTCACGCCGGCCAGCACGATGCGCCCGCCGCTGGCGACGTAGTGGAGCGCTTCGGCGACGGGCTCGGCGGCGTTGGCCGTCACCTCGATCACCACGTCCGCGCCGCGCCCGCCGGTCAGCTCGCGCACGCGGGCACGGGTGTCCTCACGCTCGACGTCGATCACGTGATCGGCGCCCAGCTCGCGTGCGAGCGCGAGCTTCCGCGCGTCGCGCGTGAGCCCGGTGACGATGATCGTGTCCGCGCCCGCGGCGCGCGCCGCGATCACGCTCGTCAACCCGCGCTGCCCCGGCCCGAGGACGAGCACGCTGTCGCCCGGCCCGGTGACGGGGATCTCGACCGCCCAGCGGAAGCCGGCGCCGAGCGGGTTGAACATGACCGCAACCGCGGCCGGGATGTCCTCGCGGATCGGGTGCACGATCGAGAGCGGGTCGAGGTACATGTAGTCGGCGTACGCGCCCCACAGGCCGGGCGGGCGCTCGAGCGGGACGTAGCCGTGCCCGAAGAGACCGCCGCGGCCGCGGCAGAGCTGGTAGCGGCCCGCGATGCAGGCACGGCAGTGGCCGCAGCGGATGATCGACTCGACCGCCACGCGGTCGCCGACGTTGACGCCCCATCGCTTCGCCGCCCGGTCCCCGATGCGCTCGATCACCCCGAGCGGCTCGTGCCCCGGCACGACGGGGAGGCGAACGGGCAGCACGCCCGCGTACTGCTCGGCGTCGCTGCCGCAGATGCCGCACGCCTCGACGCGGAGCAGCGCGCTGTCGTCGTCGATGTCGGGGATGGGTAGCTCGCGCAGCTCGAGCCGGCGCGGCGCGGTCTGCACGACGGCCCGGCTGGTGCGCATTCGCCGGCATCCAAGCACGGCGCCCGCCGCCGAGTCCAGGTGCTTGCAAGGCGCGGCCGCCGTCGGCGATGAGGATGAGACCCGGCTCAGCCGTAGCGCAGGGATCCCGGAGTGGTCAGCAGTTCGCCCGTCTCGAGCCACGTCTTCAGGCCGGAGAGGATCATCGGCCAGCCGCCGTAGAGCTCGCGGTTCGCGCCCTCGCGAAGCTGGTCGTGGGTGACGGTCAGGCGGCAGGAGTCGCCGATCGGTTCGATCTCCCAGGTGACCCGCGAGGTGCCCTCGCGCTTCACGTCGTCGCTCCAGAGGGCCACCATGCTCTGGACCAGCCGGCGCGGCGGGTCGACCTCGAGGATCTCCCCTTCGCCGAGGAGTCCGTTGGCCTTTGCGTGGCTCATCTCGAAGCGCGAGCCGGGCGTCCAGTCCGAGCTGATCCGGACGCCGAAGTTGTACTTGCCCCTGATCTCGGGGTCGATGATCGCCTCCCAGAGGCGCTCCGGGGTGGTGCGGAGTAGATCTCGAAGACCTTCTCCATGGGATTCTCCAGTCTGTTCTTGAGGCCGCTCAGCGCAGCGGCCCAGGGCTCGGCGTACTTGCTCACCCAGCGGTCGTGGACCAACCGGATGGGGACCGGGTTCAGGAAGTGGAGCTTCTCGCGCCCTCGCCGCTTGGTGACCACGAGGCGCGCCTCCTCGAGCTGCTTCAGGTGCTTCATCACACCGAAACGCGTCATCGGGAGGCGTCCCTCGAGCGCGCTCAACGTCTGCCCGTCCTTGCGGAAGAGCTGGTCGAGCAGGCTCCGCCGGGTCGGATCGGCGAGGGCTCTGAACACCGCGTCCACGCGCCGACCATAGGTGACTCTTTAGTCACATGTCAAGCGGACGCTATCCCCGCCACGCGAACCCGAGGGCGAAGCTGTCGAGCCGGGCCGCCAGCGGGCGGCTCCTATGAAGGATCCCCCGGGGGGGCGCAGCCCCCGCGCCTCACTCCTCCAGCGTCTCCAGGAACAGTGCGCGCACGGCCGCGATGTGGCGATCGAGCGCCTCGACGCGCCACTCGTCGGTCGGCACCGGCGGGTGCACGACCACCTCGACGGTTGCGGGCCGGATCACGAGCCCGTGCTTGGGGAGCGCGTCGAGCGCGTTCTTGAACACGATGGGGACGACGGGGACGCCGGCCCCCATCGCCATGTGGAAGGCGCCCTTCTTGAACGGCCCCAGGCGCGGGGTGGCGCTCCGCGTCCCCTCGGGTGCGATCACCAGCGACGTGCCGGCCTTCAGCGCCTCGATCGCGGGCCGGAGCGCGTGGATCGCCTTCTGGCGGTCGAAGCGGTCGATGAACACGGTGCCCGCGAGGGCGAAGGCCGGTCCGAAGATCGGATTCCGTCGCGCCTCCTGCTTCGCCACCGCGACGAAGTCGCGCCGCAGCAGTTTGCAGATCAGCAGGGCGTCGATCCCGCTCTGGTGGTTCATGATGAAGACCGCCGGGCGATGCGACCAGAGGTGCTCCTCGCCGCGCACCCGAAGGTGCACGCCGGCGAGCGCGGTGCCCAGCTCGCCCCAGGTGGTGATGGCGAGGTTCACCATGTCGCGCCGGCTCCAGTTGAGCACCCCCGGCACGGCGCCGAGCAGGAACGAGGGCACGATGCTCGCGATGGCCAGCGAGGAGCGCACCATGTCGGTCACCAGCGGCGTCCCCCGCGTGGTGAAGCGGCGCGCCGGCCAGCCGCGCCGGGCGGCGACGGCGACCAGCCGGCGGTCCGGGTTGGTCGGACGCGGCCGGCCGACGATCTCGAGCAGCGGCAGGTCCTCGTGGCTGTCGGTGTAGAAGTAGCTCTGCGCGAGGTCGACGCCCTTCTCGCGCGCCAGCGTGCGCGCCGCCATCGCCTTGCCGCCGCCGTACACCGTCGGCCAGAGGTGACGCCCGGTGAGCCGCCCGTTCTGCACCTCGAGCCGCGTGCACATCACGTTCGGGATGCCGAGCTCGCGCGCGATCGGCTCGATCTGGTAGCGCGTCGCCGACGAGACGACGGCCAGGGTATGGCCGCGCCGGCGATGGGCCTGCACGAGGGCGCGCGACTCGGGGTAGATCGCGGTCGCGAGCGCGCCCGTGAAGATGCGCTCCGCGAGCTCCTCGAGCTCCTTCTCGGGGACGTCGCGCAGCCACGCCGCCGTGCTGGCGATCAGGCCGGAGAAGCCGACCCGGCCGAGCTCGAAGCGCACGGTGCTGAGCACCGCGTCGGCCAGGTCGCGCGCCCGCATCTGCCCGCTCGTCAGCCGGTCGCGCAGAAAGGCCACCGCCGAGAAGCCGGCGATCAGCGTCCCGTCCACGTCGAAGAAGGCGCCGACCGCGGGGCCGCCGGGCCCCTCGTCGATCTCACGGGTCAGCTCGGAGTGGAGCGCCATGCGAAGCCCGCGCGGGAAGATACCTCCGCCCGTGGCCGGTGGTCGAGGCTTCCCGCCCGACGCCCGGCTTGGCTAGAATCCGCGCCCGTGGCGGCCCCGTCGACCCTCTCGCGCGTCCTTCCGGAGGAGCCGCGCTGGCCGCCCAGCGACGGGCGCCGCGTCGTCTTCCTGCTCGACGCCTCGAGCCCGCTCGAGCGCCGCCTCCTCGAGCAGTGGATCGGGCGCGCGCGCCCCGCGGGCACCGCTCCCGCGTCCTACGAGGTGGTCGCGATCCCTCCCTCGCGGCGGCGGCGCGCGGGGCGGGTCGATCCGCGGCTCGAGGCGACGCTCGCGCTGGGCGACGATCCGCTGCTGGCGCCGCTGCGTGTCGCGTGGCTCCCGGCCGCGCAGGACGGCGTGCGGGCGGCCCGCCTGGCGCGGCTGCTCACGCTCGGCGATCCGCGCGACCCGGGGCGGCTCCGCCAGGCGCGCGTGCTGCGGCGGAGCCCGCACCGCTGCCGCATCGTCGCGGGCGAGCCGGCGCCCGCCTCGGAGCTGCGCGAGCGCTGGCGGCGCGCGGGCGGGGCCGACGCGGCGCACACCGCCGGGCTCCCGGACTTCGTCGCGCGCCAGGCGGCGCTCGCGCTCGAGCGCGCGGAGCGGCGGCTCCGCGGCGCGCGCTACAAGGTGCCGCGCTTCCTCGAGGAAGAGATCGTCGCGCGCCCGGCCTTTCGCGGCGGGATCGCGCGCCTCGCGCGCGGCCTCGGCCGCGACGAGGCGAGCATCACGCGCGACGCGCGCCGCTACCTGCGCGAGATCGCCGCACAGCACAGCCCGCACCACATCGACCTGGCCGCCAACCTGATTCGCTACATGTACACGCAGGGCTACGGCGAGACCCTGCACTACGACCACGCGCAGCTCGAAGCCCTCGCCGCGCTCGGCCAGCGCCACCCCCTGGTCTTCCTGCCGACGCACAAGTCGATGCTCGACAGCCTGGTGCTCAAGTACGCGCTCTACGAGAACGGCCTGCCGCCCAACCACACCGCCGGCGGCATCAACATGAACTTCTTCCCCATGGGCGCGCTCATGCGGCGGACCGGCATCTTCTTCATCCGCCGCCGCTTCAAGGACAACGAGGTCTACAAGTTCGTGCTCCGCCAGTACATCGACTACCTGGTCGAGAAGCGCTTCCCGCTCGAGTGGTACATCGAGGGGACGCGCTCGCGCTCGGGGAAGCTCATGCCGCCGCGCTTCGGGCTGCTCGCCTACGTGGTGGACGCCTACCGGCGCGGCAGGAGCGACGACGTGCTCCTCGTCCCGGTGTCGATCGCCTACGACCAGATCCAGGACGTCGCGGGCTACGCCGCCGAGGAACGCGGCGGGCACAAGCAGGCGGAGAGCTTCGGCTGGTTCCTCAAGTTCGTGCGCGCGCTCCGCCGCCGCTACGGCGAGATCTACATCCGCTTCGGCGAGCCGCTCTCGCTGGCGCGCGCGCTCGGCCCGCCCGACCCCGGGGCGGAGCCCGACCCGAACGAGCAGAGCCTCGCCCTCCAGAAGCTCGCCTTCGAGGTGTCGGTGCGCATCAACCGGGTGACGCCGATCACGGCGACCTCGCTGGTCACGCTGGCCCTCCTCGGCGTGTCGAGCCGCGCGCTCAGCGTCGCGGAGACGATCGCCTCGCTGCGCAACCTGCTCGACTACGTCCGCCGCCGTGACCTGCCGACCGCCGGCGACCTCGACCTGGACACCCCGGCGGGCGTGCAGCGCACGCTCGACGCCCTGGTCGAGAACGGCATCGTCACCTGCTTCGCCGAGGGCCCCGAGGCGGTGTACGCGATCGGCCCCGAGAAGCACCTGATCGCGTCCTACTACCGCAACACCATCCTCCACTTCTTCGTGAACGGCGCGATCGCGGAGCTGGCCCTCCTGCGCGCGGCCGAGGACGGGGTCGCCGATCCCGGCGCCGAGTTCTGGGACGAGGCCATGCGCCTCCGCGACCTCCTCAAGTTCGAGTTCTTCTTCACCGACAAGGAGGCCTTCCGCGAGGAGATGCGCGCCGAGGTGACCCTCCACGATCCGGACTGGGAGCGGCGCGTGGCGGAGGGTCCGGCCGCGATCCAGATCCTTCTGCGGCGCTTCCGTCCCTTCAGCGCGCACCGTGTGCTGCGCCCGTTCGTGGAGGCCTACCGCGTGGTCGCCGACGCGCTCGAGCGCCGCCCGCCGGAAGCGGCGTTCGACGAGGAGGAGGTCCTGCGCAGCTGCCTCGCGCTCGGGCAGCAATACGTCCTCCAGCGTCGCATCCGGAACGCGGAGTCGGTCTCGCAGGGGCTGTTCGCGACGGCGCTCCGCCTGGCGCGGAACCGGAGCCTGGTCGAGCCGGGCGCGCCGGACCTGGCCGAGCGGCGGCGCGCGTTCGCCGAGGAGGTGCGCCGGGTGATCCGACGCGTCGATGCGATCGACGCGCTGGTGGCCGCGCGGCACGCGGGGCTGATCGAGTGAGCGGCGCGACGCCGGGGCCAGCGCGGCTCCTCGCGTCGTTCGATCGTATTCCAGTCGTAGCCATTGCCTCGACACGCGCGCCGCGGCACGCCTTCCCCATGCTCGCCCGCGTCCGCTCCGGCGCCCTCCGCGGCATCGAGGCGATCGTCGTCGACGTCGAGGTCGACGCGTCCTCGGGACTGCCGCACACCACCACGGTAGGTCTCCCCGACGGCGCCGTGCGCGAAGCCGGCGATCGCATCCGCGCCGCGCTCCGCAACGCGGGCTTCAAGTATCCGACCGGTCGGGTCACCGTGAACCTCGCGCCCGCAGGCGTGCGCAAGGAAGGCGCGGCCTACGATCTCCCCATCGCGCTCGCCGTGATGGCTGCGCAGGGCGATCTGCCGGAGCCGAGCTCGTGGTGCGTACTCGGCGAGCTCGGCCTCGACGGTCGCGTGCACGGCGTGCGCGGCGCCCTGCCGATCGCCGCCGCGGCGAGGCGCGCGGCGCTGCAGGCCCTCATGGTCCCGGCCGTCAACGCGGCCGAGGCCGCTCTCGCGAGCGGGCCACCGGTGTTCGGCGTCGAGACGCTCTCGGAGGCGATCGCACATCTCCGCGGCGAGTCCCTCCGCGCACCGACCGCCGTCGACGCCGCCGCGCTCCTCGCCGCCGCCCCACCCGCCACCGGCGACCTCGCCGACGTCCGCGGCCAGGCCCACGCCAAGCGCGCGCTCGAGGTCGCGGCCGCCGGCGGGCACAACGTCCTGAGACTGTAGACGATTGCCGGCGGGTCCCTCCGTTCCGCTCCCGGGGGGGTCGGGTACCGCCACCGACGCCGGCAACAGCCCGTGAATGTCCGCGTGGACGCCTCCGCCCCGCTCACATAGCTCGACACGGTCGATCAGAAGCCGCAGCAGCCTCGCCCTACCCTCGTCGTCGAGACGGTCGACTCCGCGTCGCAGGAGCGCGCAGGAACGCGCCACAGCGGCTTGCTGGGCCTCCGCCCCGTTCACCGATGCGGCGGCGGCCTCCACGGCGGCGAGACGGCTCGCACCGTCGGCCTCCTGCTGCTGTAGCTCGCGCTCCTGGCGCACATAGACGGCGTCGTCGGCGTTGAGCGTCCCGGCGAGGTAGAGCTTCAACAACCGTTCCCGTTTCGCCCGGACGGCCGCGAGCGCTCGGCGTAGCTCGGCGGCCTCCGTCTGCGCAGCAACGCGGCGCGCGTCGAGCCCGAGCCGGGCGGCCTTCGTCTTGGCCGCGAGCACGTCGGGGTCGCGCAGCACAGCGACGATGGCCTCCCACACCTTTGCTTCGATCACGTCGGCGCGTTGACTCGGCACCCTGCACCGCTCATCTTCGGGGACCATCCGATCCCGGCCGCTGCACCGATAGACCCGGACGCCGTGCGAGGGCTCGCCGTGCATCTTCCGACCGCACGCACCGCACACTATGAACCCCTTCAACAAGTAGACTCGGCGTCCGGGGTGCCCGGTCATCACGGCGCGGTTGCGAGC
>WNFA01001681.1_pt1 | contig 22598 bp, 22 predicted proteins | sample 5400481 | NCBI WGS metagenome assembly WNFA01 (sample SAMN13153340, study PRJNA577476) | soil metagenome | isolation source: 120 cm saprolite under Douglas fir tree site 2 hole 1 replicate 2 | place: USA:California | collected 2015-04-18 | reverse complement strand
TGCCTGTCTTCAAAATGAATTTTCCAGAGCTGGTGGACATGACGCTGCCGGCAGAAGGTGTTTTTCACAATCTCGTCATCGTCAGCATTCGGAAACAGTATCCCTATCAAGCGTTCAAGGTGATGCATGGCTTGTGGGGGATGGGACAAATGATGTTCAGCAAATATATCGTGGTGGTGGATGAAGATTGCGACGTGCACAACACAAGCGAAGTATTGTTCCGCCTCTGCGCGAACACCGATCCTGGGCGCGACACAACCGTCATCAAGAATCCAAGCGATTCGCTCGATCACGCGCCGACTGAACAAAACATCGGTTCGCATATGGGCTTTGATGCGACGCGTAAATTGCCGGGCGAAAATTATCATCGGCAATGGCCGGAGTTACTAAAGATGACCGACGAAGCCAAAGCGTTGGTCGACGCGCTGCAAAAGAAAACGCGTTGATCCCGCGGCCGCGGGATCAACGCGTCTCTAAAGTAAACCGACCCTAAATCAGGGTCTGCGGAATAACTGGCCGGTATCGACGTCGCGGGTCAATCCACCTGGCGGAACTCCGCGCAAATCATAAATGCGTCCGGTGTACGGGCTGCGATACATTCCCGGCCCACCGGCACGTGTCGCGAACGGATAACCTCCCGGCGGTGGCGGACCATATTCGCGAGCTCGGTCTTCCTGGATCGCATGGCCGATCAACGCTCCCGCGGCCGCTCCAGCGGCCGCGCCAATAGCGGCGCCGCGAACTCGACCGGTGGCTAGCCCGCCGATAAGCGCGCCGGCGCCCGCACCGGCTGCAGCCCCCTGGCCGGTCGGCGTATCGCACGAATCCAAGCCGAACGCGACGAGCAAAACGCCGCAAATAATTGTGAAAAGCTTTTTGTTCATAATGATTTCTTTGTCAGCCCATTAAACCGCGCAATCGAGATTATGTTTCGATCACTGCGGCCGCACGAAAACTTTGTTTACACTCTCGTCTAAAATCAGGTCTCCCACATGGGCTTTGCCTTTGCGACAGTCGTAAACATTGCTCGAGTATGGACTTTTGATGTACCCCCAGGAGCTTCCACCCGACGCGCCACCCGTGAGGACAGCTAAATCGCTTCCTGGCGGGTAGGACTTGCCGTTCGGCGGCGGGTATTTCTTCGCGGCTTCTTCTTTGCTGATGATTTTTGGCTCTTTCGCATTCCGGGTGTCCTGCGCCCACGAATAGGCGAGGGGTCCCAAAGCGAAGCAACCCACAACCAACGCTGCAACTAATCGAGAATATGTCTTCATATTAATAGTTACGATTCCGATGCCTCAGACGGATGGCGCTTTCTTCTCATTCAAAAAAACTTGAGTAGTTGCGCGCCGATCCGCCCTGCCTTTTCCAATTTGTTGAGACGATATTCTTTTTCGAGGACACGAAATTTGTCCAGCTCCATTCGCCGCAATAATCCCCGATAAATCGACGCCATGATTTCCGCCGCTACCATCGATTTGCGATCTTCTGCCGGCAACGCCTTCGCTGCGCGCGCGAAGAATTCACGCGCACGACCGGCTTCGAACTGCATCAGCCGGACGAATCGGTCGTTGTATTGTCGATCTTGCAGTGCCTTCTCGGAGTAATCGAAGCGCGCCAAGTCCTCCTGCGGCAAATAAATCCGGCCAGCGCGGAGATCTTTGCCGACATCGCGGATGATATTTGTCATCTGCAAAGCCAGGCCAAGCTGAATCGCATATTCCTTACAAGCGGAGTTGCGATAACCAAAGATCTCGATGCTGACCAAGCCGACAGCGCTGGCCACGCGATAGCAATAGACCCGCAATTCCTCGAAGGTCTGGTAACGCTTGATGCTCAGGTCCATCTCCACGCCCCCGATGATTTCCTCCAGCATCTCGGGAGCGAGGGCGTATTTCTTCATCAGACGGCGCACATCGTCCGCAAACGAGGATTCGTTAGGCCGCGGCGTCCGCACCCATTCGCGCCACTGGCTCAACCGGCGCCTTTTTTCCTCCACCCTAAGATCGACATCGTCGGCAATGTCGTCGATCACGCGGCAAAATGCGTAGAAGGTTGTGATATCGCGACGGCGTTCGCGCCCAAGTGAAATAAAGGCGAGCGCAAGGTTCGATTTGCTGGTCCGGGTAATTTTAGCCGCGTTCACAGCCCTGCTCGGTGCAGTTTAATATTCAATCCACGCCTGTTGATAGACATGGCCAGTTTCGCCCCGACGGAACAAACACACCCACGACGCCAGCAACCAGCCGGTGATAATGCCGCGGAGGAAAACAAAAATCGATTTCCAAATTATCATCGCGATCAGGCGGTCGGCGATGGCGCCGCGCACGATTGCATCCGCCACCGTCAAAAAGAAAAAGTGGATTCCGCAAATCAGGAGAAACCAGCCGAAGCGGTTGAGATTATTTCCAATGAATTCGCGATGCGCGCGGATGGCGCCGCGCAGGGTTTCGTTGTGAAGCGCGAGGGAGATTTGCACCGAACTGAAAGCGATGATCAATCCGCACATCACCGCGCGCTCGATCGGGAGATAATCAAGCACGTCGGGAATATTCATGAAGTAAGCCAGCAACAATGGGAGTCGCACAATCACCGTGCTCACGACCACGACAATGCCGGCCCACTCCAAAACATAACTGAAACGGCGCATGGCAAAGCGGAAGAGTTCGCCTTCCTCGAAACTTAAGCCGCGAATCCAGGCGAAGCAGACCGCGATCAAATAAATCTGAATGTAAACGCCGAAAAGATATTCAAAAATGAACGCGACCGCATCGACGCTGGCGGAAATTTGCAAGACGCCTTGCGCGGGAAGCAATCCGCCCCATAGCGGCAGCGCCCAGTAAACAATCGGTTTGAGCAGCGCCGCCACCGCGCTGAGCAGCAAGATCAAATAGAGAAGGTAACCCCAAAAGCGAAATCGCTTATGCAACGCGCGAACGAGCGCGCCGTGCAAACCCCGCCAGTTGATCAACATCAGCACAGCCGCGATTGCCGATAACGGGTAAGTCGTAGTGGCACTGTCGAAAATCCCAGCGACGCCTTCGAGCGCCGGAATCGGCGCTTCCTGCCACACCTCCATGAATGTCGGCCAATGCCAGGTTGCCAGCGAAGTTATCTGGGTTAGATCGAAATCGGCCGTGCTCTGAATCGGTGTGAACGTGGAAAATTGAAAAACAAAATAAGCAAATCCGAGCAGAACAAATGTGAGCCAGACCCGTTTGTAGCGGAGCAGACAACGAAACCCATCGCGCAGCGGCACGCGGACCGGATTAAAGAGCAGCACGATGACGTAGCCGCTTAACAACCCGATCAGCGGGTAAACGCGGGACAAACCCGTGAACATCTTTTGGCCTAACGAATCAATCCCCAGTGCGGAATGAACGGCCAGTAAACAAACAATCCGCGTCCGACCAAATTCCTTTCCGGCACCGGCCCCCACCAGCGGCTGTCAAAACTGTTGTAGCTGTTGTCGCCCATCGCAAAATAGCTGTGCTCGGGAACTTGAAACGTTTTCGTCGGATCGGACATGGCCAAATGCCCCGGACCATAACCTCGATATCCGTCTCGCCCCTCCATCACTCTCTCGAAACCAAAGCCTTCCACAACCTTTCCATCGACGAACAACTTCGGCGGCTCGATCCGCAGCGTGTCCCCAGGCAAACCAGCCAAACGTTTTATGTAGAACTGAGTCTGATCGCCAATGTCGGGAATATTTTTGGTGCGAAAAACGAATACATCGCCGCGATGGGGCTTGACGAAGTTGTAACTAAATTTGTCCACGAAGACCTGGTCACCCGTATCGACCGTACCGCGGGCGATGACTTGGCCGCGTCGATAGCGGATTCCCGGTGAGACCCTAAAGTCGGCTCCCAATTGCTCAGGTGGACAATAAACCCGGTATTTTTCGTGCTCACAGATGATCCGCGACCAGGTGAAGAAAAAGAAAAACTTCTGACGTTGAACTTGCAGGACCTCGTCGTCTACCCGGGAAACCACGTTGATGTAGTTGCGCCCGCGAACGATGAACTCGGCGACTTGCTGGAGAATATTTGGCGGCTCCGACGTCATCGGGCGCCCGATAATGCCGTTGAGCGTCGGTTGCATCGAACCGGTCGGAATTTTGAAAGGCTGCAAGAAATAGGAACGAATACCGACCGCAACGACGATCGCGACCAGAATTACTTCACAATTTTCCCGCCAGTGCGACTCCCACGTCACCGGCGTGAGCTGATGCAGTTTCGCGTCCAGTTCTTCGGCGCGGCCTTCGATTTGTTTGCGATCGCGCTGGCGCAATGCGGCATGTAGCCGGCGGATATCCGCGCCAATCAAATCATACGTTTCCGTGTCCAGAATATCGCGTTTGTAGCGCAAATATTTCTGGGCATGGCGCAACAACAGTTTGCTGTGTTTAACGTAGCGCGGCGCGAACATGAGCTAAATGATGAAGCCCGAATGTCGAATGACGAAACAATAACCAAGCTCGAATGATTCAGAATTAGTCATTTCGGATTTCCTTCGTCATTGGTCATTCGGATTTCGTCATTTCAAAGCACGGTTACTGCGCTTTGAGCACCTCAATGAAAGCTTCCTGCGGAATGTTGATCTTGCCGATGCTCTTCATTCGTTTTTTTCCTTCTTTCTGTTTCTCCAGCAGTTTGCGTTTCCGGGTGATGTCGCCGCCGTAGCATTTCGCGGTCACGTTTTTTCGCAAGGCCGAAACGCTCTCGCGTGCAATAATTTTTCCACCGATCGCTGCCTGGATCGCCACCTGATAAAGCTGCCGTGGAATCACTTCCTTCAACTTCGATGCCAGTTGACGTCCCCTGCCCTCCGCGCGGCCTTTGTGCACAATCGTCGAGAACGCGTCGACCGGCTCACCATTCACCAGCAGATCTAGCTTCACCAATTTCGCCACGCGATAACCCGCGTGCTCATAATCCATCGAACCGTAACCGCGGGTGATCGATTTAATCTTGTCGTTAAAATCGACCAGGATCTCGTTCAACGGCAGCTCGCAATGCAACATCACCCGCCGCGAGTCGAGCGTCTCGGTATGGTCCATTTGTCCGCGTTTTTCCAAAATCAACTGCAACAGATCGCCGATGTTTTCGTTCGGGCAAAGGACGTAGGCTTTCACGATCGGCTCGCGAATTTCTTTGATCTGGCTCGGCTCCGGTAGATGCGCGGGATTGTCGATCAGGAGCGTCTCGCCGCGCGTCGTCTCCACTTCGTAAACGACGCTCGGGCTCGTCGCGATGATGTCCATGTTGTATTCGCGGCGCAATCGCTCCTGGATGATTTCCATGTGGAGCAGCCCGAGAAATCCGCAGCGAAAACCAAATCCGAGCGCGACTGAGCTCTCCGGCGTGTAAATGAACGCTGAATCGTTCAAGCGCAGTTTCCCGATTGCTGTTTTCAAATGTTCGAAATCACCGGTGTTGATCGGATAAATCCCGCTGAAGACCATCGGATGAATTTCCTGAAACCCGGGCAACGGTTCGCGCGCGGGATTGCGTTGATCCGTGATCGTGTCGCCGATCTTGATGTCGGCGGTGCTCTTGATGTTGGCGATGAAATAACCGACGTCGCCCGCACTCAGCCCAGGCTGCACCAACATTTTCGGCGTAAACACACCCACTTCCTTGATCTCGTAGCGCGAGTCGTTGCTCATCAGTTTGATCGCGTGATTCGCTTCCATCGTTCCCGAAACGACGCGCACGTAACCGACCACGCCGCGATAAACGTCAAACACCGAATCGAACACCAGGGCGCGTAACGTTGCGTCCTTCGGTTTCTCCGGCGCCGGAATCCGGTGCACGATCGCTTCCAATATTTCGTCAATCCCGGTTCCCATTTTCGCGCTCGCGTGGATCGCTTCTTCCGATGGGATCGCGAGAATTTCTTCCAACTGTCGATGTACTGACGCAACGTCAGCGTTTGGCAGATCGATCTTGTTGATCACCGGCACAATGGTGAGGCCTTGTTTGTGCGCGAGATGCACATTCGCGACGGTTTGCGCTTCCACGCCTTGCGCAGCATCGACAATCAACAGCGCGCCTTCGCACGCTGCTAGGCTCCGCGAAACTTCATACGCAAAATCGACGTGTCCCGGCGTGTCGAGAAGATTCAGGCGGTACATTTCGCCAGATTTCGCGCGGTAATTCATCGTCACCGGATGGGCTTTGATCGTAATCCCGCGCTCGCGCTCCAGATCCATCGAATCGAGGAGTTGATCCTGTTTCTCGCGCTCGTGGATCGTGCCCGTCGTCTCCAGCAATCGATCCGACAAAGTTGTTTTGCCGTGATCGATGTGCGCGATGATGCAGAAATTGCGCGTCAATTCGATTGCCATGAAAGCCGCACTATGCGAGCGCGATCAGAAGCGGTCAACGACCTGGCGAACTGATCGCTTAATCTGCTTCTTCCGCTTCCTCTCAATCTTAATCTTTCCTTCGTCTTGTATCTATCCAGTCAACAGATTAAGAGGAAGAGCTAGAGGAAGATACTGAGCTCATGCCGAAACTGATTCTCACCACCGAAGCGCAGGGCAAAGTTGCTTACGAATTTGCCGAGCGATCGATCACAATCGGCCGCGCCCCGGACAACATGATCGTGATCGATGATCCGTCGGTCTCGAATCGGCACGCGCAATTGGAGCTGAGCGGTGAAACTTATCGCCTCAAAGATCTCGATTCGACCAATGGCACCAAAGTTAATGGCGTTCCCATCACCGAAACGGCTTTGCGTTTCGAAGACCGGATCCGGTTCGGCGCAATCGAAGCGCGATTCGAGCTCGACGTGCGCGGCTCGCAACCGTTGCCGCAACGGGAAATCATCGAAGCCAAACCAGCCGAATCGAGCGCGGCGCCGTCGGGTTTCGGAAACGCGTCACCATTTCGGCAAAGATCGACATCTCGCGATCCGTTGCGCCTTGTCGTTCTAAGTATGGCCGCAATCGCGCTCCTCACGTTTCTCGGCAGCATGCTTGCGGTTCTGCTCATTCGCGCGCCCTGATTTGTCCCTACCATCTGCGAAAATCTGCGTAATCTGTGGATGAATGCAGAAGCGCCTATTGCTTTTCGATATCGACGGCACCCTGATTCATTCCGGCGGCGCGGGCGTCGAGGCGCTTAAGCTCGCGTTGACGGAGCGCTTCGGAATCAAAGATGATCTACACGATATCGAAATCGCCGGAATGACCGATTCCGGAATCGTGATCAGCATCCTAAGGAGCCACAAAATCCCGACGACCGCCGAAAACATCGCCGCGTTTCTCGATAGCTACGTCCATTTCCTTTCGCTCGAATTACCCCGCCGCAAAGGAAAACTTCTTCCCGGCGTGCTCGAGTTGCTCGAACGATTGAAAACGCGAAAACGTCTCGTGCTCGGCCTGCTCACCGGCAACGTCTCGCGCGGCGCACAACTCAAACTCAGTCATTACGGTGTCTGGCATTTTTTTGAATTCGGCGCCTTCGCCGACGATCACCACGATCGGAACCAACTCGGAGCATTTGCCCGCGCGCGCGCGAAAGAAAAGCATGGGCGCGAATTTTCTGCGGACGAGATCGACGTCATCGGCGATACGCCACGAGATATCGCCTGCGGAAAAGCGCTCGGCGCGCGCACCATCGCGGTCGCGACCGGCACGTGGAGTCGCGAAAAACTCGCGGAACATCATCCTGATATTTTGATCGATGATCTTTCCGGTGTTGACCGTCTAATTGATACGCTCGGTTGGTGATCGACCAGCGATGCTTGGGAGAAATGAGAAAGACAGCGCCAGTTTCCCGTCCTATGCCACCAAAAGAACAACCAAATGTTTTGCCGCTTGAAGGGGAGATCGACCTCCACGTTTCGCCGGAGGTCGCGGAATCGTTGCGTACGATGATTGCCAAGAAGCCGAAAGTCGTGGTTGTCGATCTTGCCAAAGTCACTTACTTCGACAGCTCCGGCCTCGCGGTCCTCATTGAAGGCATGCAAAAGGTTCAGGAATACGGCGGCCAATTCGCGCTCGCCGGCGTTCAGGAAAGCGTCCAACATATTCTCGAGATCGCCCGCCTCGACCAGGTCTTCCAAATCTTCCCAGACGTCGGTTCGGCGCTCGCCGCGCAGTAACTGATTCTCTAGCGAAGAAATCGCCGTGATTCTTTGCGACCTTTCGTCTAGTTCTCATTAGGTCCATCGAGACAGACTTATGACCAACGCTTCCCAATATTCCGCACCGGAAATGTCGTGGCGCCTGCGACTCATGCGAATCTTCTTATGGATTTCAGTACTCGGATGGGGAATCGGCTTGGGCGCTAAGCTATTTGATTTGTTGGTCGTGGCGGGAGCGTGGAGCGCAGCGCCACCAGCATCGTTCGCGCTTTTACCTTACGGCCCACATTTTCCGATGAACCCCGGGGATTTCTTCCAGCCTTTATCAGGAGCGATGGTGCTGGGCATTCTTGGAGCGCTCATTAGCGGATGGAAAGCACCGTTGCGGTTACGCTTGTGGCTATGGTTGCCAGTGATCATGTTTCTCATTATTTGGGCGGTTACCCCGACGGTGTTTTGGCCCATGATCCATGAGTTGTATGGGGCCGCCACCGGCAAACTGGTGAGAAGCGACGCCGAGCTAATTGCTCTAGCCCGGCGTTGGATCATTTGTGATTGGTTCCGAGTCGGGTTGATCGCGGTGGGATTCCTTGCATCTGTTCGCGCGATCAGTCTTCCCATTACGGCACGGAAAAGTTCTACCGTTTAGCACCTTGAAGTAAGATCCCGAGGGTTTGCTCGACGTTTTTGGAAATGTCGAACTGCGATGCGCGCTCGAGAATTGGCCATCTTGCGGCAGCGCGGCGTAATTCGTCGGACCAGAACTCAATTGCGTCGCGCAATGCCGAGACATTGTTTGGAAGATCGACAATTGATCCGTGGATGCCGTTCTCGATGATTTCGCTGAACCCGTTGTCGCGCGTGGTGATTACCGGCAATCCACAGGCGAGCGCTTCCAGACACGCGTTTGAAGACGGATCGTAAATGCTCGGCAAAATGAAGATGTCGGCGGCAGCGTAGATTGGTCGGAGATCGGCGACTTCGCCAAGAAAGCGTACCGGCTCTTCAGTAAAAAAACGTTTCGGCTTGTAATCGCGCTCGTTTCCACGGCCGGCGACGAGCAAACGCAGTTTGCGGTCGCGACACAGCTCCATCGCTTCAATTGCGAACCGCAAACCTTTTCGCTCCCAACCCGAGCCTGCGAAGAGCAGCGCAATCTCGTCCGGCTTCAATTTCAAATCATTTCTCGATTTTTCGCGCAACTCGGGATCAAAATGGAATCGATCGAGCGGGACGCCGTTACGGACGATGGCGATCTCGGTCGCGGGATAACGATAAAGATCGACAATCTCTTTCTTAACCATTTCCGAATTCGCAATGACGCGGCCCGCGCCACCTTTCGCTAAGAGCGCTTCCTCGAGCTGCAAGATGTCCTGATGCTTCCGGTTAATGCCGCGAACAAATCGTTGCAGCGGCATTTCAAATTTTCTTCGCCGGTTCAGCCATGCCTGATGCACGCCGTCGCCCGCACGATAAACATCGCAGCGCCAGACGCGCTCGAGACTCATCAAGACATCGCAACGAATTTGCGGACGCAGCTTCTCCAGCTCGTTGGCGAATCCGATCGCCGATTTCGCCTTTACTCGCGCGACCGAACCGAAACTCCACTCGTTAAGCGGCCAATCATCGTTCGCAATGAGCTGCGCTTCGTGGCCAAGATCGACAACCCCCTGCGCCAGTCGCTTCAAATAAGATTCGGCGCCGCCGCTCGGTGAATAGCCGCGACGAACAAAAGCGATTCTTAGTTTGCCGTTCGACATCAAAACTATTCGCGAGAATAATTCCAACTTGATGTTAGGCGAAACTCTAAACGCGCAGCCACCGCAAACTTCTGCTTCGACTTACGTCCTGCCAAAGCAGTTGCTCTACTCCATCTTCGCCCGAATCGGCGGTCCCGGTCTCGATACCGATTCATTTGAAGCTTTGCGTGCGTCGTATCGAGGAAGTTTTCTCGGCAAAGCGATCGCCTACGACAATCGCCAGCGCGAAATCCCTTCGCGCTTCATTCAATCGCTTCGCTGGCATCCGGTGCGGCTGCTCTCTTTTCTCGAACGCCCTTATTATTATGGGGCAAAGAAAAAATACCTCGATTGGGTCGCGTCGCGCCATCTTGACAGTAGTCGCTACGATTTCTTTCACAGCTGGTCGGGCGATTGTCTGGAAACACTGCGCGTGGCGAAGAAGAAAAGGATTCCGTCGTTGATCGAAATTCCGACATGGCACCGGGGAAGCCAAAAATCAGAAGACAGAGGACAAAGAACAGAGGACAGACAGACTTGGAAGTCGCGATTCTTGCTCCAGCCTGAAAGGTTTCTTGAAGAATATCAGCTCGCGACGCTTGTCGTTGTTCTTTCCGAAAAGGCGGCCGAATCTTTTCGGATCGCAGGTTTTCCGGATGAAAAATTATTTTATCTGCCACGCGGCGTCGATATCGAGCGTTTCAAGCCGGGAACGCGTCCGCCAATTTTCCGCGCAATTTTTTCGGGCGCACTGATCGAGCGAAAGGGGATTCATCATCTCCTCGAAGCATGGCATCGATTGAATCTGCGCGACGCCGAACTCTGGCTTCTCGGCAGCGTTCACGATGAAGCCAAGCCGTATTTGAAAAAATTCGGGCGCGAGAATGTTCGCGTTCTCGGCTTCAAGCGCGATCTCGAGAATTATCTCAATCAAGGATCCGTTTACGTTTTTCCTTCGCGGTTGGAAGGCAGCGCCAAGACGATTTACGAAGCGGCCGCTTGTGGTTTGCCGATGATTACCACCCGTGAAGCCGGCGACGTTGTGCGCGACGGCGTGGAAGGAATCATCGTCCAGCCCGGCGATGTCGATGCAATCGCGGCGGCGATTGAGCATTTGTCTCGCCATCCTGAGATTGTTGCGAGCATGAGCACCGCCGCCCGACAGCGCGTGGTGGAAAATTTCACGTGGGAGCATTATCGGATGCGTTTGTTAGGCGCGTACAAAAGGGCGATCCAAATGGCGCGATAATCTTTTCGATCGTGCGCGACTCGCTTACACCCCTCACCTCAATCCTCTCCCTTCACAAGGGGAGAGGCGGATTAAAAACACGACCGCACGAAGACGCGCTAGAATTTGCGTTGAGGACTGATCCTTCTGCCTCTCCCTTTGAAAGGGAGAGGCTATGGTGAGGGTTGGAAACTCCGCGCCGCAACAGATGAAAATTCTCCTGATTCAGCTCAAACGTATCGGCGATCTGATTCTGACCACGCCGGCGGTTGCGGCTGTGCGCGAGAAATTCCCGGACGCAAGGTTGACGATCGTCATTTCATCGGAGGGCAAAGCGCCCGCGCCCGCGATTACTGGCATTAATAAAATTTTGGTCATGCGTCGGGGCTTTGGCGGATTTAGAACAGTCGCCGCGATCGCGCGCCAGAAATTTGATTACTGCATTGATTTCACGCGGAACGATCGTTCCGCGCTGCTGGTGCTTCTCTCGCACGCGAAAAAGCGGATCGTGTCGTTTCGAATCAAAGTCCGCTCAAGATTTCGAACACGCTTCTACAACGAATTTGTCGAGCACCGGATGCGAGACATGCACATGATCGATTATCACCTCGCGCTGCTCGAACCACTTGGAATTTCCAACGTTTCGCGCGCGGTCCGGATGGAATTGCCCAAAAGCACGCGCGAAGCAGCCGACGAATTATTGAGCGCGCACACTATCAAAAGAGACTTCATCGTTTTTCATCCCGGCTCGGCGCGCGCGGAGAAATTTTGGAATGCGCAGCGATGGGCTGATGTGATTAACCACGCCGCGGACAACTACGATGTCGATCTTGTGTTGACTGGCGGATCGTCGCCGCTTGAACAAAGCCATATTAGCGACATCAAATCAAAAGTGCGGCGCCAGATTGTCGATCTTTCCGGCAAAACCGATTTGCTCACACTCGCAGCGTTGATCGGCAAAGCGCGCCTGTTGATCACAGTGGATTCCGCGCCGATGCATCTGGCGTCGGCATCGCGCACGCCGCAAGTGATTCTTTTTGGCCCGACCAATCCGTTTCACTGGCGTCCGCGGGAAAGTCCGGTGTTGGTTTTACAGGGGACATCGACATCGCCCTTCGCCGAATTCGTACCCAAGCAACCGCGGTTGCCGATGAACCAAATCTCGACGCAGGCGGTGATCGGTGCTATGAAGACGCTGTTGTCGGCTCCGGCAACGTCGCCATCGTTATGAGCAAGGCAGAAGGCGCTAAAGTAAAACTCTCGTTCTGGGAAACCATCCGGAAAGCATGGAAACCGTACCTGCGCCTCTATAGCTACGCCCTGCCTTATAAATGGCGCTTTGCTCTCGGCATCGCGTTCGGCGTCGCCTACGGGTTAGTCAATTCAGTCTTTCCAATCGCGGTCTTTCAAGTCTCCAGTTTCATTTTCCACGGCGCTGCGCCAAATCCTAAAGCGGTGATCGCGCATCGCGAAATCTTAAACGTCGGTCCAAAGATCGATTCGATCGCTTGGATTTGCCTCGCCATTCCGCTGGTGATGGCGGTGCGGAGTCTCTGCTCCTACGGCAACGCTTATTACATGAACTGGGTCAGCAACAAAGTTGTGAACGATGTTCGCAATCAGCTCTTCGCCAAGGTGATTCGGCACTCAATGGATTTCTTTAATCGGATGCAAAGCGGCTATCTCATGTCGCGAATCGCCAACGACACCCGCAACATGCAGCAAGCTCTGGCGAGTGTGAGCAGCGACGTTTTCAAACAACCCATCACTATCGTCGGCGCCGTGATCGTGCTCCTCCTGATGGACTGGAAGTTTACGTTGGTCAGCCTTGTCCTCTTCCCGATTTGCATCATTCCGATCCGCATCTTTGGTCGACGCGCGCGCGCGGCCGTGCAACGTGAGCAAAAGGGCGGCATCTTAATGTCGGTCACAATGCAGGAGAGTTTCGCCGGCATTCGAGTCATCAAATCGTTCGCTCGCGAGGAGCAGCAGGAAAAAATATTCCGGCGCGGCGCCCAACAATCGTTCGCTCATACGATGCGCACAGTGAAAGCCACCGAAGCGGTTGGACCTCTCGTCGAAATCATCGCCTCGATCGGTGTCGGACTCGCGCTTTGGTACGTTTACGCTGCCAACCTCTCTGCCGGCCGATTTTTTGGACTGATCACCGGCATTTTCATTATTTACGAGCCGATCAAAACTTTGAGCAAACTGCACATCGTCATGCAACGTTCACTCGGCGCAACGACGCAGATTTTTGCGATTCTCGATTCTGTGCCGACAGTTCGAGACGCCCCCAACGCAATTGAACTGGCTTCCTCTCGGGGCGAGATCAAGCTCGAAAACGTAACATTTCGTTACCCAACCGGCGTCACCACCGCGATCAGCGACATCGATCTCCACATTGAGCCCGGCAAAACGTACGCGCTCGTTGGTGCTAGCGGCGCAGGCAAGAGCACGATCCTGTCACTGATCCTTCGATTGTACGATCCAACTGTCGGCGCCGTGAAAATCGATGGAAGTGACCTGCGATCGTTAACCCAAAAATCCTTGCGTGAGCAGATCGGTCTGGTCAGCCAGGAAACGTTTTTGTTTCACGACACGATTTTTAAGAACATCCAGTTTGGCCGCCTCAGTGCGACTGCGGAAGAAGTTTACGCCGCTGCGAAAACTGCGTCGGCTCACGAATTCATTCTCGCGCAGCCGGACGGCTACGACACGGTCATTGGCGACAAAGGATGTCTCATTTCCGGAGGCCAGCAGCAGCGCCTCGCCATTGCGCGCGCACTTCTCAAGAATGCGCCGATCCTATTGCTCGATGAAGCGACATCGTCGCTCGACACCGAATCGGAAAAACAAATCCAGAAGGCGCTCGAGAAACTTTCCGCCGGCCGCACGGTAATCGCGATCGCGCACCGGCTCTCGACCATTCTGTCCGCGGACCAAATCGTTGTGCTCGAAAGTGGCAGCATCAAGGAAATCGGAACTCACGCCGAGCTTCTCGAAAAATCGGGCTACTATCGTCGCCTCTATGATCTGCAATTCAATCAACCGACCGACGTCACTTCAGAATCCGCCTCCGAGCCGGACGTGCTCGCTGAAGAACTTGTCTAATTTTCCACCCGCAAGAATCTAAGATCGTCCTCCAATCCCACCAATGCCCTTTAATTTCGACCTTCACACTCATTCGTTTTTTTCCGGCGACGGCGTTTCCAGTCCGGAGGATTTGATCGCGGCCGCGCGCGCGAAAGGCCTGCATGGCATCGCCCTGACCGACCACAACACCTGCGATGCGGTCACTTACATGCTCGAAAAAGGCCTGATGCGTCTCGACGGCCAGCCGGTCGATGGCTTTCTCGTTTTGCCCGGCGTCGAAGTGACTACTGCCGATGGCCACCTTCTTTGCATCGGCGCGGAGCTGCCTTACCTGAAAGGAAAACCGGCGCGCGAAGTATGCGAAATTATTCATCAACGCGGCGGTCTCGCCATTCCTCCGCATCCCTACGATCTTTTTCGGGCCGGAATCCGTTTTTCAGTACTACAGACGCTCCCGATTGATGCGATCGAAGTTTTTAACGCTGCGACTACTCTGCGTCGCTATAACCGATACGCGTTCAAGTACGCACAGGTCCGGAATCTTCCCATGGTCGCTGCCAGCGACGCGCATCACGCCGCGGCTGTTGGCACCGCTTACACCATTTTAAATACGAACGATTTTTCAGTAAGGGGAATTCTCGCACAGATCCTCAAGAGCAACGAGCTCAACCAAAGGTATCTCACTCCGCGTGACAGCCTTCGTAAAACCTGGAACAACTGGCTCCGTTTGCGTCGCCGCAAAAAAATTCCTGAGCTCGCGGCCAAAGACGGCCGTCACAACGGCGGATAATCTTTGTCATCTCGAGCGAAGTCGAGAGATCTCTTAATATTTCCCGGTTTCTTCCGTCCTGGCTTCCTGCTTTCCTGATTTTTCTTCTGAAACAATCGCGATAATCGTGTAAATCCTGTCTAACTTTTCTGGAATGAGCGCCTACATCATCGTCGAAATCGAGATTGTCGATCCAGTCGGCTACGAAGAATACAAGAAGCTTGCCGGCGCAACGGTTGAGAAATACGGCGGCAAATATATCGTCCGCGGCGGAAAAGCCGAAGTGCTCGAAGGCGATTGGAATCCGAAGCGCATTGTCGTGCTTCAGTTCGAATCGATGGAGCGCGCCAAGGAATGGCTGAACTGCGAGGAGTACCGCGAGCCGCGCAAAATGCGCCACCGCACCGCGAAAACAAACATGATCCTCGTCGAAGGGACTTAGCGATTTGATAGTAGATTGCCCAACGCTTTCGGGTCGGTCACCGGCGCTTTGCAGGTGAAATTTTCGCAGACGTAAGCAGCGGGCTTGCCATCGATTGGAGTCATCGCGCCGATGGCCTCGTTTTTGTCGGCAAAAAATTTCTGACCTTCGGCGCCATCGGCCAACATCAGAATCTTGTTCGGGAGAAAATGCCGGTGAAGTTCAGCGAGCAGAGTTTTTGTCGCGTTATTGTTCGCCACGGCGAATCCGTCCTTTAGCGAATCGATTTTCCCAGCGATGACGATCTGGCGCGGCTTCGCTAACGAGTACTCAAGCGCGACCAGCATTTGCGGCATCGCGCTTGCGAAATGAGAAAGGGTTGGGGCAAATGCGCCGATTGTTTTCCGAGCGCGTTCGTCCAGTTTCTTGTCGTCGCGAAATTGCGCGAGTCGCAAAAGATTTAAGGCTGCGATGGAGCTCGCGGCAGGTTCGGCGCTGTCATTGTCGTCCTTCATTCGGAGAACAACACTTTTGTCTTTGCCACTGGTAGAGAAGTAGCCGCCGTTCTTTTCATCGTAGAACAAATCGTCCTGCATTCCCTGCAACTCGATCGCAAACTTTAACCACTCAACGTCGAACGAGACTTCGTAAAGATCGAGAAGTCCTTGAATGACGAATGCGTAGTCATCGGCGAAGCCTTCGACATGGCTGCGACTTTCGCGATAATTGCGAAAGAGCAATTTGCTTTTGTCGTCGTAAAGATTCGCGCGAAGGAATTTCGCCGCGCGCGTCGCGTTCTCAAGATAACGCGGCTCATCTAAAACTTGCGCCGCGCGCGCATAAGCCGAAATCATCAGGCCGTTCCAAGCCGCGATGATTTTGTCGTCGAGATGCGGACGCGGCCGCTTGTTTCGGATCGTCAATAACTTCTCGCGACTGCGCATGAGTGATTGTCGAATTTCATCGTCGCTCTTTTTGAAATGCTTCGCCGTCTCGGCAAGCGTGTGTCGCTGAATCAGAATATTTTTGCCGCGGAATTCATCCTGCGGGTCGCTCCCTTCCGGCGCGTTACCGTGCGGCTGGACGCCGAAGTGAAACTTGCATACTGCGGCGTCGGCACCGAGGGCGGCGTCGATCTGTTTTTCCGTCCAGACATAAAACGCGCCCTCGCCGTGCTCCGGCTTTCCGTGCTCGAAAAGGCTGTCCGCGTCCTCCGCTGAGAAAAGCCCGCCTTCTTTTGAGGTCATGTCGCGCGCGACGTAATCTAAAATATCGCGCGCAACGTCGGCGTATTGTCGATCCTGACCAATTTGAAACGCGTCGAGGTATGCGCTCGCGAGCTGGGCCTGATCGTAAAGCATTTTTTCGAAATGCGGGACGTGCCAGTAGCGATCTACCGAGTACCTGTGGAATCCGCCGCCGAGATGATCGTGCATTCCACCTGCAGCCATTTTGCGCAGCGTGACCAAATCCATTTCGAGCGCGTGCTGCCCGGATTCGCCCTTGGGATCGCGCGCGTAAAATCGCGTTAGAAAATTCAGCGAGACCGGGCGCGGAAATTTTGGGGCGGTGCCGAAGCCGCCTTCCTTGTCGTCGAACGAGCGCGACAACTGTTCGTAGGCGGTTTGAAAAAACTGATTGTCGATCTCGGCAGTGGTTTCCGCCTGTGCGTTCTGCGATTCGCGAAGGGCCTCCAGGAGTTTGGAGCCTTGGTCGGCAATTTTTGCGTGGTCCTGTTTCCAAGCAGCCGCGATTCGCTCCAATACTTTCTTAAAACCAGGCTGGCCGTATCGATCTACCGGCGGAAAATAAGTTCCACCAACAAAAGGTTTCAGATCCGGCGTGAGCCAGACACTCATCGGCCAACCGCCGCCCCCAGTGGTTGCCTGCACAAATGTCATGTAAACCCGATCAACATCCGGTCTTTCCTCGCGATCGACTTTGATGCTCACAAATTCGCGATTCATGATCGCGGCGGTCGCTTCATCTTCGAACGACTCGTGCGCCATCACATGGCACCAGTGACAAGTCGAATACCCGATCGAGAGAAAGATTGGTTTGTTCTCGCGGCGCGCTTTGGCGAACGCCTCCTCGCCCCACGGATACCAATCGACCGGATTATGTGCATGCTGAAGAAGATACGGCGACCTCTCGCGCGCGAGTCGGTTAGTGTGCGCCGGATGAGCCGGTTGAATTTCCGCGGCCATGACAATCGGTGTCACTGATCAGCATAACGTGAGAACGCAAAAGTGGAAGTGTGGTCATCCCGGGCAGAGCGACGGATCTCACAATCGAAGCGTGCCGTACACAATTTCAATCCTACTGGCAATCATTCTGACGATTACCGGCTGCAAACTAATTTCTACGACGTGACAATTCCAACTTTGGCGCGTTCTTCGGCGACCACGGATTCAATTTGAAATTCGAGTCGGTGATTTTCTCCCGCGTGGCCCGCAAGAGATCGACCAGCGCAGAAACATCGAGCGCATGGTGTCGCGGGGCGAAGATCGACAAGTTCTTTTCCGCCAACTCAAAATCGGATGCTCGAAATTTTTTTGAAGATGCACAAAAGCACCGGCGGCTTGAATCAGTCCTTTGAAAAAATTACCGTCGTCGGTGTCGCTATTGAGCCAAAGCTGTTCCAGGACATCGTGTGCTTCGTAGTAACGTTGCTCATTCCAGCAACGAAAGAACGCGCGATAAAACGGATGATTCGCCACGTCGCCGGCTCGCCCCGCCGAGTCCGTCCTGTGGCGGAAAAGATCGATATCGTCGCCTCCGAGCTCGCGCACGAAGCGCGAAATCCTCTCGCCTTTGCTCATGAAGGGCTTAATTTCATCGTGCCTCAGATGATGGGCAAACTGACTTTTCCGGAGGGTCACGAAAACGTTCGGGACCGCAGCCAAGAATGACGCCGGTTGCGCTGACAATTGTTCTCGCCGCCATCGCCGGACTGATTTTTGTCTCCGCGCTTTTTTCCGGACTGGAGACGGCGCTTTTTTCGCTCCGGCCGCATCAATTGCGTCGATTGGAGCAAAACCATCCCGCGCTCGTCAATTTCGTCCAACTTTTTCGCGATAAACCGCGTCGCGTTTTGAACATGCTCCTTCTGGGCGACGGCCTGGTCAAGGTGCCGCTGGTGGTGCTTTGTCTTTTTTTACTCTGGCGCGGGCCGCTCGCCGGAAGGCTGCCGCAATGGCTCGCGGCGATTGTGATCTTCGCAATCGTCGTCTTGCTCTGTGATTTGGTCCCAAAATTGATCGCGCTGGCCGCGCCCTACCAATTATCGACCCTCGGCGCATTCGCGCTCCAAGCCTCCGTCCGTTTGCTCGATCGTGTCGGGAGCACCCTCGAGCGCGTCAGCACAGTGATTGTCGATCTTCTCACGCCGGTGCGGCTGCGCACGCGCGCGCGATTGAGCGACGAAGAACTGGAGACGCTGGTCGAGATTGGAGAGGAGGAAGGGGCGCTGCACGAAGCCGAAGGCGAAATGATTCAGGAAATCATCAAGATGGGCGACAAAACTGCGAAGGATTGCCTGACGCCGCGAGTCGAGACTTTTGCGTTGGCGGACGATCTGACAAACGAACAAGCGATAACGCAGTTAAAAGAGAAACGTTTCCGCCGCGTTCCTGTTTACGCCGATACCCCGGACAACATTGTTGGCATCATCGACGTCAAATTGTTCCTGCTCGATTCGTCGGAACATTACACCGAGACATTGCTGGCCCCTTCATTCGTGCCGGAAACGATGCGCGCGCTCGATCTGCTGAAGCTTTTCCTGACGCATCCACAATCGCTCGCCATCGTGGTCGACGAATTTGGCGGCACCGAAGGCATCATCACAATGTCCGACATTGTGGAGGAAATTCTGGGCGACGCGGCACCGTCACGCGGAGATGTCGATGTTTACATCGAGCCGCTCGAAGACGGAAAATTTCTCGTCAGCGGTCACGCGCGTCTGGACGATTTGCGAGAGCATCTCGGTTTTGAATTGGAAGCGGACGGAATCGACACCATCGGCGGCCTTGTTTTCAACCGACTCGGCTATTTGCCGCAGGCTGGCGCCAAAGTCGAACTGTCGCGGCTCACGGTTACTGTTAGACACACGAGTCGAAAACGAATCGAAGAATTGCTTTTGGAAAAGACCACCTGTCTGGAAGATCAAACGAACGCTGGCACCGCCGCCGCATGAGAGATCTTTTTATCATCGTCGGTTGCTGGGCGATTTCGTTTCTTTTCAACGGAATCGAAGCGGGACTGACATCGATCGATCCGGTCCGGTTGCGTCATCACGTAAAGTTGAATCGGCCTGCGGCGGTGCGGCTCGACCGATTGCTAAAAACACCGGAGCGTTTGCTCGTCACGGTTTTGCTGGTCACAAATTTGGCGGACATCCTGGCGCTGCTTCTTCTGACCCGTCTTCTCGTTTTCCGATTTGGCACCGCCGGTTTTGCTTTCACGATAGTAATCGCGCTCCCAATCTATCTTTTCGTCCTCGGCGTTTTGCCCAAGTCGCTGCTTCGCCGTTTTCCATTTCGCGCTCTTTCTCCCCTCGCCCGCCTTCTCGAAATCAGCATGATTACGCTCTGGCCAGTTTTGGCAGCCGGCGCGGCTCTCGGCCGGTTGTTTCTGCCGGCGCAACAGAGAGGCGCTCGTCTTTTCGCTGCGCGTGAAGAATTAAAACAAATCACCACCCAAAGCGAACGCGAAGGGTCTCTCACCGCAACCGAGCGGGCAATGATTCACAACGTGGTCGACTTTCAAAACGTGACCGCGCGCGATGTGATGCAGCCGTTGTCGAAAGTAACCAGCTTGAAGCCGGACTCGGCGATCGAAGATATATTTCGTATGAGTCGCTCGAGCGGGTTCGATCGCTTACCCGTGATCGGCGCCAACGGCGATGCGGTCGGCCTAGTGAATGTGCTCGATATTTTGCTCGATAAACATCAGCCCCAATCGCTCAGCTGCTACATGCGGAGAGTGGTCACGGTCCAGGAAAACGAGCCGGCCGCGCGCGCGGTCCAGCGTTTACGCGCCGCGCGGCTGGGTCTGGCCGCGGTTGTCGATCAAAAAAGAAATTTGACTGGCGTTGTCACGAGCGAGGATTTGATCGCGCGCCTGGTCCGCGCGTAAACCATCCATCATTCCAGCGACGAGTCTGCAAGTTTCGCGATTCCGTCGCGCGTTAATCGGAAGACCGTCCATTCATCCATCGGTTTTGCACCAAGCTGTCGGTAAAATTTGATGGCGGGCTCGTTCCAATCAAGCACCGCCCATTCCATTCGACCGCAGCCGCGCTCGCGCGCAATTTTTGCCAAGTGAATAAGCAAAGCGCGCCCGTAACCTTTGCCGCGATGTTGCGGCTTAACGAACAGATCTTCGAGATAAAGTCCCGGCCGGCCCAGCCAGGTTGAAAAATTGTGGAAAAAAACGGCGAAACCGATCGCGACTTGATTTTCGAACGCCAGCAAGACTTCCGCGGCCGGTTTCTCGCCGAACAAAACTTCGACCAACCCGTTTTCGGTCGCGGTGACTTCGTTCGGCGCGCGTTCGTAAGTGGCAAGCGCGCGGATCAAATCGAGAATGACCGGAACATCGTCAGCTGTGGCCGCCCGAACCGCAAAATTATCCTTTTTCATTTCAGCACTGGGTTGAGCTTGTAGATTCTAAACTCGGACGTCGCTTCCGCGAGAGTTGATGTCTTCTGAACATACTGTCCGAATTCCTCGTAGTAATCGAGCCACCATAGAGTACTTGAAGTGAACCCAAGGTAACCCGCGCCGCGCCGTCTCAACGCTTCGAGGTCGACAATCGCCTGCGCGCTGTCTCTCGGCTCGCCATCGTAGATCCCATTCTTCTCCAAAAAATGCCAGCCTTTGCGTTCGGCGTAATACAAAACCGTTGGGTCACCATTATCGGCAGCGACCACCAGCGCACTTGCCGGTGTGATTCGTTTCAAAACCAATCCCGCGTCGCGCAATGGAGCGGCGCTCGGTTGGTAAAAATCGCGTGCATAAACGAACGCGGAAAAACCGAATGAGCCCGCCAGCAAAATCGAAAGCGCGATTCTCATTGCCCGACTGGACATTTTCGGCCCAACAAACGCGCACGCCGCGCCGGCAAACGGGGCGGCGATCGGAATGAGAGGCAATTGATACCATTGATGTCGATTTCCGTAACCAACGATCACAATGAACAAAATCATCGCCGCCAGCCACCACTGAAACATTCGTGCGCGAGCTGTCGATCTCGCCGCCAAAATGCCGACACAACCGAGAACGAAAATAACAGGCGTGAGCGTCGATGTAACAATCTCTTTCGAAATCTTCAGATACCATGCCGCCGACATGATCTGAACTCCGCCCGCCCCGAAGAAATGGTGCGGATAAAATTGCAGCGCGATTTGATACGCGTGTCCGTACCAAAACACGGAAGGCAATAGCGCGATCGCAACAAAAAACCATAAATCAAAGCGCTTAAACGATGAAGATCCGAAACGCTGTAACGCGAGACAGGCCAAGGGCGCGCCGACTAAAATGCTTGGCAACTTAATCAGGATCGACAGCGAAATACAAAACGCGCTCGCGAAGAACGATGTCGATCTTGCACGCCACTCCGGTCCGCCAATTGGACGGACTTGTCCCGTGCCGAGCTCGGACTCGTCGATCCAGCGTTGAAAGAAATAGAGCCCGATGATGGATAAAGCGAGCGATGGCATGTCGGGCATGAAACATCGGCCGGCCATGATGCCGACGGGCGCAAACCCATAAAAGAAAAGCGCCCACGTAGCCGCTGTCTCGCCGAAGATTTTGTGCACCAGCAAAAAGAAGAACGGCAACGAAACCGCGAATAGAATCAGCGCTTGAACGCGTCCAACCCATTCGTGGATGCCAAATATTTTGTAAGAGATCGCAGCCAAAAACGGCAGGATCGGAAATTCGGTCCCGATATAACCGCTCTCATCACCCGCCCAATCGATTTGCGGGTGCGCGAAATGAAAACCGACCTGGAAATAATTTCGCGCGATCGCGGCGACGTCGCTCTGCCGCCAGCTCCAATTGTCGAGGTAGGGTTGATCGATGCAAATCAATCGAATGGCCACCGCCAGGATCGACATCATAATCGCGAGTCGCGTCGCTCGTATCATGGATCGCCTCTTGACAAAGCATCGCGGCAAAGTCAATCGAGTAGCTGACCCTGAATGAAGACGGCGGCTTGCGCTCTTACGCTATGGCTCGGCTTTGC
>WNFA01001349.1_pt1 | contig 22632 bp, 14 predicted proteins | sample 5400481 | NCBI WGS metagenome assembly WNFA01 (sample SAMN13153340, study PRJNA577476) | soil metagenome | isolation source: 120 cm saprolite under Douglas fir tree site 2 hole 1 replicate 2 | place: USA:California | collected 2015-04-18 | reverse complement strand
GCGCGTGACACCATCACCGTGCGCAACAACCCGCAGCAGGAAGCGCTGCCGATGCGCCGGCTCGGCTCGTTCCTGCCCGGCGAGGTGGTGGGCGGCTCCGGCGTGCACTGGAGCGGCCACACCTGGCGCTGGACCGACATGGAATTCAAGGTCCGCTCCAATTACGAAGAGCGCTACGGCAAGAAATTCATCCCCGACGACATGACGATCCAGGACTGGGGCATTACCTACGCCGAGCTGGAACCCTACTACGACAAGTTTGAATATACCGCGGCGGTCTCCGGCAAGGCCGGCAACATCGGCGGGCAGATCCAGGCCGGCGGCAATCCGTTCGAAGCGCCGCGCGCACGCGACTATCCGCTGCCGCCGCTGACGCCGATTCTGGCGAGCGAAATGTTCACCGACGCGGCGCGCAATGCCGGCTATCATCCGTTCCCGCGGCCGTCGGCTAATGCCTCGCAGCCTTATACCAATCCGGACGGCTCGAAATTCGGCGGCTGCCAGTATTGCGGCTATTGCCAGCGCTTCGGCTGCGAAGCCAATGCCAAGGGCAGCCCGCATATGACGGTGATCCCGATCGCGATGCGCAATCCGAATTTCGAGCTGCGCACGCATTCCTGGGTCACCAGGGTTCTCAAGGACTCCGATGGCAAGCGCGTCACGGGGGTTACCTACACCAACGTGCTCAACGGCGAGGAATTCGAGCAGCCGGCGACCATCGTGCTGCTATGCGCCTATGCCATCAACAATGTGCACCTGATGCTGCTGTCGGGCACCGGAGTGCCCTACGATCCGGTCGCGCAGAAAGGCGTGGTCGGCAAGAATTACTGCTACCAGACCGGCGCCGGCGCAACGCTGTTCTTCGAAGGCAAATACTTCAATCCCTTCATGAACGCCGGCGGCTCCAACGCCACCATCGATGACTTCAACACCAACTGGGCATTCGACCGCGCGCCGCATGATTTCGTGGGCGGCTACAATGTGTCCGGCGGCTTCAATACCCCGTTGCCGATCGGCTATCGCCCGGTGCCATCGGGCACGCCGCAATGGGGCAGCGAATGGAAGCGGGCGACGGCGAAGTGGTATCAGACCGCGATGGTGATCAATGCCAGCGGCAGCGTCATGGCCAACCGCTACAATTGCTACGACCTCGACCCGACCTATCGCAACGCCTTCGGTCAGCCGCTGATGCGCATGACATTCGATTACCAGAAAAACGAGCACAAAATGGGCCGTCACGCCGCCCAAGTGATCAACGACATCGCCAAGTCGATGAATCCCACCAGACTCAACCCCGCCGCCGCGCGTACCGATCCATGGACCGTGGTGCCCTACCAAAGCACGCACAATACCGGCGGCACCATCATGGGCACCAATCCGCGCGACAGCGCGCTCAACAAATATCTGCAGAGTTGGGATTGCCACAATCTGTTCGTGGTCGGCGCCAACGTGTTCCCGCACAATTCATCGTACAACCCGACCGGTCCAGTGGGCGCCCTTGCCTACTGGACCGCGGACGCCATCAAGAACCGTTACGTCAAAAATCCTGGCCCGCTGGTGCAGGCATGATCGACGCGATACGCACGACGGCGGCAGCAGCGCTGTTGATGACCTTGCTGCTGGCAGGCGCGGCCCGGGCGGACGGCGATGCCGCGCGCGGCGAAGCGCGCTTCCAGGATTGCGCGGCCTGCCACAGATTGGAGGCCGGCGCCAACAATGTAGGGCCAAGCCTGCACGGCATTTTTTCGCGCAAGGCCGGCGAGCTCGCCGATTTCCGCTACTCGCCGGCGATCAAACGTAGTGGGATAACCTGGACGCCGGAGACACTCGACAAGTTCATCAGCGATCCGCAAGCCGTGGTGCCGGCCAACCGCATGCCCTACGCCGGCATGGTCGATGCGAGCGACCGCGCCGATCTCATCGAATATCTATCGAAGGCATCGAGGTAGTCGGTCCGAACGGAAGACCGCTTGGCGCGCAGACAACTGTTTGCGACGTGCAGGCCGCAGGGCCTGTACCGGCTAGAAGCAAAAAGAACAACGTCATCCGGGAGGAACCCATGCGCCGTCGTCAGCTTTTCGCCGCCAGTTCGGCATTCGCCATGCTGCTTTCGGGCGCCGCCCTGGCGCAAACGCAAGGCCCCGCACTGACCGGCCTCGTCAGTTCCGCCGAGGAAAACGCCATGGAGGGGGTGTTGGTGAGCGCCACCAAGGAAGGCTCGACCGTCACGTTCACGGTAGTGACCGGCAAGGATGGCCGCTTCAGCTTCCCGGCGAGCAAGTTGGATCCAGGTCAATATGTCCTGCGCGTGCGCGCGGTCGGCTACGAGTTGGACAATCACGACGCCGTCGAAATCCCGGAGCAGAAAGCCGCGACGCTGGACCTCAAGCTGCGCAAGACCGCAGACCTCGCCGCGCAATTGTCCAATGGCGAATGGCTGGCGAGCATTCCCGGCACCGATCAGCAAAAGGGCCAGTTGCTCAACTGCGTGGGCTGCCACACGCTCGAGCGCATCGTGCGTTCGAAATATGACTCCGATGCCTTTCTCACGCAGATCCTGCCGCGCATGCAGGGATACGTGAACCAGAGCATACCGGCGCATCCGCAATTGCGCCGCGCCGAGCGTTTGATGGAAGAGCGCGGCGACCAGCGCGTCCAGGTCTACCGGGCGCTCGCGGATTATCTCGGCACCATCAATCTCAGCGCCGGTTCGCCGTGGAGCTACCCGCTCAAGACGTTTGCGCGACCGACCGGTCGACCGGCTTTCTCGGCCTGCGCGCCGACAAGGCCGGCAATTTGTGGCTTGGCAACATGTATCAGGCGACGATCGTCAAATTCGACCGCAAGGCAGAGTCATTCCAGTTTTGGCCGCTGCCGCCAGAGCAGAACATCGACGCCGCGCAGGTCAATATGGCAAGCGCGCAAAGCTCGCATATCGACGGCAAGGTCTGGGCGCAGAACAACGGCTTTGCCGGCGTGCACCGCCTCAACCTCGCGACCGGCAAGATCGAGACGTGGGAGCCGTTCAAGAACGCCCCGAAGGGCGAACCGCACAATATCTACGACATTGTCCCGGACTCGAAAAATAATGCCTATTTCACCGATTTCCGCCAGCAGCAAATCGGACGCGTCGACGCCGTGACCGGCGAGGTCAAGCTGTTCGAAATTCCGACGGCTCGCTCCGCGCCGCGACGCGGCAGCATGGACGCGCAGGACCGGCTGTGGTTCGGCGAATACCGGGGCGATCGCATCGGAATGTTCGACACTCGGACCGAACAGTTCAAGGAGTGGAAGCTCGGTACGTGCTGGGCGTCGCCCTACGATGTCACCCTCGACAGAAACGAGGAGGCGTGGACCGGCTCGATGGTTACCGACCAGGTGACACGTCTGAACACCGGAACCGGCGAGATGGTTGATTATCTGTTGCCGCGCTCGACCAACATCCGGCGGGTTTTCGTGGATAACACCACAACGCCGGTCACTTTCTGGACCGGCAGCAATCATGGCGCTTCAATCGTTAAAGTCGAACCGTTGGATTGACCGACTGCTCACCATCGAAACGCTCGACGCGTCGCAAGCCATCACTGGCTTGAAACGGCGACCAGGTCATAACAGCGATGGTCGCCTAAGAAAATGCGGTTTTCGAGCCGGGAATGCCGGATTCGCACCCGCCACCGCAGTCCGGTTCCCGAACAACCGTAACCTTGCGGGGATCCGCATAACCAATAAGCCAACAGACTGATGCGCATTTTAGCGAATATTTAGCGACGTCGCTTTTTTGTCTCCTTTACTGAAAAGTTGCGTTTGCCGGGGTACGATTGAACCACGCCGACAGAGTCGTGCGCATGTGCTGCGATTTGAGGCCTGCCAAAAATGAATGACGCAAAGACGTTTCTACTAGATCTCGACAATGCCGTATCACGAGGAACCACCGAAAGCTGTCTGCATGCGGTGCGGCATGCGACCGATCTATTGATTGCCGGCCGGTACAGTGACGACGAGATAAGCACGTTTGGCGAGGTCATCGCACGGCTCGCGGATGAAATCGAAGTCGCGGCCCGCGCCGAACTTGCAACACGGCTAGCGCATATCGACCACGCACCGATCAACATCATCCACAAACTCGCCTTCGACGATTCGATCGATGTCGCCGGCCCCGTACTCCGGAACTCCCAACGTCTCGATGCGCAAACCCTGGTTGCCAACGCCCGGACCAAGAGTCAGCCGCATCTGCTCGCGATCTCGAAACGAAAATCCCTCGAGCACTCGGTCACGGACGTGCTCGTGACCCGCGGCAATCGGGAAGTGGTGAACTCCGTTGCAAATAATGCCGGCGCGCGTTTCTCGGGTTCCGGCTTTTTGCACATGATCAAGCGCGCCGAGGGCGATTCCATTCTTGCCGAGCAACTCGGCCTCCGCAAAGACATCCCGCGCCATCTGTTCCAGCAACTGATCTCGAAGGCATCGGACGACGTGAGGAAGCGGCTCGAACAGGAGCGCCCGGGGATGGTTGACCAAATTCAGGCTTCGGTGACCGATGTCACTGGCGCGCTGCAATCCAAGTTCGGCCCCGCATCAAAGAGTTATTATGTCGCAAAAAGGCTGGTGGCGACGCAGCACCAGCATGGCAATCTGAACGAGAACAGCATTTATGACTATGCCAGGTCCCACAAGCTCGACGAGGTCACGATCGGACTATCCTTATTGTGCGCCTTGCCGAGCGATGTGATTGAACGCGCCTTGCTGGACAAGAACAGGGAGATGCTGCTGGTTTTGACCAAAGCCCTCGACTTTTCGTGGGCGACGACAATGGCATTGCTGTTTCTCGGCGCAAAAGATCACCGCATCACCGCGCTGGACCTGAGAGACCTGGAAAACCAGTTTGCCCGTCTCAACGTCGAGACATCCCGAAGCGTTCTTGAACTCTATCAGACACGCAAAAATGCCGCGGCTACTGAAACCAGTACGAACCGCCTGGCTCCGCATCACGTGCATTGAGACGTGAAATGGCCTGTGGAACATTGGCGATGAACACAATCCTGTTCGGCGCAGCCGCCCCCGAACGCCTCGGTATAATTTCCGGTGAGCCCAAGTCTGACAGGGCCAAGCCTGATAGACTCACGTCTGACAGACCTCCGTCTGACAAACCCTCGGATGCGGCCTGGATGGTTCTGGAAGCCGCGAACGATCTCGGGGACGATGCGACCATCGAAGCGTGCCGCCGCGTCATCGATGCGAACCTGAGCGGCGCGCTTGCCTCCCCATCCGATTTGCACATCGTCCTCGATTACTTCAGGTGACGACAAGGCGCTCTTGAACAGGGAAAGCCGGCCTTTCGGCGGTTTCTGGCGAATATTTGCGCAAAACCAATTTGGACCCGAATATGGGAGCGGTCCGAATCAGCAACAGACCTGTCATAATCGTTGACACGGCTGCCGCCGGGATCCATCGATCCGGTGCTGTCGCCTCGAAGGCCGACCCGCGCAAGCTTTAATCGGACGACCTGATCCGCATGCCCGTTCCCGCCATTGGTTCCGCCCGTAACGCCAAGTCCGATATCGCTTCCAATGCGCTTTCCGTCCTGAATTCCGTGTTCGGCCTGCCCGCCTTTCGGGGCGCGCAGGAAGCGATCGTCCGGCATGTCACCGACGGCGGTAATTGCCTGGTGCTGATGCCGACCGGTGGCGGCAAGTCGCTGTGCTACCAATTGCCGTCGCTGTTGCGCCAGGGTTGCGGCATCGTCGTCTCGCCGCTGATCGCGCTGATGCGCGATCAGGTCGCGGGATTGCTCGAGGCCGGCGTCAGGGCGGCGGTGCTCAATTCCACGCTGTCCTTTAGCGAAGCCTCCGCCGTCGAGGCGCGGCTCTTGGCCGGCGATCTTGATCTGCTCTACGTCGCGCCCGAGCGACTGGTGACACCGCGCTGCCTCGCCATGCTGGACCGGGCGCCGATCGCCTTGTTTGCGATCGACGAGGCGCATTGCGTATCGCAATGGGGGCACGACTTCCGCCCGGAATATATCGGCCTCTCGATCATCGCAGAACGATTTCCCGACGTGCCACGCGTCGCCCTCACCGCGACGGCCGATGAACTGACCCGTCGGGAAATCGTCGATCGATTAGGACTTGCCGACGCACCCCACTTTGTCGCGAGCTTTGATCGTCCGAATATCAGATATGAAATTGTCGACAAGCAGAACGCGCCAGCGCAGCTGAAGACTTTCATCACCGAACGCCACGCCGGCGACGCCGGCATCGTCTACTGCCTGTCGCGCGCCAAGGTCGAAGACACCGCGGCGGCCTTGACCAAGGCCGGCGTACAGGCGCTGCCCTATCACGCCGGCCTCGACGCGAATTTGCGTGCCCGCAATCAGGATCGCTTCATCAACGAGGACGGTGTCGTGATCGTTGCGACCGTCGCGTTCGGGATGGGCATCGACAAGCCTGACGTGCGCTTCGTCGCACATCTGGACTTGCCGAAAAGCATCGAGGCCTATTATCAGGAGACCGGACGCGCCGGGCGCGACGGCAAGCCGTCCAGCGCCTGGATGGCGTATGGCCTGTCCGATATCGTGCAGCAGCGCCGCATGATCGACGAGTCCACGGGCGCCGAAGCGTTCAAGCGGGTGTCGATCCGCAAGCTCGACGCGCTTGTTGGTCTCGCCGAAACCGCGAGCTGCCGCCGTACCCGCCTGCTCGGATATTTCGGCGAGACGCCGGCGACCGCGAAATGCGGCAATTGCGACAACTGCCTGTCGCCACCGCGCGTTCGCGACGGCAAGGTGATCGCGCAAAAACTGCTGTCCTGCGCCTATCGCACCGGGCAGCGTTTTGGGGCGATGCACCTGATCGATGTTCTGGTTGGGCGCTTGACGGACCGCGTAAAACAGTTCGGGCATGACAAGATATCGGTGTTCGGCGTCGGCGCCGAACTCAACGAGAAGCAGTGGCGCGCCGCCCTGCGCCAGCTGGTGGCGATGGGCCATCTGCATCCCGACAGCGAAGCCTTCGGCGCGTTGAAGCTGACCGAGACCGCGCGCGGCGTGCTGAAGGGCGAAACCGCGGTGATGCTGCGCGAGGAAACCGCCGGCTCCCGCATTCGCACCAGCCGAACCAAATCAAGACGCGGCGACCTTGCACCCCAACCCGCCGGCCAGACTGGAACCGGCAATCCAGCCCTGCTCGGTGCTCTCAGAGCGTGGCGTTCGGAGGTGGCGCGCACGCGCGGCGTTCCGGCCTATGTCGTGCTGCACGACTCAACGATTGACGGCATCGCAGCGTCGCGACCGACGACGCTTGAACAGCTTCGCGGCATCCCCGGCATCGGCGACAAGAAGCTTGAACATTACGGCAACGAACTGCTGGCGCTGGTGAAGGCGGCGGAGAGCTGATCGGCTCGCCGGGCGAAGCGTGAGCGAGGGCGGGTGGTGCGGCTGCTCGACTGAAGGGGATATTGGGAGCGACGCAAAAAACCCGCCGAGTTGAGACGGCGGGCTTTAGGTCGGGGTGTCGCCCGCGGTATGAGTTACGATATCCGCGATCGCCACAACCATAGGTGCGATCGGTTAACAACCTTTCCGCCTGGACCATGATCCGATTAGATTGAATCGGATCATGATCTCATCTCTTTGTTTGAGCATGATCTCCGCGCAAACGCGTTCCGCGTTTGTCGCGAGGGAAAACCGGTTTCCACCCTCGGATCAAGTCCGAGGGCATGCTTTTCCGGATCATGCTCTAAGAAACGCCCGCGTCAGGTCAGATATGGTTTTGCTCATCTTCCGCCTTCTCGGGTTGGCTACCGTTCCGTGAAGGCGACGTCCAACGAGTTGAATACAGGTTTGAACATATATCGAATGATCGATTTCGAGCCGGTTTGGATATGGGCCTGCAATACCATTCCCGGCGCAATCGGATAACTCGTCGCGCCAGAGCTCACATGATCCTGTAAAAGGCGAACCGTGGCCTTGTAGTAAGGCTCAGGACTACTCTGACCCGGCACGGCCTGTCCCGGTGGCGGGTTGAATGTGGTCGCCGACACGTATTCGACGGTCCCGCGAACTGAACCGAATATCGCGCTATCAAACGTCAGGAGCCGAATCTCCGCGTCTGCATTCGGATGAATGTGACCGGAGTCCTTGGGATCGATTCGCACCTCGGCGACAAGCTCACGGGACGTCGGAACGATCCGAGCCACCGGATCACCGGCTTTAACGACCTCACCGATGGATTTAGGGGTAAGCTCTTGGACAATCCCATCCGAGGGAGCGCGAACCAAAAGTCGTTCGGAGCGGTCCGCGAGCTTGACCAATTGCTGCTCGGTTTCCGCCAGATCGGCGGCTGCCTTGACGCGTTCCTCGCTCAGCTTCTGCATGGCCTTGGCATCGGCTTCCGCCAAACTGCTTTCGGCTTCTACGACGGCGTCTCTCGCCGAAGCCAGCTTGCCTTCGAAATTCGGGATCTCGCCTTCGGCACGTTGCAATACATATTTTGCCTCAAGCCAGCTTTTACGGGCGCCGAGGCCTGACCGTTGCAGGCTGTCTTGCAGCGCGACCAGTTCCTGTTGAACATCGACCTGCGCGCGCGCCGATTCCAGACCGGAATTCAGCGTGGCGATTTCGCTGCGCTTCTGAGCTGCCTTGGCTTCATGGGTCGCGTGTTCCTGGCGCCTCTGAATAACCGAGCTGACGTACAATTTTTCCTGTTGCACGGCGAGGTCGGGAAACTCCTTCGCCAGACTGCCAAAGTCCGGTATTTCGTCGCGGCTTTGCGCTTCAATGCGCAGGAGTTGAAGTCTTAGATTGGCGCGGCGGGCCTCAAACTGGTCGCGCTCGCTGGTTGCCGCTTCCGGACGCAGCCTGATCAGGGGCTGTTGAGCTACTACCGTCATACCCTCATGAACAAAAATCTCGGCGACGATGCCGCCTTCAAGATGTTGAACGGTCTGAACCTGGCCACGCGGAATGATCTGACCCTGTGCGACGGTCACTTCGCGAACCTGGGTCACGGCGCCCCAGACAATTGCGGCGATCACGAACCCGGACGCCGTGAACAGTGTCGCGACCAACAAACGAGGCGGCCGGCCGTCCTCCAACACCAGCGGTCGGGTAAGCCGTCGCGCGATTTCCGCTCGCTTGGTAAATGGCACCGACAAGGGACTTAAGTCTCCGATGGAGCAACAACGACATTGTGAAGAATATATCTTCTGGCTTAAGAAGACGTATTTTTTCGATGGCTGGCGGGTCAATCAGGCGGCGGCAGCTATTCGTTCCAGCACTTTCTCCGGCGGGCCATCCAATGCGACTTGTCCATCCTTCAGCAGGATCACCCGATCGGCCAGCCGCATGTGACTTGGGCGAAACGTCGTAAATATTACGGTTGCACGGCCCTTGAGCGCGGAAAACTTGTTGAGCAGATGCAGTTCAGAAGACGTGTCGAGCGAGGCCGCGGGATTGTCCAATATATAGATCGGCGCCTCCTTGATGAAACAACGCGCGAGCGCCATTCGCTGCTTCAACGCGTCGGGAAAGCTCTCGATATCCGCAGCCGTAAGTCGCTTATCGACGCCCCCGGACATCAGCCGTTCTTCGCTGTCGAGCCCCATCTCTCTCAAGGCCCGCATGACATCGGCGTCAGTCGCATCCGGACGCGAAAGGCGAAGATTTTGGGCCAGGCTGCCGTAGAAGAAATTCGCGGTCTCGGGCAAGAATGCGATCTGCGATCGCCATTCGGCTGGGTCTATCTGGCGCAGGTCCATATCATCCACCAGCACGGCCCCGAAGCTAGAAGGATATAGTCCTGCCATCATCCTGAGAAGTGTCGTCTTGCCGACACCGCTTGGACCCGTGATCGCAACCATCTCGCCGGGCTTGATCTCAAGCTGGATATTGCGCAATGCCGCCTCCGGGCGCTGCGCGTAGCGAAACGCCAAATGCTGCATCGAGATCTTCCCCTTGAAACGGCGAAAGAATGATCTTTGTGCATGCGCAGCTCTCTCGCTGCGTATCTTCACCAGCCTGTCGATCTGTTTGAACGTTTGCATCGCTTGCTCTATTCGAGGCAGCGAAAGGTAGGTCGATTGAACGGGCGCAAGCACCCGCCAGATCAGTGCCATCGTCCCAATTAACGCGCCTGAGGTCATCGAGCCGTTGCTGACCTTAAGGGCGCCCAGACCAAGCGTTGCAATGCCGGCTACGCTAACCAACATCTCGCCCAGATTCTGCTGGATGTTATTGAATCTACGTGCGCGATGACTCAGGCGGGAGATCAGGCCCGCAAGGTGTTGATGGCGTGCGATCCAGATGTCTTCGGCGCTGAGCGCGCGGATCGCGCGGCGTTTACTGAAAATCTCCTGCAGCAAAAGGTGCCGGTTCTGTTTCGCAGAACTGATTTCACGTACATGATTACGTGTCACCGGAATGGTAATTGCGGCGAGCGTGGCATAAATGGCGATCAGCGAAATAGGCACCCAGACCAGATGGCCGCCCCAAATCGCAATCGCTATGATGAAAATGAAAATGAAGGGAATGTCGACAATTGACGACGCCAGGGTTCCGGTAAAGAAGTCGCGCATGCTTTCGAATTGCTTGAGCCGCGAAACCTGAGTGCCGATAGGCGCCGATTCTATCATTGAGACCGGCATGTTGAGAATTACCTCGAATGCCTTCATGCTGATCAATGAATCAATTCGCGCGCCGAAATAGGCCATCGTGCGCGCCCGAATGCTCCGCAATGCCAGGTTGGTGACGATCACAATGCCGGCACCGATAGCGAGCATGATGACCGTATTGGTGGACCGGGTGCCAATTCCGATGTCGTAGACGCAAATTACGAAAATAGGCAGCGTGAGCGCGGCGATATTTCCGAGAAAACTAAATGCCAGCATGGCCACAATCGCTGGCTTAAACCGCTTCACCGCGGAGAAAAGCCAGGATTTTCCGTCCTCGGGAAGCTCAGCTTTGCTGAGTTGATTCCAAATATAGAATGCAGAACCCGACTGGCTTGTCGGAGCTAGTCTTTTCCAGGATGCAGAGCTTCCGTCGAATGCCAATAGCCTGCCATGTGAATCCCGTTCGACGATAAGCATGACGTCAGAGCCGTCGCAGGAAAATAGACAAGGCATAGCCTCGTTAGGGATCTCCGACTGCCTGACCGATCGCTGTGTCGTTCCATAACCCAAAAGGGTGAGGACAAGACGCAAAGCTTCAATACTTTCAATTCGATCAAAGTGCGGCAAGGCTTCGCGGATTCGACGCTCTTCCCCCGCCCAACCCAACAGTGCCAACGTTGGAGCAAGACACGCTTCAGCGGGCGTCTGAGGCCGGACGATGTCATTAATGTCGGAGACGAGCGGGGTCTCCCCGGAAGATAATTGACCGTCCGAAATGCCGGCAAACTCTTCGGCAATCCGGGCGAGGCTTGCGTGAACCGGATTTTCCAATTTTTCCGGGCCTGCACCTGGACCTATGCCGCCGAGATTGGGGCCGACGCTGCCGTGTATCGTCATGACGCCGCTCTCTGAGGGCCAGCGGGCGCGGCAACAGACCATGCGGCATGACCGTCTTCGACGATCATCAGACGGTCGCACAGGGCCAGCAGGGAGGGACGGTGTGTCACGATCATGACGGTCAAATGGCCGCGCAGCGTTTCGAGCGCACGGATCAATGCGGGCTCTGCGATGGCGTCGAGGACCATGTTGGCTTCATCCAAGGCGAGTACACGCGGCCTGTTTGTCAGAGCGCGAACGATGTTGACCTGTTGAGCGATCGACATCGGCAAGTCGTCACCGATTCCCCGGCCGAGCATCGTTTCGTATCCGTCCGGAAGCAGATTGATGGTTGTTTCCAGGCCCAGCAGTTGCGACATCTTGCGTGCGAAATCGCGTCTCTCCGGGCTGAATATCGTGAGGTTCTCCATGATCGTGCCGGAAAATATCACCGGAGAGGCTCCGACATAGGCGATCCGGGATCGTATGGCCGGGAAGTTCGCATCCATGGTTGAGACGCCGCCAACGGTGACGCGGCCCGAGGCCGGCTCGATATCTCCCTGAATAAGCTTCAACAGCGTGGTTCGACCGGAGCCATCCTCGCCTTTGACGCCTATGATGGTTCCGGCCTCGATCGAAAGATCGACGACTCCGAAGGTGAAATCGGCAGCAGCGTCATATCTGAATGTGACTTTCTCGAACTCAATATCACCGATGACGTCATCAGCATGTTCCGCAGGAGCAAGCTCAACCGACGGTAAATCAAGCAGCAACCGGACTTCGGCACGGCGATGATCGACGCTTTCCTTCTCGGTCCAGAGAGAGATTGCGCGTAGAAGAGGCTGGAGGATCTGACCCGACAACATCGTGCAACAGGCCAAGGCGCCCATTGTCAAATGATCATTGATGACCTGAGAACCTCCTATCGCGACGACAACGAGTTGCGAGACGCTGCCATAAACCAGCGCCGAGGTTTGGTTGGCTTGGCCGGTCAGTATGGATGCCATTGTCGTTTCGGCAACCGCTTGCTGCAATCGCTCGAAGCGTCGCTGCATCTGCGGCTCCATCGCCATGACCTTGACCGTATGTATCCCGGCCAAGACTTCGGCGATAAAGTCATACTTCCGATTGTCTTGCGCGGTGCGTGCGTCGAGTATCTTCCGGAATTCGCGCGCACGTCCGATAGCAAGAGCAGCAAAGAAAAAGAACAAGACTGCAGGGACCAGCACCATCGTGCCGCCAACGATCGTCATCACGATCAGCGCTATGGCTACAAACGGCAGATCGATCGCGACCAAACGTGCCTGGCCGCTGTAATAGTCAGCCAATGCTGCCGCGGCGGCATAGCGGCTGACGTTTACCGCGGCGGGATCGCGCTCAAATGCGCCGTTGGGAGCTCGAAGGAAGCGTGAAACCGCTTCGTTCTCGACCTTCTCGCCGAATTGCGTCGCGTGCCAGGACAAAAGTGCAGATCTTGAGGTCTTCAAAACATAATCGATGGCGATCACGAGCGTGAGGCCCAAAAACAGATACGCGAGAGTCGCCAACGAGTGGTTTGGAATGATCCGATCATAGACCTGCATGATCGACAGCGGGAGCGCCAAGGCCAGTAGATTTACGGAGAAGGATGCAAATTTGACCGCGACCGGGACTGACGGCTCATGAACGAACTCACCATCGCTGATTGATAGGAAGCTTACCTGCTTACCACGGGACCCATCGTCTGCCCGGGGCGTTAAACCCCGCCAGCCGGCCCCAAAAGGAAAAACGCTCGAGAACTTTTCAAGTAACACAACAGGCACGCTATTGAGACGTTAAGTGTCAGATCATTATTAACGGGATGCGTTAGCGTGGCGTTAAGTCAACCTGAATGTCTCGCAGACTTGCCGACATCAGATGCATTTAGCATCTGGTTAAGGGCGACGTCCGGTCTCTCTTGGATCGCTTCGCGCGAATTTAACGTGTCTGCTGTTGTATGGACCCCGAACGCCGTCGTTAGTGATCGCAGAGACGGCAGTACAGGTGTCATATGCCCGACGATGAAGTTTTGATGGATTTGTTGGGTCGTCCGGAGATCAGGACGATCCGGAAGCCGGAAAACTTCCTTGAACGCGGGAACGGTGATCGCGATAATAGCGGTGGATACGATCTCACCAACCCGAACCTCCATCACGGTGCAGAAGATATTTACCGGCCGGTTCAATCATCGGACCAATCAGGATCAAGCCCCTCGATTGATGCTGTCACGCCTTCCGCGACAATCGGCGAGAGCTTACGGCTTCAGGTCGGCGACAGTGGCACGACCGCAACCGTGATCGCAAACCAGAGTGCCCATGAAGGCCAGGCCTTCTTGCTCGACGTTTCCAGCCACTTCGTGGCGCCCGCCGCCGGCGATGCTCTGACCTTCTCGGGATCGTTGCCCACAGGTCTCCACATCGATGCCCATACCGGCATCATCTCCGGCGTGCCCACCGACGGCGACGTCGGCAACAACGCGATCACGGTGACGGCGACTGACGCCCACGGCAAGGCGATCAGCGAGAGCTTTCTCCTGCAGGTCGGCGACAGCGGCCCGACCGCAACCGCGATCGCAGACCAAAGCGGCTACGAAGGCAAAACCTTCTCGCTCGATGTCTCCAGCCACTTCGTGGCCCACGCGGCCGGCGACACTCTGACCTTCTCGGGATCGTTGCCTGCTGGTCTGAGCATCGATGCCCATACCGGCGTTATCTCGGGCGTGCCGACCGACGGCGATTTCGGCAGCCATCTTATCACGGTGACGGCGATCGATGCCTATGGCATGGCGATCAGCGAGAGCTTTCTCCTGCAGGTCGGCGACAGCGGCCCGACTGCAACCGTCATCGCGAACCAGAGTGCCTACGAAGGCAAAACCTTCTCGCTCGATGTTTCCAGCCACTTCGTGGCGCCCGCCGCCGGCGACGCCTTGACCTTCTCGGGATCATTGCCGGCCGGTCTCAGCATCAATGCCCATACTGGCGTCATCTCCGGCGTACCGACCGACAGCGACTTCGGCAACAACGCAATCACCGTAACGGCGACCGATGCCCATGGCATGGCGATCAGCGAGACCTTCCACCTTCAGGTCGGCGACACAGGCCCGACGGCAACGGTAATCGCAAACCAGAGTGCTTACGAAGGCCAGGCCTTCTCGCTCAACGTCTCCAGCCACTTCGTGGCTCCCGCCGCCGGCGACACCTTGACCTTCTCAGGATCATTGCCGGCCGGTCTCAGCATCAATGCACATACCGGAATCATCTCCGGCGTGCCAACCGACAGCGACTTCGGCAACAACGCAATCACCGTAACGGCGACCGATGCCCATGGCATGGCGATCAGCGAGACCTTCCACCTTCAGGTCGGTGACAAAGGCGCGACGGCGACTGCGATCGCAAATCAAACTGCCTATGAAGGCCAGGCCTTCTCGCTCAACGTCTCCAGCCACTTCAAGGCTCCCGCCGCGGGCGATGCCCTGACTTTCTCGGGATCGTTGCCGGCCGGTCTCAGCATCAATGCACACACCGGCGTCATTTCGGGCGTGCCGACCGACGGCGACTTCGGCAACAACGTAATCACCGTGACGGCGACCGACGCCCATGGCATGGCGATCAGCGAGACCTTCCACCTTCAGGTCGGTGACAAAGGCCCGACGGCGACTGCGATCGCAAATCAAACTGCCTATGAAGGCCAGGCCTTCTCGCTCAACGTTTCCAGCCACTTCAAGGCTCCCGCCGCGGGCGATGCCCTGACTTTCTCGGGATCGTTGCCCGCCGGTCTCAGCATCGATGCCCATACCGGAATCATCTCCGGCGTGCCAACCGACAGCGATTACGGCAACCGTACGATCAAGGTGACGGCAACCGATGCCCATGGCAAGGCAATCAGCGAGACCTTTCACCTTCAGGTCGGCGACAAAGGCCCGACGGCCACCGCGATCGGAAATCAAACCGCCTATGAAGGCGAAGCCTTCTCGCTCAACGTCTCCAGTCACTTCGTGGCTCCCGCCGCCGGCGACACCTTGACCTTCTCAGGCTCAATGCCGGCGGGCCTCAGCATCAATGCCCACACCGGCGTTATCTCCGGCGTGCCAACCGACAGCGATTTCGGCAACCGCACGATCACGGTGAAGGCGACAGATGCCCACGGCAAGGCGATCAGCGAAACCTTCCACCTTCAGGTCGGCGATCATGGGCCGACGGCGACCGCCATCGCAAATCAGAGCGCCTACGAAGGTCAAGCCTTCTCGCTCAATGTTGCCAGCCACTTCGTGGCTCCCGCGGCCGGCGACACCCTGACCTTTTCAGGATCGATGCCCGCGGGCCTTAGCATCAATGCCCATACCGGCGTCATCTCCGGCGTGCCGACCGACAGTGATTTCGGCAACAACGCAATCACCGTAACGGCGACCGACGCCCATGGCATGGCGATCAGCGAGACCTTCCATCTTCAGGTCGGTGACAAAGGCCCGACGGCGACCGCCATCGCAAATCAGAGCGCCTACGAAGGTCACGCCTTCTCGCTCAACGTTTCCAACCACTTCAAGGCTCCCGCCGCCGGCGACACCCTGACCTTCTCAGGCTCGTTGCCCGCTGGCCTCGGCATCGATGCACATACCGGCATCATCTCGGGCGTGCCGACCGACGGCGACTTCGGCAACAATGCAATCACCGTAACGGCGACCGACGCCCATGGCATGGTGATCAGCGAGACCTTCCATCTTCAGGTCGGTGACAAAGGTCCGACGGCAACGGCCATCGCAAACCAGAGTGCGTCCGAAGGCCAAGCCTTCTCGCTCGATGTCTCCAGCCATTTCGTGGCGCCCGCCGCCGGCGACACCCTGACCTTCTCGGGATCGTTGCCCGCTGGTCTCCACATCGATGCCCATACCGGCGTCATCTCCGGCGTGCCGACCGACGGCGATTTCGGCAACCATTCGATCACGGTGAAGGCGACCGATGCCCACGGCAAGGCGATCAGCGAGAGCTTCCAGCTTCAGGTCGGCGACACCGGCCCGACGGCAACGGCCATCGCAAACCAGAGTGCTCACGAAGGTCAGGCCTTCTCGCTCAACGTTTCCAGCCATTTCGTGGCTCCCGCGGCCGGCGACGCCTTGACCTTCACAGCGTCGCTACCCGCCGGCCTCAGCATCGATGCCCATACCGGCGTCATCTCTGGCGTTCCGACCGATAGCGACTTCACCAGTAGCGCGCATGAATATAATTTCAATTTTACGTCGTTCGACGGTCATTTCACGGTTACGGGCCAGCTCATCACCAGCTCATCGCTTGACGCTGCCGGAGGATTTGACGTCACGGGGATTGCAGGATCTGTCGTCGGACCTAACGGTGGGATGATCAGCGGTCTAATCGATAATCCCAGTCATTCAACCGGATCGATAAGTCCCGACGGCGTGTGGATTTATGATAATATATTGTATGCAGATCACAGCACGTTAGCCGATTACGGCGGCCTGTTGTTCACGTCCAACAATTACGAATACAATATATTTTATGACGCTGGTCATTACCTCCTGGAGACCCTCAATCCCCAGGGGGTTTTGAATCCAGGAGAAGCCGGCTCGTTCACGATCTCCGCGGTTCCCGCAGACCATCCGATCACGGTGACTGCGACCGACGCCCACGGCATGGCGATCAGCGAAACCTTCCATCTTCAGGTCGGCGATAGTGGCCCGATGGCAACCGTCATCGCAAACCAAAGTGCTTACCAAGGCGAGACCTTCTCGCTCGATGTTTCAAGCCACTTCGTGGCTCCCGCCGCCGGCGACACCCTGACCTTCTCGGGATCGTTGCCCACTGGTCTTAACATCGATGCGCATACCGGGATCATCTCGGGCGTGCCGACCCAGAGCGACCTAGGCAACAATCCGATCACGGTGACGGCGATCGATGCCCATGGCATGACGATCAGCGAAAGCTTCCATCTTGAGGTCGGCGACAGCAATCACGTATTCTTCATCAATTCCCATAATGGCGATGCTTCGATCAACGGCAGCTCCAGCTGGACCGATACAGTCGATCTGCACAATGTTGGACAAAATGCCAGCTTCAACATCGTTGAACTAGCTGCCGATGGCCACACAGTGCACAGCTGGACGGGTTTGGTGGCAAGCGGATCTGCAGCGTCCGAACAAAATCTAACGCTCACGCAAGGTGATCACGCTACAATCACGATCCTTCACTCTGACGGCAGCGCCACCGATCACATCGCTCTGCAAAATATCGACCACATCAGATACTGAGCCCTGAGACACTAAGACTTGCGACGAGAAAATCGTTTATGCCCGTCTCTTCATGTGTCGCAGGGGAACAGAAACCCGCTCCGGGAGACCTGCAATATTGGCGGAGTGTTCGGCGCCGCTGCATCTGTCGACGTGGCCGAGAACAAGCACCACCGTCACGGTGAACCTGGCCACGACGTCGGCGCAGAACACGCTCGGTGCCGGCACCGACACCCTCACCGGAATCGAGAATCTGACGGGATCGAACTACAACGACACGCTCACCGGCGACAGCCATGACAACGTCATTATCGGCGGCAAGGGCAATGACACGCTGATCGGCGGCGCCGGCTCCGACACCTTCATCTATCACGTCGGTGACGGCAACGACGCCGTGGCCGGCGGCGCCGGCGCGCGCTGGACCGATACCATCAATCTCCACGACGGCACGTCGGCGCTCGGCACCTATGGCGACGATTGGACGCTGTCGATCACCTCGGGCTCGATCGTCTCGACCGACACGGCGAACCACATCATCTCCCTGTCCCAGGATGCCACCGGCCATATCGACCTCTGCAACGGCGCGACGATCAATTTTACCGAACTCGAACGGGTCACCTGGTAGGCGGCCCATTCGCCAACGAGGCCAGCTAGGCGCCATTGGCTCCGAAGATCCAATCCGGTAGGACGAGCGGGGCACGTTGATCGGCAGGTACGCTCGACCCGCCAATCAGGCCATGCATCTACGTTCTTGAGCAGACGTTGCCGCGTGATAGTCTTCGCGCATGAAGACGTTCGTTGGCATAGACGGTATTCCTGGGGGATGGGTCGCCGTCTACTTAAGTGGGGAAGGCCGCCAACGCTTTGCATACGGGAAGTCAGCCGCTCAATTGCTTTCCGACCCTTACGAACGCGCCATGATCGACATGCCGATTGGTCTACCCGAGCGGGGGGGTATCGACAGTGCGACATTGAAGCACGCGCGCTCGTCGGCCCGCGTGTTTTCCTGGGCGCTCGCTGGGGTGTGTGGGCCTTCGAATCACTCAACGAGGCCAACACATATTACTGGAAGGAGGAAGGTGTGGGCCGCGGCATATCCATGCAACTATTCTGCATTCGGGATAAATTGCGGGAATTGAACGAGGTGCCGGTGCCGCCGCGATTGTTCGAGGCGCATCCAGAGATGATCTTTTGGCGCATTGCGGGTCGCGTTCTCGAAAGCAAGAAGACACAGCAGGGGCGAGACGAACGGAGAAGGCTTCTTGAGAAAAATGGGATTAGAGAAATTGGGCGATGGCTGGAACAGCGCCAACGCACGGGCATCCGTAGCGACGACCTTATCGATGCTTGTGCTTGCGCTTTGGCGGCACGCGACAGCACGGACACGGTTCCTCCGGGCGGAGGACTTACAGATCGCGGCGTCCGCGCCGAGATTTGGTACTGACCTCGGGACAATTAGCGGGATGGCGGAGGGAGAGGAACTGAAGTCGAACCGTCTCCGCGCAGATCTGTGCGTCAGCGAGGTAAGACGGTAGTAATTCCATCCTTACAGCCGCCGGCGCGTAAAGCGCGGCATCAGGGCGGCGGAAATGCCGATCGACAGCGTGGCCGAGGCGCCGCGGGGACCGCGGCGTAACTGACTAGGGCGAAGCCGCCTGCTCATCGGCTGGCAAAAACGGATTAGATTGCCGGAGGGTCGATCACTCCGGTCTCGAGCGAGCGAACGCCAGGGCAGGCGTCGCTCCTGAGCCCGACTCAGCCTTCATATTCGAGCACGTGCAGGCCAGCGTTCCAGTCGCTCGCATAGATCAGCCCATCCCGCGTAACGTAGACATCGGCTGTTTTCGCGGCGAGCGCGACGTTAGGCCTCGGATCTATCAGTTTGGCTGGCGCTGGGGGCAGCCAGAACGCCAACTCCTTCGGAGCAAACTGATTTTTGAGGTCGAAAACGCGGACGCCGCCGGCATTGTAGGTGGCGAAAATGGTTTCCTCGCTCTGGAAGGAACCAGGTCTGTTCTCATGCAGATTGTGCGGACCGAAGGTGCCGGGGGCGGCGCAATAGTCACGATCATGCGGTACCGGCATGGTTGAGATCGTCACGGGATTTTCCGGTGCCCGCACATCGATCACGAAAATCTGGAACAGCCCCTTTGCGCACTTCTCCGCGTTCGCCTCATCCGCCACGACAGCCAAGCCGCGCCCAGGCAGCGGTAGTGGCGTGTGCGTGCCGCCGGGAAATGGTGGCGACCAGTTGATGTGCGACAATAATTTCGGTTGGGCGGCATCCGTGACATCATGGATGGTGAAGCCGCCGTCGCGCCAGGCGCCATAACCAAGCTTGCCCGCGACGATCATGTGATGCAGCGCGTAGCGCTTGCCCTTGGGTGCGTTCGACACCTCCCCGGCCGCGCGGTTCATGCCCGGCAGCCACCATTTCGAGACGACAACTGGTTTGGTGATTTCCTGGAGGTCGACGATACAAAGGCAATGATCAGTAAAGCCGTCGAAGTGCGCTGAAACATAAGCATAACGCCCGCCCATCCAGGACAAGCGGTTGACGCCAAGTCCCGGCATTTCCAGAAACGCGATCTCTCTCATTTCGCCGGGCTTGGAGATGTCGTGGATCGACAGGCCGCTGCGGAAATTCTTACGCTTGGTGATGCTATCGGCGAGGCTGTTCTCGAAATAGCCGCGCTGGTCGCTGTAGGACTGCATGGCGACGATATTGGCGCCGTTGGCGACGAGAAGCAGATCGTCGGATGATTGCAAATGATGCGTCCGAGTATATTGCCCGGCTGTAAAAAAACTCACCGGCTTCAGGCGGCGCGGGTCGCTGGCATCGAGAATGGTCACCCCGTCGCTGAACATGTGACCGACATAGAGGTGCTTGCGATTTGACATGATCTGGATGCTGTCCGGCCGCCCGCCGATGTCGCTGTAGGAAAGGTGTTTAATCCGATGACCAATTCCCTCCTGCGGTATCGGCTGGTCATCGCCATGGGCCGCACCTGGCACCCCGGCCAACGCCACCATGCTCAGCAAACTCCGCAAATGCGCGCGGCGGCTCTGCATGACTTCCCCTTGGGTTTTTAGATACGTTGAAGGCAGCCTAACACGGGGATCGAGTGCAGCAAGCCGTTGGAGATTTTCGGCCAACGGAAAAACCTTGGGGAGAAACTGGGTTCGAACCCTCTCCACGCAGCCGAACGTGGTTCAAGCAATCAAGGCGTAAAGCGGACGCTGGCTTGCAGAGAGACGGCTTCCTGGCGCTTTGGACGGCCAAAACAGCGCCTCCCTCGATGGCGCCTTCAGCGATCGTGGCGGGCTGGTGGGTTTTCCCGGACATGCGCAAGATGGCGGAGAGAGTGTCCGCGATTTGAGGTGAAATCTCATTTGTATTTCAGTCGGTTACGAGATTTCGTCACAACTGCGCCCGCAACCATACCCGCGCCCATGTGCCGAATTGTAGCGGCCGTGCGCGGACTATGGTGGATAGATTGAGCGGATAAGCGCAATCGTACGGGCACATCTTCTGGATCATCCGCTACTCGCTCGTGATTGCGAAGGGCTTGCCTCAAGTAAGGCCCGGAGCGAGCGCACGAGTACCAATCGTCGGCGTCCGATCGTTGTAGTATCGAGACATCCTTCCCCGATCAGTTCGTAAAGCTTTGTTCGCCCCAAGCCCGTAGCCTGGCACGCCTCGGTGATGGTGCAGGTGAGGCGTTGCGCGAACGGAATTGCCATCGCATCCGTCGCGCTGCGAACTGACGGAGCAGGTGGAGCAGGCTGTTGCACCATTTTTCTTTTTGCTGGCCGTCACGCATATGCCCTTCCTCTTCGATCAAGGCGTCAGAAGAGTCAGGCTTACGCTTCACCAGCACCAAGTCAACGGAAGCGTCCACGTGCTTCAGCGCTTAACAGCGCGCACGAACGCTTTTCCGGATGCGGCGGGATACCAGTGACGGACGAAATTTTTTTCATCACTCAGTTGCTCGCGCAGTTCGGGCATCAACGTCTGTGCGATGACGGATTCGAGCATCGTGCTGGCGGGCATCAACGACGCCTCGGCCCGCGTCGCGGTGGCTGCTACGGTCCGCCCCGCAACTGATGATGCGCCCCTGCGTAGAAGGCAAAGCAGGAAGGAACGTGACGTTCCCATCAAGCCTTTCCTGCTTGGCAAGCCCCTGCCGGGCCAGCGACATCCGGTCAAGGCCGCAAGCCGCGAAGCGGCGGCGCGGCACGCGCCAGCCTTGACGGGATGGCGTTGGTCCGGCCTGCTTGGCGTCAAGCGGGCAAGGCTTGCACTTCGCTCACAGCCCCAACCCTCGGGACCGTGCGAATGACCAGTCAACTCCACCGCCTGGCATGGCGATGCCGGAGATGTGCTGCCCGATGCGCTTGTCGAGCACGGGCTGCCACGGCACGAGGCTGAATCCGAGGCCGCCGTCACCACTAAAACTCTCGATCATCGCGAACCGGCCGCTGGATAGCTGGGTCGAGCCAACGAGCTGACCGGCGACGGAGTTGCCGGGAATAGCGGGCCGCCACTGCAATCCGCGTTCGGCTGCGAGCGCCTTGCCGGCTCGTTCGATATCGGCGGCCTCAAGCCGCTGGATCAGATCCCTGGGCACGCGGAGGCGGCCGTCGCCGAGATCGTTGACGTGCCCCATGGCCGCAAGCGCCTGCTTGCGCTTCTCAAGCGCCACCCTCAGCTCCCGCCCGAACCCCTCGTCAACGAGGACCATTCGCTGGCGGGAAACCAGTTCCCGGTCGAGCCAGGTCGCGCCGTGATGACCAATCTGGCTGTCGAGGCCGGTAGGAGACAGGATGCTGATGCGGATGTTAGCGCGGTCCCGCGCCAGATCGTAGGCTTGACCGCGCGCGGAGAGATCGGT
>WNFA01002110.1_pt1 | contig 22636 bp, 17 predicted proteins | sample 5400481 | NCBI WGS metagenome assembly WNFA01 (sample SAMN13153340, study PRJNA577476) | soil metagenome | isolation source: 120 cm saprolite under Douglas fir tree site 2 hole 1 replicate 2 | place: USA:California | collected 2015-04-18 | reverse complement strand
ATATACGCGCGCATCGGGTTCGTCGAAACGCATCGCGCGCTCGAGGACGGATTCCACCGGGTCTATATGCGTTGGGACCTGCGTGAGCGCAAAGAATGAAGGCCGCAGAGTGTATCGTAGGTCGGGTCGAGCGCCGGCGAGACCCAACATTGCCGCAGCGCTCGTGATCGTTGGGTCTCGCAAGGGCTCGACCCAACCTAGGAATTCAAATGAATTCGCCCAAACCCGCTCACCGCGGCAGCAGCGTCGACCCCATCAGGAACTTGTCGACCGCGTGCGCGGCCTGGCGGCCTTCGCGAATTGCCCACACCACCAGCGACTGGCCGCGCCGCATGTCGCCCGCCGTAAACACCTTGTCGAGCGAGCTCTTGTAGTCCTCGGTATTGGCGCGCACGTTGCCGCGCTGGTCGAGCGCGAGGCCGAGCGACTGGATCATGCCCTCGTGCTCCGGATGCACGAAGCCCATCGCCAGCAGGACGAGATCGGCGTCGAGCTCGAACTCGGTGCCCGGCACCGGCTTGAACCTGTCGTCGATGTGCACGCAGTGGAGCTTCTTCACCTGGCCGTTCTCGCCGGTGAATTTCTGCGTGAGCACCGAGAACTCGCGCTGCGCGCCTTCCTCGTGACTCGACGAGGTGCGCAGCTTGAGCGGCCAGTCCGGCCAGGTCAGCAGCTTGTTCTCCTTTTCGGGCGGCATCGGCATGATCTCGAAATTGACCACCGAGAGCGCGCCCTGACGGAACGAGGTGCCGATGCAGTCGGAGCCGGTGTCGCCGCCGCCGATCACCACGACGCGCTTGCCGGTGGCGAGGATCGGCTCGACGTCGCCCGCCGGCTCGCCGCTGACGCGCCGGTTCTGCTGGGGCAGGAAATCCATGGCGTAATGGATGCCCTTGAGCTCGCGGCCCGGGATCGGCAGGTCGCGGCTCTTCTCGGCGCCGCCCGCAAGCACGACCGCGTCGTAATCCTCGACGAGCGTTTCGGCCGGGAGGTTGACGCCCACATGGACGCCGTAATGGAACGTCACGCCTTCGGCTTCCATCTGCGCGACGCGGCGGTCGACGATGTACCTGTCCATCTTGAAGTCGGGAATGCCGTAGCGCAGCAGGCCGCCCGCCTTTGCGTGCCTCTCGTTGACGTGGACGTCGTGGCCGGCGCGCGCAAGCTGCTGGGCGCAGGCGAGGCCGGCCGGCCCGGAGCCGACGATCGCGACCCTCTTGCCGGTCTTGTTGGCCGGCGGCTCGGGTTCGATCCAGCCCTGCTCGATCGCCTTGTCGGCGATCGCGCATTCGATGGTCTTGATGGTGACCGGATTGTCCTCGATGTTGAGCGTGCAGGAGGCCTCGCACGGCGCCGGGCAGATGCGGCCGGTGACCTCCGGAAAATTGTTGGTGGAGTGGAGGTTGCGCGCCGCCTCCTTCCAGTCGCCGCGATAGACGAGGTCGTTCCAGTCCGGGATCTGGTTGTTGACCGGGCAGCCGGTGTGGCAATAGGGCACGCCGCAATCCATGCAGCGCGCCGCCTGCTTCTTGGTCTCCGCCTCGGGCAGCGGGCGCGTGAACTCGCGCCAATGCTTGACGCGCTCCGCGACCGGCTCGTAGTGGCGGTCCTCACGCTCGTATTCCAGGAAGCCGGTGATCTTGCCCATTCGTGTCCAGCGACGGAAATCGCTACTCCGCCGCTTCCACAAGCTGTTCCCGCTGCAGTTCGGCAAGCGCGCGGCGGTACTCGACCGGCATTACTTTGCGGAACATCGGGCAATATTTCTTCCATTCGGCCAAAATTTTGGCCGCGACCGTCGAGCCGGTGAAACGCGCATGTTGCGTGATCAGGAGGTGGAGCCGCTCCAGGTCATTTTGGGTCATGTCGCCCATGACGTCGACGCGACCATGCGACCCCAGATCATGCGACTGGTGATAGATGCGCTCGCTGACGTCTTCCTCCTCGGGCAGCGGCTCAAGCTCGACCATTGCGAGGTTGCAGCGCGTGGCAAAAGTACCGTCCTCATCGAGCACATAGGCGATGCCGCCCGACATGCCGGCCGCGAAGTTGCGCCCGGTCCGTCCGAGCACCACGACCACGCCGCCGGTCATGTATTCGCAACAATGGTCACCGGCGCCCTCGATGACCGCGATGGCGCCGGAGTTGCGCACGGCGAAGCGCTCGCCGGCCACCCCGCGGAAATAGCATTCGCCCGCGATCGCGCCGTAGAGCACCGTATTGCCGACGATGATCGATTCCTCCGGCACGATGCCGGCATCCGCCGGCGGGCGGATGATGATGCGCCCGCCCGAGAGGCCCTTGCCGACATAGTCGTTGGCCTCTCCTGCGAGCTCGAACGTGATGCCGCGGGCGAGCCAGGCGCCAAAACTTTGGCCGGCGGTGCCGCTGAGCTTCACGTGGATGGTGTCGTCGGGCAGGCCCTCGTGGCCATAGCGCTTGGCGATTTCGCCCGAGAGCATCGCGCCGGCGGTGCGGTCGGTGTTCTTGATGGTGGTGACGATGCGCAGCGGCGCGCCGTGGTCGAGCGCCGCCTGCGACTCCGCGATCAGCCGGCGATCGAGGATCTTGTGAATCTTATGGTCCTGCGGCTCGCAGTGATAGATGGCGACGCCCGGGCCCGCCTCCGGCTTGAAGAACAGCTTGGAGAAGTCGAGGCCCTTGGCCTTCCAATGCTCGATCACCTGGCGCTTGTCGAGCATCTGCATCTGCCCGACCATCTCATTGAAGGTCCGGAAGCCCATCGAGGCCATCAGCTCGCGCACCTCCTCGGCGACGTAGAAGAAGTAGTTGATGACGTGCTCGGGCATGCCCTTGAAGCGCTTGCGCAGCACCGGGTCCTGCGTCGCCACGCCGACCGGGCAGGTATTGAGATGGCATACTCGCATCATGATGCAGCCGGCCGCGATCAGCGGCGCGGTCGAGAAGCCGAACTCGTCGGCGCCCAGCAGCGCGCCGACCACCACGTCGCGGCCGGTGCGCATGCCGCCGTCGACCTGCACGGCGATGCGGCCGCGCAGGCGGTTGGCGACCAGCGTCTGGTGCGTCTCGGCCAGCCCGATCTCCCACGGGCTGCCGGCATGCTTGATCGAGGTCAGCGGCGAGGCGCCGGTGCCGCCCTCGAAGCCCGCGATGGTGACATGATCCGCGCGCGCCTTCGAGACGCCGGCCGCGACCGTGCCGACGCCGACCTCCGAGACGAGCTTCACCGACACGTCGCCGGTCGGGTTGACGTTCTTGAGGTCGAAGATGAGCTGGGCCAGGGCCTCGCTCGAATAGATGTCGTGGTGTGGCGGCGGCGAGATCAGGCCGACGCCCGGCGTCGAATGCCGGACCTTGGCGATGGTTTTGTCGATCTTGTATCCGGGTAATTGGCCGCCTTCGCCGGGCTTGGCGCCCTGCGCCATCTTGATCTGCATCATGTCGGAATTGACGAGATACTCCGTCGTCACGCCGAAGCGTCCCGAGGCGACCTGCTTGATCGCCGAGCGCATCGAATCGCCGTTCGGCAGCGGCTTGAAGCGGTCCGACTCCTCGCCGCCTTCGCCGGTGTTCGACTTGCCGCCGATGCGGTTCATCGCGATCGCGAGCGTGGTGTGCGCCTCGCGCGAGATCGAGCCGAACGACATGGCCCCGGTCGAGAACCGCTTGACGATTTCTTTCGCCGGCTCCACCTCCTCGATGGGGATCGGCTTGCGGCCGTCCTCGTCGGCGTCCCTGATGCGGAACAGGCCGCGGATGGTAAGCAGCTGCTCGGACTGCTCGTTGACGATCTCGGCGAAGGCCCGATACTTCTCGAGCGAGTTGCCGCGCACCGCGTATTGCAGCGCCGAGACCGTCGCCGACGTCCAGGCGTGATCCTCGCCGCGCACGCGCAACTGATATTCGCCGCCGACGTCGAGGGCGCCGCGGTAGACCGGCGAGTCGCCGAACGCGTCGCGATGGCGCCGCACCGTCTCCTCGGCGATCTCGCCGAGGCTCACGCCCTCGATGCGCGTCGCGGTGCCGGTGAAATACTGCGAGACGAAATCGGACTTGAGCCCGACCGCGTCGAAGATCTGCGCGCCGCAATAGGACTGGTAGGTCGAGATGCCCATCTTGGACATCACCTTGAGCAGCCCCTTGTCGATCGACTTGATGTAGCGCTTGACGATCTCCTTCTCGTCGAGCTTCTGCGGCAGCTCGTCCTTGATCGCGACCAGCGTCTCGAACGCGAGATAGGGATTGATCGCCTCCGCGCCGTAGCCGGCGAGGCAGGCGAAGTGGTGCACCTCGCGCGGCTCGCCCGATTCGACCACGAGGCCGACCGAGGTGCGCAGGCCCTCGCGGATGAGATGATGGTGCACCGACGCGCAGGCGAGCAGCGAGGGGATCGGGATGCGATCCGAGCCGGCCGCGCGGTCCGACAGGATGATGATGTTGATGCCGGCGCGCACCGCGGCCTCGGCCTGCGCACACAGATTGTCGAGCGCCTTCTTCATGCCGGCGGCGCCGTTCTCCACCGCCCAGGTCGCGTCGAGCGTCAGCGACTTGAAATGCGAGTCGCTGACCTCTGAGATCGAGCGGATCTTCTCGAGATCGGAGTTCGTGAGGATCGGCTGGCGCGCCTCGAGCCGCTTGGTCGTCGATATGCCCTCGAGGTCGAACAGGTTCGGCCGCGGGCCGATGATCGACACGAGGCTCATGACGAGCTCCTCGCGGATCGGATCGATCGGCGGGTTCGTCACCTGCGCGAAATTCTGCTTGAAGTATGTGAACAGGAGCTTCGGCCGGTCCGACAGCGCCGAGATCGGCGTGTCGTTGCCCATCGAGCCGACCGCTTCCTCGCCGGTGGTGCCCATCGGCGACATCAGGATCTTCAGGTCCTCCTGGGTGTAGCCGAAGGTCTGCTGGCGATCGAGCAGGCTGAGGTTCGACAGCGCCGGCCGGCTCTGCGCCGGCGGCAGGTCCTCGAGCACGATCTGCGTGTTGTGCAGCCACTCCTGGTACGGATGGCTTTTTGCGAGCGCGGCCTTGATCTCCTCGTCGGGGATCAGGCGACCCTCAACGAGATCGACCAGCAGCATCTTGCCGGGCTGCAGGCGCCACTTGGTGACGATGTCCTTTTCCGGGATCGGCAGCACGCCCATCTCGGACGCCATGACGATGCGGCCGTCGCGGGTGACGAGGTAGCGCGCCGGGCGCAGGCCGTTGCGGTCGAGCGTCGCGCCGATCTGCCGGCCGTCGGTGAACGCGATCGCGGCCGGGCCGTCCCACGGCTCCATCAGCGCGGCGTTGTACTCGTAGAACGCGCGCCGCTCCTCGTCCATCAGCGGATTGCCGGCCCACGCCTCCGGGATCATCATCATCACGGCGTGCGCGAGCGGGTAGCCGCCCTGCACCAGGAATTCGAGCGCGTTGTCGAAGCAGGCGGTGTCGGACTGGCCCTCGTACGAGATCGGCCAGAGCTTGTGGATGTCCTCGCCGTAGCGCGGCGAGCGCGCCGAGGCCTGGCGCGCCGCCATCCAGTTGAGGTTGCCGCGCAGCGTGTTGATCTCGCCGTTGTGCGCGATCATGCGGTAGGGATGCGCGAGCGACCAGGTCGGGAAGGTGTTGGTCGAGAAGCGCTGGTGCACCAGCGCGAGCGCGCTCTCGAAGTCCGGATCGCGCAGGTCGGGATAATAGGTGCCGAGCTGGTCCGCGAGGAACATGCCCTTGTAGATGATCGTGCGGCACGAGATCGAGACCGGATAGTATCCCGACGCCCGCCGCTCGTAGCGCCGGTAGAACGCGCCCGAGATCGTCTTGCGCAGGATGTAGAGCCGGCGCTCGAAGTCGCTCTCGCTGAGCTTCTTGCTGCCCTGGCCGATGAACACCTGCCGATGCACCGGCTCGGTCGGCTTCACCGACACGCCGAGCGTCGAATTGTCGGTCGGGATGTCGCGCCAGCCGAGGATGCGCATGCCCTCGTCGGCGACGACTTCCTCGTAGATATCGACGATCTCCTTCTGCCGCTCCGGCTCGTGCGGCAGGAAGAGCGCGCCGACCGCGTATTCGCCGGGCGCCGGCAGCGTGAAGCCGAGCCTCTTCGCCTCCTTGGCGAAGAACTTGTGCGGGATCTGCACCAGGATGCCGGCGCCGTCGCCGGCGCGCGGATCGGCGCCGACCGCGCCGCGATGCTCGAGATTGAGCAGGATCGTGATCGCGTCCTTGACGATCTGGTGCGACTTCTTGCCCTTGATGTCGGCGATGAAGCCGACGCCGCACGAATCCTTGTCGAGCGCGGGGTCGTAGAGGCCGCGCGCGGGCGGCACGCCCGGATCGGCGGTCGCGAGCGCCTGCGGCGCGCCGCTCGTCGCGGTGCGTCCAGCCTGCTTCGGGGTCGCGGCCATCCTCATCCTCGTCTCGCGCGCCGACTGCGTCCGGCGCGTCTCTCTCGCCCGCGGCGTCCCGCGGACGCAACGGCACGAGTGTCAACCATTGTCATGACGGGCAGCGCGTCGCCCTTCTGGCGTTTTCGCGGCTGCTCGTTTCGGCGCCCCGATGCATCAGCGCGCACCGCAGGACACCACTTCCGCACGCCGCACGGGCGCCCGATAAGCCCACGACCGGCGGCGCGGATCGTCCCATATGGGACAGTATTGCTGTCCTAACTTACCATGGCAAAATTCTGCCACGGAAACAAGGGTCCGCCACCACAAAAATCGAGTTGTCCGATGCTTTTGTTGCCCGGCGGGCCCCGCCGGCGCAACGATCGGGCGGACCGGACCCGATGAACGCAACGGCGTTGCGGAAGTGTGACACCAGGCAGCGGTTTTCCTGGTCAACGAGCGCCAAGGGCCTTTGTTCACTTTCGCCGGGTTCCCTCGGTCTCGCCGACTCTCCAAGATGGGCGGGCACGGAGGTTTCATGAATTTTGCCAGTGACAACACCGCCGGCGTCGCGCCCGGCATCCTCGACGCGGTGGCGCGCGCCGGCGCGGGCTTTGCGCTCGGCTACGGCAACGACGATCTCACGCGGGCGGTGGAACGGCGGTTCAGCGCACTGTTCGAGCGCGAGGTCGCGGTCTTCCTGGTGCCGACCGGCACGGCGGCGAACGCGCTGGCGCTGGCGCAGGTCGCGCCGCCCTGGACCGCCGTGCTCTGCCATGTGCAGTCGCACATCGCGACCGACGAATGCGGGGCGCCGGAATTTTTTGGCGGCGGGCTCAAGCTCATCGGGCTTCCCGGCGAAGGCTGCAAGCTCGGGGATCAGACGGTGCGCGCCGCGATCGCGCGCCACAGCGGGCATCGCCCGCATTTCGTCCAGCCAGCCGCCCTTTCCTTGTCTCAGGTCACCGAGGCCGGCACGATCTATTCGGTCGCCGAAATCGAATCGCTCGCCGCGATCGCGCACGCCCATCGCCTCAGCGTTCACATGGACGGCGCACGCTTCGCCAACGCGCTGGTGCGGTCCAACGCATCGCCGGCCGCGATGACCTGGAAGGCCGGCATCGACGTGCTCTCGTTCGGCGCCACCAAAGGCGGCGCGCTCGCGGCCGAAGCGGTCGTGATGTTCGATCCCGCCCGCGCCGAGGCGATGCCTGAGCGGCGCAAGCGTGGCGGCCACTTGCTTTCCAAGCACCGCTTCCTCGCCGCGCAGATGGACGCCTTCCTCGCCGACGACTACTGGCTCGCGCTCGCGCGCCACGCCAACGCCATGGCGGATCGGCTCGCCGGCAAGCTTGCGGCCGCCGGGCTCGCGCCGGTGTGGCCGGTCGAAGGCAACCTCGTCTTCGTCGTCCTGCCGAAAGCGGTGGACGCGCGCCTGCGCGCTGCCGGCGCAAGCTACTACGCGCGCAACCCCGATGGCTTGCCCGCCGGTATCGCGATCAAGGAGGGCGACGTGCTGGCCCGCTTGGTGACCTCGTACGCGACGACTTCACAGGAGGTCGACGCCTTCGCCGCGCTCGTGGCGGATTGACGCCGCAGCGCCGCCGTATTCGCGCGCTCAACTCGGTGCGGGTGGTGATTCAGCACGGGGGACAGCCGTCGTGAAAACGCGCACCGCATTGCTCGCACCGATCGCGTGCGTCCTCATGTCAGCCGTTGCGTTCGCGCAGTCGCCGCTGCCTCCGCCGAGCGCCGGGGCCGGCGGACTGCCGCCTCACGAGATCCTCACCATCATTCGCTCGACCGGCTTCGAGCCGATCGGCCGGCCGGTTCGCACCGGGCAGACCTACGTGCTGCGCGCCATCGATCCGTACGACATGGAGGTCCGCCTCATCGTCGATGCGCGCACCGGCCGCATCGTATCGGCGAATGACGCGCTTTCGCGCTATGCCGGTGCGGGCTATCCGCCGGCGCCCGGCCCGGTCTACGGGCGAATCTTCGGGCTCCAGCGTCTCGACGACGGTTTTGGTCCGGCGCGGCCGCCCCGCGGCGTGCCGGGCGCGCAGCCCCACCCGCGCGCGAGCGCCGCGGTGGCGCCGCTGCCGCGCCCGCGGCCCTATGTGCGTGACGCCACCGGCTCGATCGGTTCGCCGCCCGCGCAGAAAAATCCCGAGCCGCCAAAGGACGCCCCGGCGCAGAGTGCGGGCGTGACGTTGCCGCCGGTCGCGCCGCTGGAGTGATCGAGAGTTCCGCTCAAATAAAAGCGCCCCGGAAAACCGGGGCGCTCCGCCTCATTGAGAAGCTCTGATTACGCCGCCAATACTCAGGCAGCTTTGGCGTCGATCACCTTGGCCTTGCCGTTGCCGATCGGGATCTGGCGCGGCTTCATGGCCTCGGGGACCTCGCGCACGAGGTCGACGTGCAGGAGCCCGTTCTCGAGCGCCGCACCGCGGACCTCGACATGCTCGGCGAGCTGGAAGACGCGCTCGAAGGCGCGCGCGGCGATGCCCTGATAGAGCACCTCGTCCTTCTTGTCGTCGGCCTTGGTCTGCTTCTCACCCTTGATCGTCAGCGCGTTCTCCTTCGCCTCGATGGAAAGCTCGGGCTCGGAGAAGCCGGCGACCGCTACCGTGATGCGATAGGCGTTCTCGCCGGTCCGCTCGATGTTGTAGGGCGGGTAGCTCGAGCCGCTGCCGTCGAAGCCGGACGCCTGGTCCAGCATCGAAAAGAGCCGGTCGAAACCGACGGTCGAACGATAGAGGGGAGCAAAATCGAAAGTACGCATGGCATATCCTCCTTCGGTTGAGCGACATGCGGTCGGTCCGCCATCATGGCCGGACTGCCGTTGCGCAGGCCATGTGGCCCTGCGCGAGTTCGATATGGGAAAGGCGACGGGGCCTTGCAAGGGTCCGGAACTGCGAAAATAGTTGTTGTTTTACAATATCTTACTGCAATGAACCGGGTTCCGGTGCAGAGCCGGAATGCTCCCCGCCCGCACCCGCCGGGCCGTTGAGCGACTGCAACATGCTGCTATAACGCTGCGTTCCGCGCGTCGCTCCAACCCACAATGAGACTGATCTCGATTCCCGCCAATCCGGTCCCCGAAGATGCGGCGACCGCGATGCTGCAGACGCCGGACGGCGTCTTGCTGCGCTATGCGCGCTGGGCGCCGCCGCCCGGACGCAAGGGAACGGTGTGCATTTTTCAGGGGCGCACCGAATTCATCGAAAAATATTTCGAGGTCGTGCGCGATCTGCGCGCGCGCGGCTTTGCGGTCGCGACCTTCGACTGGCGCGGGCAGGGGCTTTCGCAGCGTCCGCTCTACGACCGCTACAAGGGACACGTCGAGAGCTTCGCGGAATACGAGACCGATCTCGAGACCTTCATGCGCGAGATCGTGCTGCCCGACTGTCCGCCGCCGCTGTTCGCGCTCGCCCATTCGATGGGCGCGACCATCCTGGTGCAGGCGGCCGCCAAGGGCCATCGCTGGTTCGACCGCATGGTACTGACCACGCCGATGATCCGCCTCGCGCGTCGCCGCATGCTCGGGCTTGCACCCGGCGTCGCCCGCATCATGCGGATCGCCGGGATGGGCACGCGCTACGTGCCGGCGGGCGACGCGACGGTGCTCGCCTCGCTGCCGTTCATCGGCAATGTCTGCAGCTCCGATCCGGTGCGCTATGCGCGCACCGCCGCGGTGCTCGAGGCGGAGCCCGCGCTCGGCCTCGGCTCGCCGACGATCGCGTGGGCCGACGCCGCCTTCCGCGTGATGGGCCAGCTCTCCGCGACGTCCTACCCGGCGCGCATCCGCCAGCCAATCCTCATTGCGGCCGCCGGCCGCGACCAGCTCATATCCACGCAAGCGATCGAGACCTTCGCGATCCACCTGCGCGCCGGCGCGCACCTTGTCGTCGCCGGCGCCCAGCACGAGCTCTTGATGGAGCAGGATCAATACCGCAGTCAGTTCTGGGCCGCGTTCGATGCCTTCGTGCCGGGCTCGCCGCTGTTCGGGAGCTAGCTCATGAATTCGTCATGGCCGGGCTCGTCCCGGCCATCCACGCCTTCGCAATGAAAAAGAAAGACGTGGATGCCCGGCACGGCCGGGCATGACGAAGGAGCGCTACAACTTCAGCGCCGCCATCGCGGCCTTGTGCACGCGCTTGTCGCCCGCCGCGATGATGCGGCCGCCGCCGGCGGCCGGCCCGCCTTCCCACGTCGTCACGATGCCGCCCGCGCCGGTGATGATCGGCATCAGCGGAATGATGTCGTGCGGCTTGATCTCGGTCTCGATGACGAGATCGATGTGGCCGGCGGCGAGCAGGCAGTAGGCGTAACAGTCGCCGCCATAGCGCGAGAGGCGCGCCATCTCCTCGACCTGGGCGAAGGCCTTGCGGTCCTGCGGGTTCATCAGGCGCGGGCTCGTGGTGTAGAGCACTGCGTCCGAGAGCTTGGCGCAGGGCCGCACGATGAGGGCGCGCTCGCCCGCCGGTCCGCGGTAGCGGGCGGCGTGGCCGTCGCCGCTGAAGCGCTCGTCCATGAACGGCTGATGCATCATGCCGAGCACCGGGACGCCCGAATGGGTGAGCGCGATCAGCGTGCCCCACGCCGGCATGCCGGAGATGAAGGATTTCGTGCCGTCGATCGGATCGAGCACCCAGACATATTCGGCGTCGGGCCGCTCGGCGCCGAACTCTTCGCCAACGATGCCGTGGTTGGGGAAGGTGCGGCGGATCACGGCGCGCATGGCCTGCTCGGCCGCGCGGTCGGCGGCGGTCACCGGATCGAACACGCCGCCGCGGCTCTTGTCCTCGACGCTGAGCGCGGTGCGGAAGAACGGCAGGATCGCTTCACCCGCGACGCTCGCCAGATCGTCGATGAACGCCGTCAGGTCGACCGCGGTCATGCATGAATCCCCTCGCCCCGCCCCGCCGTGACGCTCCTATAGGAGGGAGGGCCCGCCGGCAATGCAGGTCGCGGCGGCGCGGTACCGTCAATCGGCAAACGCAAAGGACTGTGGATTGGCGGAGTCGTGGTTACGACCCCCTTGCTTTTTGTGCGCTGCGGTGGCAGGTTATTGCGGTGCAGCGACACGATCTCTCGTGTTGCTGTCGCCCTCCTTGGGCGTTTCCTCCCTAGACTTGGGCCGCTGGGACCTCCTAGCGGCCCTTTTTTCATCAAGGGTGCCGTAGCCTTAGGCGATTCTGACGTCGGTTTTTTGACAGCGCGATCCCCCGCCGGCCCTCCCGGCGGGTCGCCCGCATGCGTCGCGGGAATTGCTGCTTTGCAGCAATCGGCTACCTATTCGGCCGCCGCGCGATAGGGACGCAGCTCCTCGGGCGGGATGGCGGCCAGGCGCGCGGCCAGCATTTCGAGATCGGCGGCGAGGCGGTCGAAGCTCGGGATGCGTTCATAGCGCCGCTCGTCCATGTAGAGCGCGCGATTGATCTCGAGCTGGATCGCGTGCAGGCCGGCCGGCGGATTGCCGTAGTGCTCGGTGATGAAGCCGCCGGCGTAGGGCTTGTTGCGGCTCGTCGAATAGCCGCAGTCGTGCAGCGACTTCTCGATCGTCTCGGTGACCTCGGGACCGCAGCTCGTCCCGTAACGGTCGCCGAGCACGATGTCGGCGCGCGGCCGTTCGTCGCGGCTGCCGGCGATCGACGGCATCGAGTGGCAATCGACCAGGATGGCGGCGTCGAACTCGCGGTGCACGCGCGTCACGAGACGCCGCAAAGCGCGATGATACGGCTTGTAGAGGCCTTCGATGCGGCGCAGCGCGTCGTCCACCGGAATGCGCTGCTCATAGATTTCCTGCGCGTCGCCCACCACGCGCGCGACGGTGCCGAGCCCGCCCGCCACCCGCATCGAGCGCGTATTGGCGAACGACGGCAGCCGGCCGTCGAACATGCGCGGGTCGAGCTCGTAGGGCTCGCGGTTGACGTCGACGTAACAGCGCGGGAAATGCGCGCGCATGAGCGGAAAGCCGCGCTGCACCACGCCGAGAAAGAGCGCGTCGACGAAGGAATCCTCCGACTTGCGCAGCTGCGCGATATCGAGCCGCGCCGCGGTGAGGAAGGCGCGCGGATAGATGTCGCCGCTATGCGGCGAATTGAACACGACGGCGCCCTGCCATTCCGCGGGCTCCAGGATTTCGAACGGCTGATCGAGCTCGTCGCGGATTTCACTCATGGCAGGTGGGGCATTCGCTTTCGGCGGGGTGGTGGTGACGGTCCGGCCGCAGCCTTGTTTACGACCTCTTAAGCGTGACATTCCCACGGCTTGGCCCTTCCTGCCAAGAACTATCGGCGGCGCTCATGGGTTCACCCCATGTTTACCCGGCATCCGGCTTATGGAATCCATAGAGGGGCGGGTCTTGGGGCAGCGGCTCCGGCCTGCATCGAGAGGCAGGGGACGGCCGGTGGCATGACCAAGATTCTTCTTGCCGAAGACGACACCGACATGCGGCGCTTCCTGGTCAAGGCGCTGCAGCAGGCCGGTTACGAGGTCATTTCCTACGACAACGGTCTCTCCGCCTATCAGCGCCTGCGCGAGGAGCCGTTCGAGCTTCTCCTCACCGATATCGTGATGCCCGAGATGGACGGCATCGAGCTTGCCCGCCGCGCCGCCGAGCTCGATCCCGACATCAAGATCATGTTCATCACCGGATTCGCCGCGGTCGCGCTCAACCCCGATTCGTCGGCGCCCAAGCACGCGAAGGTGCTCTCGAAGCCGTTCCATCTGCGCGACCTCGTCAACGAGGTGCAGAAGGTGCTGGCGGCTTGAGTGTCATTGCGCGGCGGCCGCAGGCCGCCGAAGCAATCGCCGCCGCCAATCGGACGCTCGCGGTTGAGATTGCTTCGCTTCGCTCGCAATGACGAGGGAACCAGGGGGTCCTTGCTCCCATTCGGGCGAGCCGATATACGACATCCACCCCTCATGGAATTCGGGCGCGTAGCTCAGCGGGAGAGCACTACCTTGACATGGTAGGGGTCACAGGTTCGATCCCTGTCGCGCCCACCATCCCTCGCTTGTTTCGCAAGCACTCGGCAAGCCTGCCAGGAAAAATCGAATCCTCTCCGTCGCGGCTCGAGGCACGCACGCCGGCGCGTGTTACGCTGCGCGGATCTCTGCACGGAGGGCTTTGATGCGAACGTTGACGATCGGCGCCGCCCAGCTCGGGCCCATCCAGCGCAGCGACAGCCGCCCGCGCGTCGTCTCACGCTTGCTCGATCTCCTGCGCCAGGCCGGCTCGCACGGCTGCGACCTCGTGGTCTTTCCCGAGCTTGCGCTCACCACGTTCTTTCCGCGCTGGTGGATGGAGGATCAGGAGGAGATCGACTCGTTCTTCGAGCGCGCCATGCCGTCGAACGAGACCGCGCCGCTGTTCGAGGAGGCGCGCCGCCTGTCGATCGGATTCTATCTCGGCTTTGCCGAGCTCGCGACGGAGGCAGGCCGCACGCGCCGCTTCAACACGTCGATCCTCGTCGACAAGAGCGGCGCAATCGTCCTCAAGTACCGCAAGATCCATCTGCCTGGCCACGCCGCGCACGAGCCCTACCGCGCCTTCCAGCATCTCGAGAAGCGCTATTTCGAGGTCGGCAATCTCGGCTGGCCGGTCAAGCGCACCATGGGCGGCCTCATGGGCATGTGCATCTGCAACGACCGGCGCTGGCCGGAGACCTATCGCGTCATGGGTCTGCAGGGCGTCGAGATGGTGCTGCTCGGCTACAACACGCCGCGCCATCATCCGCCGGCGCCCGAGCACGACCGGCTCACCGAGTTCCACAATCAGCTCTCGATGCAGGCGGGCGCCTATCAGAACGGCACGTGGGTGATCGGCGTTGCGAAATGCGGCGTCGAGGAAGGCTGCGAGATGATCGGCGGCTCCGCAATCGTGGCGCCGACCGGCCAGGTGGTCGCGCAGGCGCTCACCCAGGACGACGAGCTCGTCGTCGCGCGCTGCGATCTCGATCTCGGCAAGTCCTACAAGACGACCACCTTCGACTTCGCCAAGCACCGGCGGCCGGAGCACTACCGCATGATCGTGGAGCGCACGGGCGCCATCATCGCCGAGTGACCGCTCCGGCGGCGCCCTCCGTTTTCCGCTGCAGTCGAAACCCGCGAAAATAGCTGCTGCGAAGCACCATCCGGGCTTTGGCCAGCGCGTCAACCTGGCATGCGGATTGCAAAACCGGGACGGCCGGGATTGTGCTAGATTGTCCGCCTGCCCTGGCCCCAGGACCGCAATCCCGGGCAACATCCAAGGAATAGGCAGGCTGGCGCAAGCTTGGGCAGTCAGTTCGTGGGCGCAAGGATCGGCCGAGGGGAGATGGCGTCATGTATCGCAACGTAAACCGCAGAACCGCACTCAAGCTCGCGGCCGGGGCCGGCGCCCTCGCGATGTCGGGAAAGCTCGCCGCGCCGGCGCTCGCGCAGGGCGCCGCCGCGCGCACGCTGCGCTTCGTTCCCCAGGCGAACCTCGCCAACTTCGATCCGATCTGGGGCACGCAATACGTGGTGCGCAACGCCTCCGCGATGGTGTGGGACACGCTCTACGGATTCGACGACAAGCTTGTGCCGCAGCGCCAGATGGCCGAGTCCGAAGAGGTCTCCTCCGACGGGCTGACCTGGACCTTCAAGCTGCGCACCGGCCTCAAATTCCACGATGGCGAGCCGGTGCTGGCAAAGGACGTAGCGGCGAGCCTCGATCGCTGGGCGGCGCGCGACCAGATGGGCCTGTTGATCAAGGGGATCCAGCAAGAGCTCGTCGCAGTCGACGACCGCACCGTGAAATGGGTGCTCAAGAAGCCGTTCCCGAAGATGCTGCTGGCGCTCGGCAAGATCAGCACGCCGATCGCATTCATCATGCCGGAGCGCCTCGCCAAGACCGACCCGTTCAAGCAGATTTCCGAATATGTCGGCAGCGGCCCCATGCGCTTCGTGAAGAACGAATGGGTGCCGGGTGCCAAGGCGGTGTTCGAGAAATTCCCCGACTACGTGCCGCGCCAGGAGCCTGGCTCCTGGCTCGCCGGCGGCAAGCGGATGTTGGCCGAGCGCGTCGAGTGGGTGATCATGCCTGATCCGGCGACCGCCTCGGCCGCACTGCAGAACGGCGAGATCGACTGGTGGGAGAATCCGATCTCCGACCTCGTTCCGGTGCTGAGCAAGAACCGCAACGTCCTCGTCGATATCGCCGACCCGCTCGGCAATATCGGCGCCTTCCGCATGAACCATCTCTATCCGCCGTTCAACGACGTGCGGGCGCGCCGCGCGGTGCTGATGGCAATGAGCCAGGAAGACTACATGCGCGCCATCGTCGGCGACGATAACGCGCTTTGGAAGCCGCTCCCGGGCTTCTTTACGCCGGGCACGCCGCTCTACACGGAGGAAGGCGGCGATATCCTCAAGGGCAAGCGTGACTTCGACGGCGCGAAGCGGCTCCTCGCCCAAAGCGGCTATTCCGGCCAGCCGGTGACCTGCCTCGTCGCGCAAGACCAGCCGATCACCAAGGCACAGGGCGACGTCACCGCCGACCTGCTCAAACGTCTCGGGATGAACGTGGATTTCGCCGCGATTGACTGGGGCACCGTCGGCCAGCGCCGCGCGATGAAGACGCCGCCCGGTCAGGGCGGCTGGCAGATGTTCCACACTTGGCACTCCGGGGCGGACTGCATCAATCCGGCCGTTGCCATCGGCGTGCGCGCCAGCGGCGACAAGGCGTGGTTCGGCTGGCCGGACGTGCCCGCGGTCGAGGCTCAGGTGGAGGCCTGGTACGCGGCCAAGACCCTCGACGAGGAGAAAACGGCCATTGGACGGCTCAACAAGGCCGCGCTCGACGGCGTGGTCTACGCGCCGACCGGGTTCTTCCTGAGCTATCAGGCCTGGCGCAAGAACGTCACCGGCGTCGTCAAGGGTCCCCTGCCGTTCTTCTGGGGTGTCGCCAAATCGGCGTGAGCAGCGCGTGCCATTGCCGTAGCGTGCGGACATGTTGAGCTACATTGTCCGGCGTCTTCTTGCGACCATCCCGGTCATGGCGGTGGTCGCACTGTTCGTCTTCAGCCTGCTCTACGTCGCGCCGGGCGATCCGGCGGCGGTGATCGCCGGCGACCAGGCGAGCCCGGAGGATGTCGCCCGCATCCGCCAAAGCCTCGGTCTCGACCGGCCGTTCCTCATCCGCTTCGGCGAGTGGGTGTGGCAGATCCTGCACGGCGATCTCGGCACCTCGATCTTCACCAACCTGCCGGTCACCACCATGATGGTGCAGCGCTTCGAGCCGACGCTGTCGCTCATGGCGATCACGTTGTGCCTCTCGGTCTCCATAGCGGTGCCGATCGGCGTGTTGGCGGCCTGGAAGGTCGGCACGTGGATCGATCGCGCCGTCATGGCGTTCGCGGTGCTGGGATTCTCGGTGCCGGTGTTCGTGATCGGCTATCTGCTGGCCTATGTGTTCGCGCTCGAGCTCGAATGGCTGCCGGTGCAGGGCTATACGCCGCTGTCCGAAGGCGTGTGGCCGTGGCTGGAGAACCTCATCCTGCCCGCGATCGCGCTCGGTTGCGTCTACAGCGCGCTGATCGCGCGCATCACGCGCGCCGCCATGCTGGAAGTGCTGCAGCAGGACTACATCCGCACCGCGCGCGCCAAGGGCATGGGTCAGACCGCCATCCTGTTCGTGCATGCGCTCAAGAACGCTTCGGTACCGATCGTGACGGTGATCGGCATCGGCATCGCGCTGCTCATCGGCGGCGCGGTGGTGACCGAGAGCGTCTTCGCGATTCCGGGCCTCGGCCGGCTTACGGTCGACGCCATCCTGCGGCGCGACTATCCGCTCATCCAGGGCATCGTGCTGCTGTTCAGCTTCGTCTACGTGCTGGTCAATCTGCTCATCGACCTGCTCTACACCCTGCTCGACCCGAGGATCCGCTATTGAGCGCGCCCAGCATCACCTCCGCGCCGCCCGGCGTTGCGGTGGCGCCCGAGATGCCGGACTTGCTTCCGGCCGTGAAGCTGCGCGGCGGCGTGCTCGGGTTCCTGCGCCGCCATCCGACCATCGCGGTCGGCGGCGCGCTCGTCATCGCCATGATGCTGATGGCGCTGCTCGCGCCCTATCTCGGGACGGTCGACCCGACCGCGCTCGCGACCGCCCGCCGCACCCGCGCCCCGTCGGCCGAAAACTGGTTCGGCACCGACATGCTGGGACGCGACATCTACTCGCGCGTCGTCTACGGCACCCGCATCTCGCTCACCATCGGCTTCTCGGTGGCGCTGATCGCCTCCTCCATCGGCCTCGCGATCGGCCTGGTGTCGGGCTTCGTGCGCTGGGCGGACGGCATCATCATGCGGATCATGGACGGCATGATGTCGATCCCGCCGATCCTGCTCGCCATCGCGCTGATGGCGCTCACGCACGGCAGCGTCGGCAACGTGATCACCGCGATCACGCTGGCGGAAATCCCGCGCGTCTCGCGCCTCGTGCGCAGCGTCGTGCTCTCGCTGCGCGAGCAGCCCTATGTGGACGCGGCGGTGGCGGCCGGCACCCGCACCCCGATGATCATCCTGCGCCACATCCTGCCGAACACGCTTCCGCCGATGACGGTGCAGGCCACCTATATCTGCGCGGGCGCGATGATCGTGGAGGCGATCCTGTCCTTCATCGGCGCCGGCACGCCGCCGATCATTCCGTCGTGGGGCAACATCATGGCGGAGGGTAGGGCGCTCTGGCAGGTCAAGCCCTTCATCGTGTTCTTCCCGGCCGTGTTCCTTTCGGTGACGGTGCTCGCGGTCAATCTGCTCGGCGACGGCTTGCGCGACGCGCTCGACCCGCGCCTCGCCAAGGGCCTGTGACGCCATGGCGCTGCTCGAGGTCGAAAACCTGCAGACGCATTTCCGCACCCCGGACGGCATCAACCGCGCGGTCGACGGCGTCTCGTTCGAGGTCCGGGAAGGCGAGACCCTGGCGCTCGTTGGTGAGAGCGGGTGCGGCAAATCGGTCACCGCGCTGTCGATCCTGCGGCTCATCCCCGAGCCGCCGGGGAAAATCGCCGGCGCGATCCGCCTGCAGGGCCGCGATCTGCTGCGGCTCAGCGACCGCGCGATGCGCGACATCCGCGGCAACGACATCAGCATGATCTTCCAGGAGCCGATGACGAGCCTCAACCCGGTGCTCACGATCGGCCGTCAGCTCGGCGAAACGCTGCGGCTGCACCACGGCATCAGCCGCAAGGCGGCCGAGCGGCGCGCCCTCGAGATGCTCGACCTCGTCGGCATTCCCGAGCCGCGCCGCCGTCTCGCCGACTATCCGCACCGCCTCTCGGGCGGCATGCGGCAGCGCGTCATGATCGCGATCGCGCTCGCCTGCGATCCAAAGCTTCTGATCGCGGACGAACCGACCACCGCGCTCGACGTCACCATCCAGGCGCAGATCCTCGACCTGATGAAGGATTTGAAGCGGCGGATGGACGCCGCAATAGTGCTCATCACGCATGACCTCGGCGTGGTCGCCGAGGTGGCCGAGCGCGTGATGGTCATGTACGCGGGGCGCAAGGTCGAGGAGGCGCCGGTGCGCGAGCTCTTTCGCACGCCGCGCCACCCCTATACGCAGGGGCTGCTGGGCGCGGTGCCGAAGCTCGGCTCCTCGCTCGGCGGCGCGGTGGCGCGGCTCGCCGAAATTCCCGGCCTCGTTCCGAGCCTCAAGCAGCGCATCGCGGGCTGCGTGTTTGCCGGGCGCTGCGCCTTCGCGACCGATCTCTGCCGGCAGGTGGCGCCGGCGCTCGAGGCCAAGGCGCCGAACCATCTCGCGGCGTGCCATTACGCCGTCAAGGCCTCGGTGGCGGCATGAGCGCGCTCCTCCAGGTCAACGACCTCAAGAAGCATTTTCTGCTGCGCGGCGGCTTGGGCGCGCGCGCCGGTCTGGTTCATGCGGTCGACGGCGTCTCGTTCCACATCGACACCGGAGAGACGCTGGCGCTGGTCGGGGAATCGGGCTGCGGCAAGTCGACGGTCGGCCGCGCCATCCTGCGCCTGTTCGACATCACGGCCGGCCAGGTGATCCTCGATGGACAGCGCATCGACGATCTCTCCGCCGCGAACCTGCGGCCGCTGCGGCGTCGCATCCAGGTCGTGTTTCAGGATCCGTTCTCGAGCCTCAACCCGCGCATGCGGGTGCGCGACATCCTGGCGGAGCCGATCCGCAATTTCGGCCTCGCCAAATCGCCCGCCGACATGCGCGCGCGTATCGACGGGCTGCTCGACAAGGTCGGGCTGCCGCGCGACAGCGTGAGCCGCTGGCCGCACGAATTCTCCGGCGGCCAGCGCCAGCGCATCGGCATCGCGCGCGCGCTCGCCGCCGACCCCGACCTCATCGTCTGCGACGAGGCCGTGTCGGCGCTCGACGTCTCCGTCAAGGCGCAGATCATCAACCTGCTGCACGATCTCCAACGCGAGCTTGGCCTTGCGCTCCTCTTCATCAGCCACGATCTCGCGGTGGTCGAGTACATGACCCATCGCGTGGCGGTGATGTATCTCGGCAAGATCGTCGAGCTCGCGCCGAAACGGCAGATTTTCACGGTGCCGCGCCACCCCTACACCAAGGCGCTCTTGTCGGCGGTGCCGCGCCCGGAGCCCGACGCGCCGCGCAACCGCATCGTGCTCAAGGGCGACGTGCCGAGCCCGGTCAATCCGCCAAAAGGCTGCCGGTTTCACACGCGCTGCCCCTACGTGTTCGATCGCTGCCGCGTCGAAGAACCGGAATTGCGGCTGACCGAAAACAATCATTTCGCGGCGTGTCATCTCAACGATCTGCCGGCGGCGGCGCAATAGGCGGCTGATACGAGGTCGCGATGCCGAAAAAAGACGATCCCGGATCCGGCGAGTTGCACGAGACCGCTCGAGGCGGCGAACGCGTGCTGATCCGCGCGCTGCAGTCCGAGGACATGGCGCTGTACCCCGACTTTTTGCGGGACGTCAGCGCGGAGGACTTGCGCCTGCGGTTTTTCTCGGACGTTGCCGATCTCAGCGCCGCGGAGGCCGATAAGCTCAGTCACCTCGACTACAAGCACGAGACGGCGTTCATCGCGCTCGACGAGGACACCGGCCGGATGCTCGGCCTCGTGCGCTTGAAGGACGAGCTCGACGAACAGACCGCGGAATTCGCCATCCTGGTCCGCTCGCGGCTCAAGGGGCACGGGCTCGGCTGGATGCTGATGCATCGCGTGATCGATTACGCGAAAGAAAAAGGGTTGCGGCGCGTGTATGGCGATGTGCTGGCCGAAAACGCGAGCATGCTGCAAATGTGTGCCGAACTCGGTTTCCACGAGCAGGACATGGGACCGGAGATGAGGCGTGTCGTGCTCGACCTCACCGGCTGACGCGAAGTTGCGGTACCGCGGCTCAGGCCTTGCGCCCCTGATGCTTGTCGATGGCCGCCTGGACCGCGGCTCTCGATTGAGCGCCCGCCGTCTCGTACTTCGCCTTGGCGTCGTCATAGCTCCAGTAGCGCAGCTCGTTGGCGTTGCGCTGGAAGTGCGGATGGACGTAGCGCGCCATCAGCTCGTAGCTCTTCTTCGTTGCCGGCCAATCCGCCCAATTGTGCGCCAGCAGCAGGACGCCGCCGAAGCCGCCGTTCGAGCCCTTCCACAGGCGTTCGAAATGGCGGATGCAATCGTCCGGGGTGCCGATGCAGGCGAGGCCCGACGACACCAGATACTCGGCCGGCTCGGTCGTGATGTCGGGCGGGACGATGGGGAAGGTCGCCACTTCGCTGAAATAGCGCTTGAAGTCTTCGAGACCGAACTTGACGTCCTGGCGCGCCTGCTCGACCGTCTCCGCCACGTGCGCAAAGGTGACGATGCGCCACTTCCGGCGGTCGGGCGTCTTGCCGTTCGCCCGCGCGGTGTCCTCGTAGACCGCCCAGTTGCTGGCGTGCGCCTTGAGCGCGTCGTCCGACGTGCCGCCGATCGAGAGCATGCCGATGCCGTGCCTGCCGGCCGCCAGGGCGCCCGCTGGCGAACGCGAGGATGCGACCGCCATTTCCATCATCGGCTGCGAATAGCTCTTGAGCTGCAGCCGCGCCTCCCGCAGGTCGAACCAGTCGGTCTTCCGCGTCACCATCCCGCCCTGCATCAGCTCCATGATCACATCGAGCGATTCGTCGAGCTTGCGCCGCTGGTCCTCGGCCTTGATCCCCATCTTGGCGGCGTCGTAGACGAGCGAGCCCGGTCCGACCCCGAACATGGCGCGGCCGCGCGTCATGTAGTCGAGCTGCATCATGCGCCCGGCGAGCGTGAAAGGGTTGTGATAGGGCAGCGAGACGACGCCGGTGCCGAGGCGGATGTGACGCGTGCGCTCCGCAGCAGCGGCGATGAACAGCTCGGGGCAGGCGATGATCTCGAAACCGGCCGAATGGTGCTCGCCGATCCAGGCTTCGTGATAGTTGAGCCGATCGAGATGGACCAGAAGCTCCATGTCGCGATCGAGGGCGAGCAGCGGATTTTCGGCCAGCGCATGAAAGGGCGCGAGAAAAACGCCGGTCTTCAAAAACCTGTCCTGCATGGGAGATCTTCTCGGGTGTCTCGGTGGCCGATCGTAGCGGAAACCGATCGACGAACAAGTCGCGCGGCAAGGCGGCCCAGCGAGCTCGCGCCCTAACGCGGCCGCGCCGCGAGCTCGCGGTCGAAGGCGAGCACCGCCTGCAGCAGCACCTGCGCGCCCGCGGCGCACTGCTCCTTCGAGGTGAACTCGGCCTCGTTGTGGCTCAGCCCGTCGCGGCACGGCACGAAGATCATCGCGGTCGGCGCAACGCGCGAGACGTAGGCCGCGTCGTGGCCTGCGCCCGAGATGATGTCGCGGCTGGTGAGGCCGCAGGCCTGCGCCGCCGCACGCACTGCCGCGACGCAGGTCTTGTCGAACACGACGGGCGGCTGATGCCAGATCGGCTTCATCTCGATGCGCAGCCCCTCGTCGGCGATCCCGTAGAGGGTCCGCCGCAGCTCCGTCTCCATCGCCTCGACGACCGTCTCGTCGGGATGACGCAGGTCGACCGTGAACACCACCTGTCCCGGCACGACGTTGGGCGAGTTCGGCCTGACCTCGAGCCAGCCGACCGTGCCGACCGCGAGCGGCGCGTTCTCGCGCGCGAGCGCGTCGATGCGCGCGACGATGCGGCTCGCCGCGACGAGCGCGTCCTTGCGGCGCGGCATTGGCGTGGTGCCGGCATGGGTCTCGTTGCCCACGACCGTCACCTCGTACCAGCGGATCGCCTGGATGCCGCTGACGACGCCGATGTCCTTGCCTTC
>WNFA01001018.1_pt1 | contig 22654 bp, 20 predicted proteins | sample 5400481 | NCBI WGS metagenome assembly WNFA01 (sample SAMN13153340, study PRJNA577476) | soil metagenome | isolation source: 120 cm saprolite under Douglas fir tree site 2 hole 1 replicate 2 | place: USA:California | collected 2015-04-18 | reverse complement strand
ACCACCATTGCCTCGGCCTTCGGCAACTCGTCCCAGGACACGAGTTCCAGTCCGTACTCATGGCGCGCGTCCCCGGGATCGGGTACCGGATCGTGCACGAACACTTGGACACCGTAGTTCTTGAGTTCGTTGATCACATCGATGACATGCGAGTTGCGCAGGTCGGGAACGTCCTCCTTGAAGGTCAATCCGAGAACGGTAACCTTGGCATCCTTCACAGGATTGCCGTTGCGGATCATCTGCTTGATGGTTTGCTCGGCAATGAACTTCCCCATGTTGTCGTTGATGCGGCGGCCGGCGAGGATTACCTCGGGATGGTATCCGAGCATCTCGGCTTTGTACGTAAGGTAATAGGGGTCGACGCCGATGCAATGACCGCCGACCAGGCCGGGCCTGAACGGCAGAAAGTTCCATTTCGTTCCGGCTGCCTGTAGAACCTCGAGGGTATCGATGCCGATACGGTTGAAGATAATCGCCAGTTCATTGACTAGCGCAATATTCAGGTCTCGCTGGGTGTTCTCGATGACTTTGGCCGCTTCGGCGACCTTGATGCTAGAGGCGCGGTACACTCCGGCGGCCACGACGGCACCGTAGAGCTTGGCGACCTGCTCGAGCGTTTGCGGAGTGTCGCCCGCGACCACCTTCACGATGGTCTCAAGCCTGTGCTCCTTATCGCCAGGGTTGATGCGCTCGGGCGAATAGCCGACGTTGAAGTCCGTGAGCCATTTCATCCCGGAATTTCTCTCCAGCACCGGGATGCAGACTTCCTCCGTGGCGCCCGGGTAGACGGTGGATTCATACACCACGATTGCGCCGTTTTTCATGTGTTTGCCAACCGTGGTGCTCGCGCCAATCAGCGGCCCGAAGTCCGGCTGGCGCACCGTGTCCACCGGCGTGGGAACGGCAACCACGATGATATCGGCGGCAGCAAGCTGCGACGGATCGGTCGTTACGTCGAGCCGGGTTGCCGCCCGCAGCTGCTCCCCTGAGACCTCTCCCGTCGGATCGACATGGCGGCGGTAGTTCTCCACTTTCTCGGCGCTGAGGTCAAATCCGATGGTCCGCAACTTCTTGCCGAATGCCACCGCGAGCGGCAAACCGACGTAACCGAGTCCGACAACAGCAACTGTGCTCATGATCCCGTCTCTTTTGTTTGCAATGCTGCAATTCTCCCTGAAATCTCCATCTTGTGGGCTGCCGGGACATGGCAGCCGCCGATCCGCGTGTGCGCTCCTGTCACAAGTGCCCAGGACCTGGGGGTTGATGCACATTCGGGAACTTCATGATATCGTCATAAACTGTAGTGGCGCTGCCGAACGTTCGTCGAGCTGCTGAGCAGGGCGGATTCCCAATCGGTTTGTGGCCTTATGAACTGGATGACTTGGATCGCGATACTGGTTGCATGGCCTCTTTTGGGGCTGGGCGTCGCCTACCTTTTTGGACGTCTTATCCGCGGAGTGGAGGTCCCGGACGTTGCGGGCGATTTGATGCCTCCCGTCCTGAGCTACCTGCGTAGCCACAAGCACGCCAAGGCTCCACGCGTGCGTGAAGTAACTCACGCTAAGGGACGAGGCGGAGTCGCTGGCGGGCGCCAGGTTCACTGAATCGTCCCGGGTCCGGGCGCGCCGGCCAAAGCGCGCTCTTCTCTTCCGAATCAGCCCATGTGCCCTCGGGCGGCGTCGCCCGTGCACTTGACCCGGCTTCCCCAACGACTTCATCATTGCGCCATGCGCGCGCGTTGAACCGCCTGGCAATCTATAGTGCGTTCCGCGAATAAGTCGAAAACACCCATCCCCCATCAACCAAAATCTAAACGTGCCATGAAAGTGCTGGTGACCGGCGGAGCCGGGTATATCGGATCTCACACCTGCGTCCAGCTGATGCAGGTGGGGCACGAAGTAGTCATTCTCGACAATTTCTGTAACAGCCATCCTGTGGCAATCGAGCGCATTGGGCGGATCGTCGGTAAGACGCCCGAAGCTGAGAAAGCGGACGTCCGCGATACCGGCGCGTTGCGGGATGTCTTTACGAGGCGCCGATTCGATGCCGTGATCCACTTTGCCGGGCTGAAGGCCGTGGGCGAATCGGTTGAAAAGCCGCTCGAATACTACGACAACAACGTGCAAGGTGCGTTGTCTCTTTGCCGTGCGATGGCGGAGGCGGGCCTCGGGATGCTGATCTTCTCTTCCTCCGCCACGGTCTATGGCAATGCCTCCTCGGTGCCGATCCGCGAGGACGCTCCGCTCGGTCCCACCAATCCGTACGGTCGATCGAAATGGATGGTCGAACGGATCCTGGGGGATTTGGCGACTTCAGCCCCCGGCGCTTGGCGCATTGCCTTGCTGCGATACTTCAATCCCGTAGGCGCGCACCCGAGCGGGTTGATCGGCGAAGATCCGCAGGGTATCCCAAACAATCTGATGCCCAATATCGCTCAGGTTGCCGTGGGCGTTCGCGACAGAGTACGCGTTTTCGGCAGCGATTATCCGACGCGCGACGGCACCGGCATTCGCGACTACATCCATGTCGTCGATCTGGCGCGCGGCCACATTGCGGCACTGGAAACCCTGCAACGCGAGCGGCACGGAATCACGGTGAATCTCGGCACCGGGCAGGGCATCTCGGTACTGGAAGCAATACGAGCATTCGAGCGCGCGAGCGGCCGGACCATACCCATCGAACGCGTTGCTCGGCGGGCGGGCGACGTGGCCGAATCGTATGCGGACCCGTCACTAGCGGAGAGGTCACTCGGTTGGAAGGCCGTCTACGGGCTCGATGACATGTGCCGCGATACATGGCGATGGCAAAGCATGAACCCTAACGGTTATAGGGAGGAGGGCGCACGTTCGGCCCGCGCGTCTTGAAACTCCGGGCGGCCGGTTGCCGCCCGTATAACAACATCGGGAGACTCATTCGAAAATGAAGGTTCTCGTTACCGGGGCCGCCGGATTCATCGGCTCGACGCTGGCGCACCAACTGCTCGATCGCGGCGACGAGGTTGTGGGCATCGACAATCTGAACAATTACTACGACGTCCGGCTCAAGCAGGCGCGCCTGGAGCGCCTGCTCGAGCGTGACGGGTTTCTCTTTCAAAAGCTCGACATCGTGGAGCGCAAGCCGATGGGCGAGCTTTTCGCCGCCGGTAAATTCGGCGCGGTCGTGCATCTGGCCGCGCAGGCCGGGGTGCGTTACTCGATCGAGAACCCCTCGGCCTACGTCGATGCCAACCTAGTGGGCTTCATGCATGTACTCGAAGGCTGTCGGCACACGCAGGTCGGGCACCTCGTGTTCGCGTCGAGCAGCTCCGTCTACGGCGCAAACACCCGGTTGCCGTTTTCCGAGCACGACAATGTCGACCACCCGGTCTCGCTGTACGCGGCGACCAAGAAGGCGAACGAATTGATGGCGCACAGCTACGCTCACCTTTACCGGCTGCCGTGCACGGGCCTGCGGTTCTTCACCGTCTATGGTCCCTGGGGTCGCCCGGACATGGCGCTGTTCAAGTTCACCGAGGGAATCCTCGCCGGACGCCCGATACCGGTGTTCAACCGCGGCGAAATGGTGCGCGATTTCACCTACGTCGACGACATCGTCGAGGGAGTCATCCGAGTCATGGGAAAACCCGCAACTCCCGTGGCCGGCTGGAGCGGCGATCGCCCGGATCCCGCGACGAGCTATGCTCCCTGGCGCATTTTCAACATCGGCAACAACCAGCCGGTCAAGCTGATGCGCTATATCGAAGTTCTCGAGCAGTGTCTGGGCAGAAAGGCGCAGCTCGACCTTCTTCCGATGCAGCCTGGAGACGTGCCGGCGACCTTTGCCGATGTGGGCGAGCTGCACAAATCGGTCGGCTACAAGCCGCAGACTCCGATCGAAGTCGGCGTCAGGCGATTTGCGGAGTGGTACCAAGACTTCTATCGGAAATCTGCGTAAATTTGGACGATGCGGGTCTTCAACAGCACCGCGCTACTGTTCCACGACGACGCTCAGCAGCGCGCTCTGCTTGTGTGCTTCGGGTTCTCGATTGCGCTGCATGCTTTGCTGCTGTTAGCGTTTCCGGGTTTCCGGCCAAGCCCGCATCCGGACGGACGCCAAGCTTTGACGGCCAGCTTTGCGCCCAGGGCGGAGCCGGCCGAAGCGCCTTCGGTTCGTGCTCCATGGGTGCCACCCGAACGGCCGCGGGAAGTGCGGCCTGCGATGCCAGTCACGGAGCCTGCCTCTGCGGCTGTTCCGCAAGTTGCCGAGCCGACGTCCGCACCGTCGCCGAGTCCGCCGAGCGCCGCGCAGGCGCCGCAATCCGAGGCATCGCGTGGGGCTGAATTACCCCCAGCCGAAGTCGCTGCAAGACCCTTGATCGAGGGATTCGACACGGGTCTGATCGACGCGTATCGGCTCGCTCTGATCGACGCAGCAAAGCGCTACAAGCGTTATCCGGTGCAGGCGATGGAGAGAGGCTGGCAGGGCCGAGTCGAAATTCGCGTGGTCATCGGCACCGACGGAACGGTCAAGAGGACGCTCGTCAAGACTTCGAGCAACTACCAGATCCTGGATGACCAGGCCCTCGATATGGTGAAAAGAGGAAAACCCTTGACCCAGGTACCGCCCGCCCTGCGCGGTCGGGAATTTACCGTGGACGTTCCCGTGATTTTCGAGCTGCAGACGGGCTGAAACGCGCCAGCGCAGGCGAACGCCGAGGGAAGGCGGCCGGTTACTCCGGAACGGAAATACGTCGCGCCCCGTCGAAACGCCTGACCCAGTACGCTCCGCGCATGTTTTCGACGCGCACCGCCTTGCCCGGCCGGGGTGCGTGGATGAAGCGATTGTCGCCAAGAAAAATCCCCACGTGAGAGTAGGGCCGGCGCTCGGTGTTGTAGAACACCAGGTCGCCGGCTTCGAGCTGCGACAAGGTCACGTGTCTGCCCATCCGGCTTTGCGCCAGGGCATTGTGCGGCAGCTCGATGCCGAAGGCTTCCTTATATACGTGCGCCACCAGGCCGCTGCAGTCGAAGCCGTTCTCGCGCGAATCTCCGCCCCGCCGATACGGCACTCCCGCATTGGCCAGCGCCTGAAAGACCATCTCCGGGTTGCGCGGAGGAGGAGGGGCCGCACAAGCCGAGAGAATCAAAATGCCGAAAAACAGGTAGTTGCAGCGCATAATCAAAGTACCTTAGACCATAGGGCTCCCGCTGTAAAGGCACTCTGCGCTCGTTTCCATGCAGACCCGGCGTCAGCCCGGATCAGGAGCTTCAACGTTATAGTGCTTGGAGGCATCACATCGCGGGGCTTGAGCAGCAGGCCCCCTGGGAAAGATTCGGGTCAAGGTTGAAGAGATCATTTAGCGCCGGCGGCGAGATACGGGAACAGCTCGATGCTGTCTTTGACCGGAACGGGCCGCTCGCAGCGAGAATCCCGGAATACCGCGTGCGATCGCAGCAGTTGGAAATGGCGCATCGCGTGGCCGGGGCGATCCGAGAGAACGCCGTGCTGGTCTGCGAGGCGGGCACCGGCACCGGTAAGACCTTTGCTTATCTCGTCCCCGCGCTGCTCTCGGCCGGCAAGGTCATCCTATCGACGGGCACCAAGACGCTCCAGGATCAGCTCTACCATCGCGATCTTCCAACGGTGCGCGCGGCTCTCAATATACCCGTGACCACGGCGCTGCTGAAAGGCCGCGCCAACTACGTGTGCCACTATCACCTGGAGCGCAACCTGGGAGAAGGCGCGCTGCCCAGCCGCGAGGTCGTCGGGGACTTGCAGCGCATTGTGAGCTTCGCGCGCGCCACTCGTACGGGCGACAAGAGCGAATTTGCCGACGTGCCGGAGGAAGCCCCAGCCTGGGGCCTTGCCACCTCGACTCGGGAGAACTGCCTGGGGCAGTCGTGCCCTCGATTTCGCGACTGTTTCGTGATGGCGGCACGGCGCGAGGCGCTCGCGGCGGACATCGTCGTCGTCAATCATCACTTGTTCTTCGCCGACGTGATGCTCAAGGACGAAGGGATGGCGGAGCTTTTGCCTGCCTGCAATACCGTGATCTTCGACGAAGCGCATCAGCTCCCGGAAACCGCCACGCTCTTTTTCGGCGAGACTCTGTCCACGGGGCAACTCATCGAGCTCGCGCGGGACATTCGCGCCGAAGCGCTCTCCGGTGCGAAGGACATGCCCGATCCGCCGCGGCTCACCGCCGCTCTGGACAAGGCGGCCCGGGATCTGCGCCTCGTGTTGCACGGTGAGGGCGCCCGCTTTACCGCCGCATCGGTCAGACGAAAGCGCGGATTTTCCGATGCGCTCGCCGGGCTCGAATCCGCGCTACGCTCGGTATGCGTCGCGCTCGAAGCGCTCTCCGAACGCAGCGAGGGTCTTGCGCGGTGCTCCGAGCGCGCGCGAACGGCGCAGGCTTTGCTGGAACGCTGGCGCGACGATACCCGCGCCGACCTGGTCCGCTGGGTCGAGGTGTTCGGTCACTCGCTTCGTCTGAATGCCACGCCGCTTTCCATCGCAGGGATTTTCCGCAGACAGCTCGACGGTCACCCGCGCGGATGGATTTTTGCCTCTGCGACGCTCGCGGTCGCCGGCGATTTCAGCCACTACCGCAGCGAGATGGGCCTGGACAACGCGCGCACCGCGTGCTGGGACAGCCCTTTCGACTACGTTGCCCAGGCTCTGCTCTATGTTCCGAAGAAGCTCCCGGACCCGAACAGCGACGAGCATACGCGCGCGGTCGTCGCAGCCTCGCTGCCCGTGATCCGTGCGGTCGGCGGACGCGCCTTTCTCTTGTTCACGACCTTGCGCGCGATGCGGTTCGCCCACGAGCTGTTACGCGAGGAATTCCGGCGCCATGCGCTGGGATTTCCCCTGATGCTTCAAGGCGAGGGCTCTCGCAGCGAGCTGCTCGAGCGCTTCCGTCGGCTGGGTAACGCGGTCCTGCTCGCGAGCGCGAGCTTCTGGGAAGGCGTCGACGTGCGCGGGGACGCATTGTCGCTGGTGGTCATCGACAAGCTGCCGTTTGCGCCGCCCGATGACCCGGTGCTCGCGGCGCGGCTCGAGTCGCTCGAGCGCGAAGGCGGCAATCCCTTCCTCGACTACCAATTGCCCCAGGCGATCATTTCGCTGAAGCAGGGGGCCGGGAGGCTGATCCGCGACGAAGCCGACCGGGGCGTGCTCGTCATCTGCGATCCAAGGCTCTTTTCGAAGCCGTACGGCCGGCGAATCCTCGCGAGCCTCCCGCCAATGAAGCTCGGGCGCGAGCTCGACAAAGTTCTCTCGTTTGTCGCCGCCGATCCGAAGCCGCTCCGGCCCGCGGGCACGGGGGACGGCGGTCGACCCGAAGTCAGTGGCCGAGCTGGCTGAGCACGCTTTTCAACTGCGCGCTGTCGGGAAAATTTTTCCTCAGGACGCGCTCGGCGTCGTTGCGCAGCTCGGACATGCCGAGCACGTCGTACGCCTGGATCATGATGAGGAGCGCCTCTTCCTGGGCCGGCGCCTGAGGGTAGTTTTTCAGCGCGTATTGCGCGCGGTTGGACGCCGCGATGTAAGCGCCCCGCTTCATGTAGTAGCGGGCGACGTGAACCTCGTGGGAGGCGAGTGCGTTGACCAGGTATTTCATGCGCGCCAGCGCGTCGGGCGTGTACTTGCTTTCCGGGAAGCGCTGCACCAGCTCCTTGAACGCGTCGAACGATTCCCGCGCGGCCTTGGGATCACGCTCGGTTCGATCCTGGCGGGAGATCTTGCCGAGCAATCCCAGGTCTTCGTTGAAGTAAACCAGGCCCTTCAGGTAGTACGCGTAGTCGACATTGGGGTGGTTGGGATGCAGCTTCACGAAGCGCTCTGTTGCAGCGACCGCGGATGCCTGCTCGTTCTGTTTGTAGTACGCGTAGGCGATCTCGAGCTGACCTTGCTGGGAGTAGCGCCCATAGGGAAAGCGTGCTTCGAGCGTTTCGTAGCGCTTGATCGCGAGGTCGTATTGGCCGCTATCCAACGCCTCCTTCGCCTCGCGGTAGAGTTTCTCGGCCGAATATCCGGCCGTGGGGTCGTGCTTGTCGATGAAGGAACACGCCGCCAACAAGAGAGCGAATAAAGCTACACTACGTTTCATGGCGGAACTCGCGGATGAGACGACGAATTATACCGTGGCGAGGGTCACGCGACGCGTTCCCGATACGCTTGCGGGTCTGCGCTTGGACAAGGCCCTCGCTCGGATGTTTCCCGAGCATTCGCGCAACCGCCTGCAGAGGTGGCTGAAAGAGGGGCACGTCAGCCTCGATTCACACGCCGCCAAACCCAAGCAGAAGATTTGGGGCGGCGAGCGCGTCGAAATCCGGTCGCAGCCCGCTCCGGCGGACACGGCGTTTCACGCCGAACCCATCGCGCTCGACGTCGTCTACGAGGACGACGATATCCTGGTGATCAACAAGCCGGCGGGTCTGGTGGTTCATCCCGGAAGCGGCAACTGGAAAGGGACGCTGCTCAATGCGCTTTTGCACCGCGCGCCGCGGCTCGCGGCGATTCCCCGGGCGGGCATCGTGCACCGGCTCGACAAGAACACGAGCGGACTTCTCGTGGTGGCAAGAACTTTGCGGGCGCACACGGAGCTCGTTCGGCAGCTCCAGGCGAGAACGGTGAAGCGCGACTACCTTGCCGTGGTGCACGGGGTGGTCAAGCTGGACGGAGAAGTGAGTGCGCCCGTCGGACGCGATCCGCGACATCGCACGCGCATGGCCGTGGTGGCTGCCGGACGCCCGGCCTTGACGCGTTTCAAGGTGACAAGACGTTTCTCCCGCGCCACATTGCTCGAATGCAGCCTTGCTACCGGCAGGACGCACCAGATTCGCGTGCACATGCAGTCGTTGGGCCATCCCTTGGTTGGCGACCCGGTCTACGGGAGCAGGCACCCGGGCGATGCGCGAACGCCACGGCTCCATCGACAGGCCCTCCACGCTGCCCGGCTTGAATTCTCGCACCCGGTTTCCGGCGTGCTCAGGCGTTTCTCGGCGCCCTTGCCCCAGGACCTGCGCTCGCTGCTGGACTCGCTCGAGTGAGGAGCCCGCCCCACCCGGATTGGATCACTCCCGATTGGCCGGCGCCGAGGCGAGTGCGCGCGCTCATCACCACGCGCGCAGGCGGCGTGAGCTCCGGGAAATTCGCGAGCCTCAATCTGAGCGCGCGGGTCGGCGATGATCCGCAGTGTGTGGCGCGTAACCGCGCCATCCTGGGGGCGTGCCTGCCCGCTGAGCCCGCATGGGTGAAGCAGGTGCACGGGACGGAGGTGATCGACGCGGCGCACGTGACGCCGGACACGGAGGCCGATGGAGTCGTAACGCGCAGTCCGGGCACGGTTTGCGCGGTGATGACGGCCGACTGCCTGCCGGTGCTGCTCGGCGATCGCGCGGGCAGGCGCGCGGGGATCGCTCACGCTGGCTGGCGTGGGCTCGCGGGCGGAGTCCTCGAAAACGTCGTGCGTGCAATGGACCTTCCCCCGCAAGATCTCATCGCCTACATCGGACCGGGCATCGGAGCGCGTCGCTACGAAGTCGGAGAGGACGTCCACCAGGCTTTCGTCGACAGAGATCCCAGCGCTGCGGCGTCGTTCGAGCCGCATCGGAACGGGACGTACTTCGTCGATTTGTACGAGCTTGCGCGGCAGCGGCTCGCAGCAGCAGGTGTGGCCGAAGTCCACGGCGGCGAATTCTGCACCGCGACCGAGGAGCGCTTTTTTTCCTTCCGCCGAGACCAGACCACCGGCAGAATGGCGAGCCTTATCTGGCTCGAGGACAGCTAGAACATGGCGACTATTGGATGGATCTCTGCGGCGACCGTCGCGGGGGGCGTGATCAGCATTGCGATCGCGGCGCTGTTTGCGCTCTCCGCGCCCGCAAGCTGGGTCCCCGCGTTGGTGAGCTTCGCCATCGGGACTTTGCTCGGCGCGGTATTCCTGGAAATCCTTCCCCACGCGATCGGCAGCGCCGGCAATCTCCAAGGGCTGTTCGCCACGGTTCTCGCCGGGATCCTGGGGTTCTTCGTTCTGGAGAAGCTCGTGCTGTGGCGGCATTGCCATATAGAAGCCTGCGAGGCTCACGATCACCACGCCAATGCGAACGACCGCGGCCGCAGCGGCCTCATGATCATCATCGGCGACGGTTTTCACAACTTCGTCGACGGCATCCTGATCGCAGCGGCGTTCCTGCAGAGCACCGAGCTGGGCGTGGTCACCGCGGCGGCGATCATCGCGCACGAAATCCCGCAGGAAATCGGGGACTTCGTCATTCTCCTGCACTCCGGGTACAGCAAGCTCGCAGCCTTGGCGCTCAATCTGCTGTCGAGCTTCGCGATGCTGGTTGGAGCGCTACTCGCGTACTTCACGCTGCAATCGGCGCAGGAATGGATCGGCACGGTGCTTGCGCTCGCCGCCGCCAGCATGATCTACGTGGCGGTCGCCGACCTCATTCCCGGGCTGCACAAACGTCCGGAACTGGGTGCCACGGCGCAGCAGGTTGGGCTTATCGCGCTCGGAGTTGCTTTGATCTGGGTCGTAGGCGACGTAGTCAGGACCGCCTAGGGCTCACGGCGGTGCGTCGGAACGGGATTCAGGCGAGCATTCTCGTAGCGGGTATGCTCGCGCTTGGCGAAATCGGCTACGCGCAAGACGCCCCGGAAGAAACCGGCGCCAAGTTTCAGGCGACCTATGTCTGGCAGCGAAAATACCCTTTCGACGCGGCGTATTCCGGCGCTCACAGCCTATCCCCGGATCGCGAGAAGAGCTATTCGTTCACGGCGACCGCCGCGCTCGGTACAAGGACTTGGAGCGGAGGCGAACTCTATTTCAACCCCGAGGTGGCGCAAGGCGTGCCCTTTTCAGGGTTGACCGGCCTCGGCGGATTCACGAACGGAGAGATCGCCCGCACATCCGGCCCGAGCCCGACTTTCTATCGGGCCAGGCTGTTTGCGCGCCAGACCTGGGGCCTCGGCGGCGGCGGCGAAAAACTGGAGTCCGATGCCAATCAGCTCACCGGCAGCGTCGATCGGCAGCGCCTGGTCTTGACCGCCGGAAATCTGTCGGTGCTGGACATCTTCGACGACAACGCCTTCAGCCACGACCCGCGAACCCAGTTTCTGAACTGGTCGCTCATGACGCACGGAGCCTACGACTATGCCGCCGACGCGCGCGGTTACTCCTGGGGAGCGGCGCTCGAGTATTTTCACGACGACTGGAGGCTGCGGGCCGGCCGCTTCATCCAGCCGAAGGAGCCGAACCAGCTTGCTCTGGACCCCAGGATCTTCAAGCACTACGGCGACCAGATCGAGATCGAACGCGCATACGCCCTGGCCGAACGCCCGGGAAAAATACGTTTTCTCGCTTTCCGCAACGTCGCGAGAATGGCACGCTATCAGGACGCCTTGGATCTGGCGGCTCAGACGGGTGGGGCGCCCGATATCAACGCCGCGCGCACGGTCGAGCGCGTCAAGCGCGGGTTCGGGATCAATTTCGAGCAGGAAATCTCCTCGAGCGTGGGCCTGTTCGCCCGGGCGAGCTGGGCCGACGGCCAGACCGAGACTTACGCTTTCACCGAGATCGATCGATCGCTTTCGGGAGGGGTGTCGGTGAAAGGAGGGACATTCGGTCGAGCCAGGGACACCTTTGGAATCGCCTATGTGCGCAACGGTCTTTCCGCCGCGCACCGCGATTACCTCGCCGCGGGAGGGCTCGGGTTCTTCCTCGGCGACGGGGCGCTCAACTATCGGCCGGAAGTCATCCTCGAGACCTATTACAGCCTCAATGTCGCAAAAGACACCTGGTTCTCTGCCGATTTCCAACGGATTTCGAATCCGGGCTACAACGCCGACCGCGGCACGGCGAGCGTCATCTCGGCACGACTTCACTACGGGTTTTGACGCGAGCGATGCATTGGTCGCCCGGAGATCACGCAAGCTCGGGGTCGATGGCGGCGAACAACCTGGTCTCGCCGCCGGAATGCCGGAGCCACCACAGCGCTCCCTTGCCGATGTCCCAGTCGGCTTGCGCATCCGAAAGCAAGGTCGCAGCCACGCGACCCAACGTCGGCTGGTGCCCGACGATCAGTGTCGTCCGGGAGCGTGCCGGCCAATCGACCGCGGCGATGACACCGGCGGCAGCCGCATCGGTGCCCACCGCGGGTGAAGTCAGGAACGGCACGCCGAGCGCCAGAGCAGTCTGCTGCGCGCGTACGGCGGGGCTGACCAGAACTTCGCACCGCCGGGGCAGGCGTGGCTTGAGCCAGGCGGCGATGCGCCGCGCCTGCTCCCGGCCGCGCGCGGTCAGCTTTCGCGCAGAATCGGGGCTGCCGTCCTCGGCTTCGGCATGTCGCCACAGAATCAAATCCATCGTCGCGCCTTCTCCAGATCCGCGCCGGTCGAGCTTACGCGACCGGACCGAGGAGTATTATCCCGAAACGCTCTCGTCTGGGAAGGGCGACCCCTGTCAAAGGAGACGAACAATGGCCAAGGCCGATGGAGTCTACAGAATCACGGAAGTGATCGGAACGAGCGAGACCTCGTGGGAGGATGCGGCGAAGCGGGCGGTCCAGGCTGCATCCAAGACTTTGCGCGACCTCCGCATCGCGGAGGTGGTGAAGCAGGATCTGAAGATCGAGGACGGCAAGGTCGTGGCCTACCGCACCCGGGTGCTGCTGTCGTTCAAGTATCAGAAATAGATCTTCCCCGGGAGAACCGCAGGGCGCTCGGATTCATTCCTTGCCCGATGCAGAGATGGCCCTGCGAATGAACGTCTTCCTTTCGTTCTTGTCCTCTATTTCTTCGGCGATCAGGAGGTAGAGCTCTCCAGGGTCACGCGCCTTCGCCGCCGCGCGCCTTACGACGATCTTGGCGACCGCGCCGATGTACCTGGCGAGCGCGGCTTCGGCCTTGGCGAGAGTCTGCGCATCGAATTTGGGCGTGGTCGGCGGCACAGACTGCTGCGCTGCGGCGCCGGCACGCGTCGGGTCCCCGGTCGGCGTCGATTTGTCTCCGGAGAATCGCCTCACGAACGCGACACGTTCCTTGTCGTCGGCGATATCGGCCGACACCATTTCGGCGAGGGCTGCGATGGTGTAGGCCTTCTTGGCGGCGGACTTGATCACGACGGGGGCTATCGGGCCGATATGCTTGGCGAGCGCCGCTTCGATTCTCTTGAGGGTATCGCGGTCGAACGCGGCCCCCGTGGGCAAAGAGGTCGGCGCGGCGGAAGCTTGCCGCGGATCTTGGATTCTCAAGGTCGTCTGGTACGTCATGGTCTTCGCGTCCGAGGCGGCGAGTCCGGGAAGCGCGGAGCGAAACTCCGCCACGGATTGGGGGCGCCGCTCCTCGTGCGTTACAAGCGCCCAGTCGACCGCCGCAAGGAGTTCCGCGCTGTAGCGCTCGCGGTCGGCCGCCTGCGCCGCGGGCGGCAGCATGTCTTGGCGCACGCGCGCCACTGCCTCCACGGGCCTCTTGCCGGTGATCATCCAATACAGAACTCCCCCAAACGCGTACAAGTCGCTCCATGGTCCCTGCTGGCCCTGCGTGTGGTACTGCTCGATCGGAGCGTATCCAGGGGTGACGATGGCGGTCAGCTCGCTTCCTTCCGAAACTACTCGGGCGGAACCGAAGTCGAGCAGCACCGGCGACCCGTCCTCGCGAATGAAGACGTTGCCGGGCTTGATATCTCGGTGGAGGTACCCGGTGCGATGAATGACTTCCAGCCCATCGAGCAGCGGGCCGGCGATCGCGAGCACGGTGGCTTGCTCGAGCGGCCGGCGGCTGCGGATCCATTCGCCGAGGGGCTGCCCAGCAACAAATTCCATCACCATGTACGCGGTGCTGTTCGTCTCGAAAAACCGCAGGACGCGCACGATGTTGGGATGGCGGAACGAGGCGAGTGTGCGCGACTCGTCGAGAAACCGCGAAAGGCCCCACTTGAACGATTCGGAAGTGGACTCGGATTTCGGCCGGACCGATTGGTCTTCGCACCGCTGGGCGAGGTCTCCGGGAAGGTACTCCTTGATCGCGACCTTGAGGTTGAGGTTCGAGTCGGTGGCGAGATAAGTCAGCCCGAAGCCCCCGACCCCGAGAGTCTGCTCGATGCGATATTCGTGCAGTGCGTAACCCGAGGGGAGGGCGATTTCGGTAGCCATCGAAATGCGGCTATTTCTGGTCGATCAGGCTGATCGCCTTCTCCAGGCTGCGGCGCATGCGATTGAAGGATCTCGCCAGGAGCGCCACCTCGTCGCGGCCGGACTGGGCGAACTCAGGAATCTCCATGTCGCCGGTGCTGATTCGGTCGGCGGCGTCGGACATTTGCGTAATCGGCCGCACGATCAGCACCGACAGCATGAGGTTCAGGATCACGAACAATACGACGAAGACGCCGCTGAGCGAAGCCATGAAGGTATAGAAGGCGCGGTTCGCGTTCTGGATCGGGAGAGACATCGGCACCGAAACGACCTGCGCGCCGATGACCTCGTTCAACTTCCAGCCGAAGCCGTTGTTGGTCCCGTAGAGCTTGACCATCGACGCCGGCGCCATCTCCGCCGTGGTATGGCAGGTGAGACAGGCCGGATCCTTGATCTGGAACGGCCGCGCGAGAAATAGCGACATGCCGGTAGGCGTTATCCGGGTTCCGGAGATTTCCGCGCGCGCCGAGTTGTTGCGGAACTCGTTGACGATGTCCGCTTCCCATTCCACCGCGCGGTCCCGCGGGTTGGTGGGATTCAGCGCCGCTTCCTTGTAGGCGTAGTCGGGATACTTCTTGCGCAGCTGGTTCATGACCTCGGTCGCGGCGAAGGCGGGCACGCTCTGCGGCAGGAATTCGTCTTCCTTTTGCGCGAGCTTGTCGCGCACCTGGCTCACCGTGTACTGACGCATCGACAGTGCGGCCTCCAGCATGACTCCTGCATTGCGCAGTACCTCATCGCGCGCGTTCTTGTGGAGCAGGTCGTAGGAAACGTAGCCCGAGACGGCAAGCCCCAGAATGAACACGAAAAGAAGCACCAGATTGAACTTCAGTCTCAAACCCATGAGTCCTCCCCTTTTCCCGCAGGCGTGGTCGAGCGAATGCAGGACTTCATTATAGACAGATCGCTGCGTCCTGAACCCTAGCCCTTCGCGCGCGGCTTGTACGGGCAATTCGGCTTGGTGCAGTCGGCATACAGCTGCAGCGAATGTTCGCGAATCGCAAAACCGCGCTCCGTGGCCACGCGGACCTGGCGCGTCTCGATTTCGGCGTCATAGAACTCTTCGACGCGTCCGCACTGCATGCACACGAGATGATCGTGATGGCTGCCCTCGTTCAGCTCGAACACCGCCTTGCCGGACTCGAAATGATGGCGCTGGAGGATGCCGGCCTGCTCGAACTGTGTGAGGACGCGGTAGACAGTCGCGAGGCCGATGTCCAATCCCTCGGTGATGAGGATCCGATAGACGTCCTCGGCCGACAGGTGGCGTATCTTGCTGTCTTCGAAAAGCTTCAGGATTCGCAGCCGCGGTCCCGTGGCCTTCAGGCCGCTGGTCTTCAAGTCGTGGACGTTGGTCACGGAGGATTGCCTCGGGCAGGGTGCCCGTTTCCGCTATGATATAGCGTTTTATTGCCGCAGAAACACCCGCATCGTGCCGCGAATGCTGATCTTGGCGTTACCGTTTCTCACTGCGGCGTGCGCTCTTGCGCCCGGCCTCAGCCCTTACCGGATCGAAATCCAGCAGGGGAATTACGTAACGCAGGAGATGGTCGCACAGTTGAAGCCCGGCCTCACCCGCGATCAGGTGCGATTCGTCCTGGGCACGCCCCTGGTGAGCGACATCTTTCACGAGGAACGCTGGGACTACGTTTTCCTGCGCCAACCCGCCAACAGCCGCGAGACCGAATACCGACGCATCGCAGTGTTTTTCGAGGACGGCAAGTTGAAGCGAATCGAGGGAGATATCGTGGCTGCCGCGGCCCTCGGAAAGTCCGAGCAGTGAAGCTCGTCATCGCCGGCGCGGGTGGCCGCATGGGGCGGAGCTTGATCGAGATGGCGCTCGCATCGGGGGACCTCGAGCTCGCGGCGGCGGTGGAGGTTCCCGGAAGCCCCGCCATCGGCAAGGATGCCGGAGAGCTGGTCGGACGCCCCTGCGGCGTGAAGATCGCCTCCACCTTCGGTGGAGTCGCGAAAGGCGACTGTCTGATCGATTTTACCCGCCCTGAAGGCACCCTCGCGCACCTGGAACAGTGCTTGAAAAAAGGCGTGCGCATGGTGATCGGAACGACCGGTTTTTCGCCGCAGCAAGATGAACGTATCGCGGCCGCGGCGGCAGAGATCGCGATCGTGAAGGCGCCGAACATGTCGGCGGGCGTAAACGTCGCGTTCAGGCTCGCCGAGACCGCCGCGCGCGCGCTCGGCGATGCTTACGATGTGGAGATTCTCGAAGCGCACCATCGACACAAGATCGATGCGCCTTCGGGCACGGCGCTCAAGTTCGGAGACGTGATCGCGCGCGCCCTCGGCAGGGATCTCGCGCGCACCGCCGTGCACGGACGCAAGGGCGAGGTCGGTGAACGTGATCCCAAGGCGATCGGGTTTCACGCCGTTCGCGGCGGCGATATCGTCGGTGAGCATACCGTCATGTTCATCGGAGAGGGCGAGCGCGTTGAAATCACCGTGCGCTCGAGCAGCCGCGCCACCTACGCTCTCGGGGCGCTTCGGGCCGCGCGCTTCCTCATGAACAAGGAGCGCGGCCTCTACGACATGCAGGACGTGTTGGGGCTTCGGTAGTCCGAGCTCAGCCGTCTTGCTTCAGCGCCCGCAAGGCGTCCCGCGTCCATACGCCGTCGATCCCCTCGAGCAGCTCGTCGGCGCTTTCATAACGGCTGCGGGGGTCCACGGCGATCATCCGGTCGAGCAGCCCCTGATACCTGGCAAGCGCTTCCGGGAGCTTGGGCCGCGGCGCGCTGACGTGCAGCGCGATCAATCCCGACACCGATTCGGCCTCGAACGGGCGTTGGCCCGTCAACATTTCGTGAAAAATGATTCCGAGGGAGTAGATATCGGACTGCATCGTCGCGGGGCTTCCTTCGATCTGCTCCGGTGAAACGTAATAGGGAGTCCCGTAGAGCTCGCCTTGCCGCGTGCGGCCCAGGTCGTCTCCGAGCCGCTTTGCGATGCCGAAATCGGCGAGAACGATGCTGCCGTCCGCGCGCGCCATGAGATTGCCGGGCTTGATATCGCGGTGGACGATGCCGCGGCCGTGAACCTCGCGCAACGCGCTCGCGGCCTGAGCGAGCAGCGACAAGGTCTGCCGCGCGCTCAAGCCCTTGGAGATGACTTCGGCGAGGCTGCCGTCGGGAAAATATTCCATCGCGATGTAAGCGTGGCGGTCGCTGAAGCCGCGGTCGTAGATCTTGACCACGTTCGGGTGATCGATCGACGAGATGATGTCGAACTCCTGAACGAAGCGCTGCAGCATGATCTCGTCCAGTCCGGCGGTGGCGTTGAGGATCTTGAGGACGACCTGCTGCTTGTCGCTTTCACGCTCGGCGAGGTAGACGACCGAGGAGCCGCCACGGCCGATCTTCGACACGACGCGGTAGCCCTGGATTATCAGGCTCTTTTCGCCGAATTCTCCGGTCATGATGCTCAGAGTGATGCCGAGGGCGGCCTTTGCGGCGTCGCCGGCGATTCGGGCGTTGGCGGCGAGCGCCTCGCGCATGTCCTCGGGGATCTGCACCGGAGCATCGTCGATGTCGCCGGCCGCGATGCCGATGATTTCGAACGCCTCGGTGGGGGTGCTGCGTCCGCGCAATCGAACCGTGCGGCGTGAGCCGACGACGACCGCCGACCCGGCGGCGTTGACGGTTGCTTCGCTTGCGACCACCGCCCAGCCGAGCTCCTTGTTCTGGTCTTCCAGGCGCGCGGCGATATTGACGCTGTCGCCGACGACGGTGAGTTCGCCGCGACCCGGCGTGCCGACGTGGCACAGAAGGACCTCGCCGCTGTGAATGCCCACGCCGATGGAGAATTCGGGCAGGCTCTTGGAGGGGTGGTGCTGCCTCACCCATTCGCGGAATTCGAGCGCGGCGAGCTGCATCGCAAGGCCCGCGCGCACCGCCCGACGCGCGTGGGACTCGCCCGCTTGGTTCGGGCGCGCCTCAAACAGCGCCATGACGCCGTCGCCGATGAATTTCATGATCACACCGCCGTAACGGATGATCGGCGCGCAGGCGGTCCCGAGATAGGCATTGAGCAACTCCGCGATCTCGTCGCTGGTAAGCCGCTCCGAATAGGTGGTAAAGGCGCGGATGTCCGAGAACAGCACCGTCGCCTCGGCGATCTTGCCGGTCAGGTTGCCGGCATCGGCCTCTTCGAGCGCCGCGCCGCCGTCGCCGCCGGAGATTCTTTCGCGGAATTTTTGCGTCAGAAGATCCTGCTGCGGGACCAGCCGCGCTGTCAGCGCCTGGGTCAGGTTTTCAAACTTCTTCAGCCGGCTGTTCACCGCTTCCATCAGCTCGTTTCGGGTGAAGGGTTTCGGGAGGTAATCGTCGGCGCCGAGATTCATGCCGCGCCGGGTACTCGATCGGTCATCGAGTGCGGTAAGGAAGATAAACGGAATTTCGGCAAAACGCGGCTCGGCCCGCAAGGCTTCGAGCACGGCGAATCCGTCCATCTCCGGCATCATCACGTCGCAGAGGATGAGATCGGGCGGATCGCGGCGCGCCAGCTCCAGGCCGATGCGGCCGTTTTCCGCCCCGGTCGCGGCGTAACGCTCGACCTTCAACATCAGCATGATGTTGTTGCGGATGCTGGGCTCGTCCTCGATGACGAGGACCTTCCTTGTGGGCTCGTTGGCCATCAGCTCACCCCGACCGGCTGTTTGATCGACCGCAAGGGGAGCATCACGGTGAACCGGGTTCCGGAGCCGACGGCGCTCGAAAGGCTGATTTCGCCGCCGTGGAGCTCCACCGCTTTCTTCACGATCGCGAGGCCGAGGCCCGTGCCGGGGCGGTTTTCCACGTTCGAAGCCCGGTGAAAGCTCTCGAACATTCTCGGCTGGTCTTCCAAAGGTATCCCGATTCCCCGGTCCTGGATCTCGATCGCAGCCTGTTCTTCACGCCGCGCAAGAGACAGCGTTACCTCGCTGCCGGGAGGGGAGTATTTCACCGCGTTCGACAGGAGGTTGTTCAGGATATGCCGCAGCAGCCTCTCGTCCATGGTCGCTTCGACCCGGTCGAAGCGGTCGTCCAGGGTGATGACGTGCTCTTTGCCTTGCGCGATGCGGAACTCGGACACCACGCTCGCGCAGAGCTCGCGCAGATTCGTCGGGCCGAGGTTGAGCTTGAGCACGCCCGACTCCGCGCGGCCCAAGGTGAGGACGTCGTCGATCATCTCGCTCATGCGTTTTGCGCCGCCCTGGATCGTCTGCAGAAGGTTCACCTTCTCGGCCGGGCTCAGGCTCTCGGAGTAATGCTCGAGCAGCTCCGCCGATGACAGCATGGTCGCGAGCGGCGTTCGGAACTCGTGCGAGGCGGTCGAGACGAACTTCGATTTCATCTCGGAGAGCTCCTTTTCGCGCTGTACCGCAGCCAGCAACTCGACCTCGGCGCGCTTGCGATCGTCGATGTCGACGTTGACCCCGGTCATGCGCAGCGCCCGGCCCGCCGCGTCGCGCTCGACCACCCTTCCGCGGCCCAGGCTCCACACCCAGCCTCCGGCGAGGGTCCTGATGCGGTGCTCGGCCATATACTCGGACTCCCCGCCGTTCAGGCAATTGCCGAGGACCCGCTTCACCTTCGGAAGGTCATCGGGATGCACCATTTGCGCCAATTCGTCCAGGGTCAGGGCGCTGGTTTCCTTGCCCACCCTCAGGATGATTGCCCAGCTACCGCCGAGCAAAACGTCGGTCCTGCGCGCGTCCCAGTCCCAGCTGAGGATATTGGCCGCCTGCAACGCGAGGTCCAGGCGCTCCTTCGCTTCCTTGACCTGCTCGAGCAAGCGTTCGTTTTCCCGGCCGAAGCGAAGCGTTTCGATCAGCGCCCGGTTGGCGGACAGATACAGCGCCAGGAGGACGGCGGAGAACACCAGAATCAAGATTCCGGCGGAGGTGTTGAATGCGCCGCCTTGCGAAAACAGCAGGCCGATCAACGGCGTGAAAATCGGCACGATCAGGCAGGTGAAGGACTTGGGGCTGGGGGCGAGCGCCGGAGGCAGCCCCATGGCGACGCTGCCGATGAGGAACGGGAGGAGGATTTCGTGAAACTGGCCGTGTTCCGGATAGAGCAGCATCACCGTCAGGCCCCAGGCGGTGCCGACCGACGCGCTCGCGAGGCAGAAATAACCTTCCCAGCGCGCCGCGGCTTCCGGTCCGGGCTGGCGCAGGCGGTAGGCGCGCTTGAGGGCGATCCGCACCAGGCTCGCCATGACCAGCCAGGTCAGCCAGGCAAAGAGCAGCTTGTTGCTGATGTAGCCCCAAAGGGCAAAGGCCGCGACGGCCGAAGCGAGGAGAATGGCGGGGACGTCGTTTCCCGAGAATCTGTAAAGGAGCGAGACTCGCTGCGGCAGAAATTCGGCCGAGGACAAGCCACTGATGGAGGTGCGCGACGCAGTCACGTTTCTGATCTTGCGAATTGTGATGAGGAGCGAGCCGTCAATTCTGGCACGGTTTAGCAAGCGGTGCCGTTTGCGTGAGCAAGGAGCGGACCGGAAGACGAAAGTTTGATGGGCAGGAGGAATCACGGTATACTTTTCCGCTCGTTGCAGAGCGGGACCGGCGTGAGCCGGTCCCGCTCTGCACATGTGGCCGCCCAATGAGCCCGCTGCCGTGCCCGCCGCCCCGCCCGCCCTCCTTGCATTAGCCGATGGCACCGTTTTTCGGGGCACTTCGGCCGGAGCGACCGGTCTCGCCTCGGGGGAAGTGGTATTCAACACCGCAATTACCGGCTATCAGGAAATCCTCACCGATCCATCGTATTGCCGCCAAATCGTCACTCTGACCCATCCGCACATCGGCAATACCGGGACCACCCGGGAGGACATGGAGTCGGAGAAGGTGTTCGCGGCAGGGCTGGTGGTTCGGGATCTATCCCCCGTGGTTTCGAGCTGGCGGGCCGAAGGGGACCTGTGCGATTTTCTCGTGGCGAACCAAGTGGTCGCCATCGCGGGCATCGACACCAGACGCCTCACTCGAATCGTGCGCGAAAAAGGCGCCCAGAACGGCGCCTTGCTCGCGGGTTCCGACGACGCAGATCGGGCGCTGGCAGCAGCTCGAGCCTTTCCCGGGCTCGCGGGAATGGATTTGGCCAAGGTCGTGACGACCGCCAAGCCCTACGAATGGTCCGGGGGGCGGTGGCAGACGGGCGGCGGGTTCGGCAAAGGCGCCGGCGTGCGTTTTCACGTCGTCGCTTACGACTACGGCGTCAAGCGCAACATACTGCGCATGCTGATCGAGCGCGGCTGTCGGGTCACGGTTCTTCCCGCGCAGACTCAGGCAGAGGAAGCCCTCGCGCTCAAGCCTGACGGAGTATTTCTGTCCAACGGCCCGGGGGACCCGGAGCCCTGCGACTACGCGATCCGTGCGATCCGCGAAATCATCGACACCGAGACTCCGACGTTCGGTATCTGCCTCGGCCACCAGCTCATGGGCCTCGCGTCTGGCGCGAAGACCGTGAAAATGAAATTCGGACATCACGGCGCCAACCACCCGGTGAAGGATTTGGCGAGCGGAACGGTCGTCATTACCAGCCAGAACCACGGCTTCGCCGTCGATCCGGACACGCTTCCGGAGAATCTGAAGGCGACGCACGTGTCGCTGTTCGACGGCAGCCTGCAGGGCCTCGCGCGCACCGACCGGCCGGCGTTCTGTTTCCAGGGGCATCCCGAAGCGAGCCCCGGGCCGCACGACATCGGGTATCTCTTCGACCGCTTCGCAAAGCTGATGGACGAGCGCAAGCGTGCCTAAGCGCACCGACCTCAGGAGCGTGCTTATCATCGGGGCAGGGCCGATCGTCATCGGCCAGGCCTGCGAGTTCGACTATTCCGGCGCGCAGGCCTGCAAGGCGCTGCGCGCCGAAGGCTACAAGGTGATCCTGGTGAATTCGAATCCGGCGACCATCATGACCGACCCGGAGATGGCCGATGTCACTTATATCGAGCCGGTGAACTGGCAGATGCTCGAGGCCATCATCGCCCGGGAGCGACCCGATGCGCTGCTGCCGACCATGGGCGGCCAGACGGGGCTCAATTGCGCGCTCGACCTCGTTCGGCACGGGGTTCTGCAGAAGTACGGGGTCGAGATGATCGGCGCGAGCAGCGAGGCGATAGACAAAGCCGAGGACCGCGAGAAATTCAAGCAGGCCATGGCGAGGATAGGGCTTGTTTGCCCGCGCTCGACGCTCGCGCATTCGCTGGAAGAGGCCCTCCAGGTTCAGGCTGCGATCGGTTTTCCGGCCGTCATCCGGCCTTCGTTCACTCTCGGCGGGTCGGGCGGCGGCATCGCCTACAACCGCGAAGAATTCGTCGCCATCTGCGAGCGTGGACTGGAAGCCTCGCCCACGCACGAGCTGCTGATCGAGGAGTCGGTGATCGGCTGGAAGGAATTCGAGATGGAGGTCGTGCGCGACCGAAAAGACAACTGCATCATCGTCTGCTCGATCGAAAACGTCGACCCGATGGGAGTGCATACG
>WNFA01001017.1_pt1 | contig 22658 bp, 23 predicted proteins | sample 5400481 | NCBI WGS metagenome assembly WNFA01 (sample SAMN13153340, study PRJNA577476) | soil metagenome | isolation source: 120 cm saprolite under Douglas fir tree site 2 hole 1 replicate 2 | place: USA:California | collected 2015-04-18 | reverse complement strand
ACCAATACCATCGTTATGTACGCTGCGTCCTGAGGTGCCAGAAGCGTTGGAAATGGTGGTACGCGTTGCCCTTGCTAAGAGCCCTGATGCTCGCTTCCCATCTGCTGCAGCTCTTGCTCAGGCCCTGCTATCTGCTGTTATTCCTGGGGCATCGCCCATCGTCACAGTTTTGCCCAGGCGGCGCATTGTACTGAACCCACGATATAGTTCTTTTACCTGGACGCGCGCGTCCTCGTTGTTCGCTCTATTTGTATTACTGTTTGGGCTGGCAAGTACGCTGCTTTTTGTCTTCACTCCGTTACAACATAGCGGCGTCAGTAACTGGCTGTTCAACAATGGAGACCGGTCACTCATTCCAGGCGTGGGTACTACACCGGCTGCCTCTGTAACCTCTACTCCACCACCGGAAGCGGTAACACCAACACCTGGCGACTCAGGACCCATCACCGGGCCTGCCAGGGCTCATGTGACTCCAACTCCAGGTCAATCTCAGACACCGGTACCGGACCCTACCGCTAATACCAAACCTGCTCCCTCCCCTGGCGTGTGTTCATCAGGAAGCCTCTCGATCGACGGGTCACCGAACTTGCAGCCAATGTTGCAGCAGGTAGATAGTGACTACCTGCTGCAGTGTCCAGGTTTGGCAATTACTCTGGGCGCCCATGGCAGTAGTATTGCACTCAAATCTTTGAGGCGCCATCTGATCGACATCGCAGATACAGATGTGACAGCCCATCAGGCTCGAGGTCTGACTGATCACCTTGTTGGAGCGTTGCTGTACGCTGTAATTGTTAGCCCCGATGTGCGGGTAGCTGATTTAAGCAGTGCAGCGCTGCGAGGTATCTATCATGGACAGATCACCAACTGGGCACAGTTAGGCGGCCCTGATGAGCCGGTTAGAGTAGTGCTCCGCTCTCCGTGTAGTGCAATCACTGCCATTTTCCGGGCATTCGTGCTTGGTGATGCCGCCGCGCCCATGCGAGGAATCAAACCACCTGTTGATCTATCTAATGTCGTTGCGCAGACTGTCGCCCGCGTACCGGGAGCTATCAGCTACGTCTCTCTTGTGGAGGCACAAAATGCCAATGTGCATGTCCTCTCCATCGACGGCGCGGCACCAGGCTTGCAAGGTCTATCACAGGGCACATATCAATTCTGGAGCATTGAGCACCTCTACACTCGGGGAGAGGGTACATCACAATCTCAAGCCTATATCCAGTTCCTCACCAGCACTCAAGAGATGGCAATGATGCTTCGCTATGATGTTGTCCCGCTTAATATACTGCAACAGAACACCATTGCCTCTCACCTACCTGGGCCAACAGACAATGGCTCTTGCTCCTGATGAAATTTACCACCAAAAACCGGTCATGTCATGCTGAGCGAGTAAGCCGAAGCCCTGAGTGTAGCGAAGGGGAAGCATCTCTCTGTCCATCGAGCCAGACCCTTCGCGGAGTTTACCCTGAGCGCAGCGAAGGGCTCAGGGTGACAACACTGTACCGATGTTGGTTGTGAAAATTCATAAAGAGCCATTTGGTGCCTCGTGTATACTATCTATAAGAGGCAAGCCCTCCCCGGCTTGCCCATGACCTCTCGTCTTCTCACCACCAACCGGTGTACCCGACCAGCTCCCCTTCGTATCGGCCCCTGTAGGGGCGGGAGTGGTGTGGAGCGGAGTGGGGGCCTTTATGGCCGCCCGCGCCAGGGTCCGTGTCGCCCGCCGTGCCCCTCTGCTCAGCCTTCCTCCCACGAAAGGACTCTCCCGTGGGCCTCAAAAACTCGACAAAGTGCTCCGCCAGCAAACAGCACCTGTCTCAACTGTCCCAACTACCCCAACTATCTCAACTATCTCAACTATCTCAACTACCCAGATAACCCCTGATCCCGCAAACTCCAGGATACCGATACACAAACAACGTCTGTCTCAAGTGTCTCAACTGTCCCAACTACCCAGACGACCCCTGATCCCGCAACCGACCAGGATACCAGCTCACAAACAGCACCTGTCCCAAGTGTCTCAACTGCCACCTCAACGCCGCCCACAACCACCTCCACCACACCCGGTGAATTGGCTGGGGCATGGGAAAGCGATCCCAACCATCAGCCGTAGAACCCATAGACATCGCTTTCCCTTCTGCTTTGTTCCTCGATGAGAAATATATCCTCACAACCATGAGGCGCTCGTCTTGAGCCTGGGATGCGTTTTACGGGCAAACCAGTATGAAAAAATGTTATGCTTTGCAAGATTTCTTAGTGTTCGTAACCGGTACCGATATCGATTACGGAACCGTTCTCACAACTCGCCCACGTGACAGCATATCTCGTTGACAAGATTACAAGCTAGAAGGGATCGTCATGGTGGAGAAAATTACGATACGCGACATCGCTCGCTTAGCTGGTGTATCCAAGGCCACCGTCTCTCGAGTGTTGAATCAGAAGCCGGATGTAGACCCTGGCACACGTGAGCGCATCAAGCGCATCATGGAAGAGCAGGCATTCGTGCCCAGCATCGCCGCGTCCAGGCTGGCTGGTGGTCACAGCCGGGTGATTGGTATCCTGATTCCCTCGTTGACGTGGCCCGCGATCCCAGAGATCATGCGTGGTGTCTCCGAAGTTGTGGAACAAACCCCATATGAACTTCTTCTCTATAGCATCACCCACGAGATAGATCGCACTGAAAAAGATCAGCGTGATGTAATTGATCACATCCTGGCTACAGGGCTGGCTGCGGGTCTGCTCGCGGTGTTTCCTGGCCAATCGGTTCAGCATCTGACCTGGTTGCATGAGCAGGGGTTTCCCACCGTGATGATCGACGACCAGGTTGAGCCGACGAGTATCCCGTGGGTGGGTGCCGACAACCGTATGGGTGGCTACGCTGCCACGCGTTATCTGCTTCAACAGGGCCACCGGCGTATTGCCCATATTCAAGGGCCGCTGAAGTTTCTTGTCTCTAATGAACGTTACCATGGCTACTGTCAAGCATTACGGGAGGCCGGTATAACCCCTGATCCAACGCTTGTGATGGAAGGGGACTTTATGCCTTCGGGGGGACGTAGTTGTGCGAGTAAGCTTCTCGCTATGGAAGATCGACCCACTGCCATTTTCGCAGCCAATGATCTGATGGCCTATGGTGTGCTGTCAGTCGCCGAGGAATATGGCTTACAGGTGCCAGAGGCTCTCTCTCTCGTTGGTTTTGATGATATTTCACTGTCTGCCCACACGCGACCAGCTCTCAGCACCGTACAACAGCCATTCTATGCAATAGGGCAGCGTGCCATCGAATTGCTCTTGTCCCTTTTAGAGTCCTCTCGTCCACGTAACTGGTATTCAGGTCCTCTTCAAACTTATACTTCCTTCTCATCGGTCAAACAAAGCGAGCCCATCCGCATCCAATTGGCAACAAATCTCGTAGTACGTGCATCTTGTAGCGCCCCTCGTTCTCTCAGTCACAAGTAGGAGGTTTCCTTTGATACCACGCCCAACGTCTTCTCTTAGAGGTCGGAATAGCCGGGGCAAAACCCTTACCCTGATCTCATTACTATTCGTTTTTGTCATGCTTCTGGCTGCCTGTGGCAGCCCCTCGAACAGCAATACCGGTAAGTACGGGGGGACGCTCACCGTAGCCCCTGGCCCTGTCGGAGACTTTACCCGCAACTTTAACGTCTTTGCCAACGGTTCGGTCTTGAGCGGCACACAAGGCCTGGTCTATGAAACCCTGCTCTTCTTCAACCGCGAAGATGGGAGCGTGAAACCCTGGCTCGCGTCGAGCTACCAGCTTTCAAGCGATGCCACCAGCATCACCTTCAAACTGCGTCCAGACGTTAAGTGGTCTGATGGCAGGCCCTTCACGAGCGCTGATGTTGTCTTTACATTGAATCTGATTCGCAATCATCCCGCTACTGATTACAGTGCTCTCTGGACTGTGATAAATGGTGTGTCGGCCCCCGATGATCACACGGTCATTGTGAGCATGAAGCAGCCATCGGTGCCGGTCCTGTGGTACCTGGGCGGACAAACGTATATGCTTCCCCAGCATCTCTGGTCCACTGTGAGCAACCCGGTCACCTACACGAATCCTAATCCTGTCGGTACCGGGCCTTTCGTGTTCAAGTCGTTCACGCCACAGCTCTACGTTTTTGAACGCAATGCTCATTACTGGCAGCCGGGTAAGCCGTACATCAATGAAATACGCTACCCTGCCTTCAACTCAAATACGAGTGCTGACCTGCTGCTCTCACAGGGCTCGGTAGACTGGACCGGTCTATTTACCCCAAACGTCAATAAAACGTTCGCGAGCCGTGATCCGGTGCACAATCGCTACTGGTTTCCCCCAAACAACGTCGTCACACTCTATCTGAACCTTACGAAGTATCCCTTTAACACGCTCGCGGTGCGTCAAGCCATCAGTGCAGCCATAGATCGTGGCAAGCTCTACCATATTGGAGAGAACGGATACGAACCGCCTTCTCACCCCACGGCATTAGTCTTGCCAGCAAACCAGAGCTTCTTGTCGCCAGACTATACCAATGCCTCCTTCTCAGTAGATACTGCCAGGGCCGCCTCACTGCTAAAGAGTGCGGGCTTCAGGAAGGGCAGCGACGGCATCTATGTCGATAAGAATGGCAAGCGACTGGCGTTCAACATCAATGTTGTGTCAGGCTGGACCGACTGGGTGACCGACTGCCAGATCATGGCGAGCAATTTGCAGGCAATCGGCATGGACGTGAAGGTGAACACAATTTCCTTCAACTCTTACTACAGCGCCTTGCAGATGGGTTCTTTTGATACTGCCATCTCCTGGACGAGTACCGGCCCCACGCCCTACTTCCTGTACAACTCGATGCTTGGCAGCGTCAATACAGCGCCCATCGGTCAAACGGCTACGTCGAACTTTGAGCGCTGGAGTGATCCTACGACCGATAGGCTCCTTAAGCAGTATGCAAGTTCACCTGACCCGTCGGTACAGCAACAGGCACTCGCTGGCATCCAGAAGATCATGGTTGAGCAGTTGCCTACCATTCCTCTCATCTACGGTGCCACCTGGTACGAATACAGTACCGCCCGCTTCGTTGGCTGGCCCGATCAGCAGCATCCGTATGCAGTGCCAGCGCCATACGCTGCGCCTGACGTAGAGATTGTCGTACTGAACCTCCACCAGGTTTAACGAGCGCAAGCTCGTAGTAATACGGATGGGTGATCTTCTTACAAGATCACCCATCCGAGTAACAGTATTTACGAAAGAGAAAAGGAGCTTCCTGTAACTCCCCAATGATGAATTTTAACGACCGAGATCGGCAATGTATTGTCACCCTGAGCGTAGCGAAGGGTCTCTCTCGATGGGCAGATCCTTCGCTGCGCTCAGGATGACAGGACCGGTTTTGAGTGGTAAAAATCATTATCGAGGGGGCGTTGCAGGGCTAGATTTCAAGGAGAGATTGCATGCGTCACCTGCTTCGCCGCAGTGGCTTTTACCTGGTCGCCCTCTGGGCCTCGATCACACTCAATTTCCTCATCCCACGGCTTGTTCCTGGTAACCCTGCCCAGGTGCTCATAGCTCGGCTTCAGGGACGCATCGATCCACGTGCGGAACACGCCATGGAGGTTGCCTTCGGCATAAGCCATGCAAGCCTGTGGAAACAGTACATCGATTACCTTGGTAACCTTGTTCATGGGAACCTGGGTATCTCAGTCACCTATTTCCCCACTCCTGTCGCGACCGTCATTGGGCAAAACTTACCCTGGACGCTCGCACTCGTGGGAACCGCCATCGTCATCAGTTTCGTGGGTGGTACGTTGTTGGGAATCATCGTTGCATGGAGACGCGGTTCGCGACTGGATGCCATACTGCCGCCAATGCTCACCTTCCTCTCAGCTATCCCCTACTTTTGGCTTGCACTCATCATGCTCTATTTCCTTGGCTTTGTGCTCAACTGGTTCCCGCTGAGTGGTGGGTATGACTTGTCGATCGCGCCAGGCTGGACTCCTGATTTCCTGTTGAGTGCTGTCCAGCATGCTCTTTTGCCGGCCATTACTATCGTCGTCAGCTCTATCGCAGGGTGGCAGCTTGGTATGCGTAACGCGATGATGACCACCCTCAGCGAAGACTATGTTCTAATGGCCCAGGCCAAAGGTCTTTCCGAGCGGCGGGTGATGTTAACCTACGCAGCACGCAACGCCATCCTACCAAATATCACCGGCTTTGCGCTCTCCCTTGGCTTCGTCGTCGGAGGCGCATTGCTCACGGAGATTGTCTTCTCCTATCCCGGCATTGGCTTTGCCTTGTTACAAGCAGTCCAAAACTCTGACTACGCCCTGCTGCAAGGCATCTTTCTGATCATTGCTATAGCAGTACTGGGAGCTAACTTCCTGGCTGACCTGATCTACGTTGCACTAGACCCTCGCGTGCGAGAGGAAAGGAGTTAGCACATGCAACTGAATAAGTTGAAAGCACGAGCGGAAACCGCACAGGCGATAGTGCAACGTCCGCAATTAGTTCTCCCAAAGGATGACATACCTACAAGTGACATCACTATAGCCGGCAATACTCAACGCGAGCTGCCGCGGGAGAGCCGCTGGCGTGCTGTAGCAAATTGGCTTGCTGTCAACCCTAAAGTCGCCTTCGGCCTGGGTATCGTTGGCTTCTTCGTCCTGGTAACAATTCTGGGACCTATCGTCATCCAACACAATCCCAACGCCTTCAGCTCCGATGTCCTCCAACCACCATCGGTCAGGCACTGGCTAGGCACTACACAGACCGGGCAAGATGTCTTTGCCCAGGTAGTGGTCGGCACGCGTGTATCGGTTTTGCTCGGGTTCGGTGCGGGCTTCCTGGCGACGGTCGTCTCGGTCGTCATTGGCCTGGCTGCTGGCTACTTTGGCGGCCTGATCGATGACATGCTCTCACTCTTCATTAACATCTTCCTCGTCATTCCTGCTCTGCCTCTCGCCGTTGTCCTGGCTGCCTACTTTCCTTTCCGGGGGCCGCTGCCTGTTGCCATCATTGTCACCATGACAGGCTGGGCGTGGGGCGCACGAGTGCTGCGTGCCCAGACCCTCTCGATGCGCCGGCGTGAGTTTGTGCAGGCGGCCCGTGCCAGTGGCGAAAACACCTTTCGCATCATCTTCGCTGAGATCCTGCCCAACGAGATCGCGATTGTAGCGGCCGGCCTGGTCGGAACCGTGATCTATGCGATCCTGGCCCAGGTAGGACTGGAATTCTTGGGTCTAGGCGACGTCACCATCATCAGCTGGGGAACCATGTTCTATTGGGCACAAAACAATGAGGCGCTCCTGCTGGGAGCGTGGTGGTGGTTCCTGGCCCCTGGGTGCTGTGTGGCGCTGCTGGGAGCAGGTTTGGCATTCATCAACTTTGGCATCGACGAGTTAGCAAACCCGCGTTTGCGCAGGGAGCGCAGGGTAGGCCCCCGATGATGAGCTTTAAGAAATTCACCTGGATTTCCGTAGGGGCCGATTTATCGCGCCCAGCGCCGATTATGCGGTTTCACGAAATAATCCGGACATCTGTAGGGGCCGATTTATTGCGCCCAGCGCCGATTTATCGGCCCTTGCTGGGTTTTCGCTCTCCAGATGAAAAAGTGAAAACTCATAGTCGTGGGGCATTCCTAGAGATAGAAAAGGCGTTGGCATGATGGACACACAAATACGCACCAACAAGTTATTAGAGGTCAAACATCTCAGTGTGGATTATGAGTCTGCAAGGGGCGCGGTACATGCTGTCACGGATGTGAGCTTCGCCATCGAGCGAGGGCAAATCCTCGGACTTGCGGGCGAGAGCGGCAGTGGGAAATCAACCCTTGCCTATGCTATTGCACGCTTGCTCCAACCTCCCGCAGTCGTAACCCAGGGGCAGGTGTTGTACTACCCCCGTAGACGTCAAGTGAACGATCCTTCAATGGAACCAGTGGTCTCGCCCCACGCTCCTACCATACGCGTTATGAACCAGCAGGCGAAGCTCGTGTATAGTAGGGGCGACCCTTGCGGTCGCCCTGGAGGCTCCGAACGCCCTGGAGGCTCCGAACGCCCTGGAGGCTCCGAACGCCCTGGAGGCTCCGAAGATGATGCAGTAGTGGATGTCCTTGCACTAAACCCGGCACAGTTACGAGCTTTTCGCTGGCATGATCTCTCCATTGTCTTCCAAAGTGCTATGAATGCGCTAAACCCGGTTTTAGATATCGAAGTACAAATCACCGATGTGCTGCACGCTCACAACCCACAAATGACCCGCCAGGAAGCGCGTTCGCGAGCTGTAGATTTATTGCGATTGGTCGGTATTACGCCAGATCGCCTGCATAGCTATCCTCATGAACTGAGTGGTGGCATGCGCCAGCGAGCGATTATTGCCATCGCGCTCGCACTTGATCCAGAGATTATTATCATGGATGAGCCGACCACCGCACTCGATGTGGTAGTGCAACGCGATATCCTCGCGCAGATTATGAGACTACGCAACGATTTCGGCTTCTCTGTCATCTTCATCACACATGATCTCTCGCTTTTGCTTGAGATCGCAGATACGATCGCTATCATGTACGCGGGCAGTATTGTCGAGATGGCAACCCAGGAAAATCTTTATCGTCATCCACGGCACCCATACACCTATGGGCTGCTGAACTCATTTCCAAGCCTGCGAGGTCCACGCCGCAGACGGGTGAGCATTCCAGGCTCACCACCTGACCTGCGGTCAGTACCGCCAGGCTGTGCATTTCATCCACGCTGTGCATTCTCGTTCGCAGCCTGTCATACCATCCAGCCGGCGCTGCTTCATGTACCATGTGAGGGGGCTAAGGGACGTATAGAGGCGCCACGGGTGGACTCCTTGTCTGCTGGAAAACGAGTAACCCATGTCGCTTGCCACCTCTATGATGCCACACTGAACCCTGAAGGTCCACCTGAAAGTCTGGAGTCTGAAAATGTCAACCAACACTGTAACGTCAATCAATGAAGAACCCATCCTGGAGGCAGTACATCTGCACAAAGAGTTCCCTTTACGCAAGGTCAATCTCTTTGGCCCGCCACGGGCGGTGCATGCTGTCGAAGACGCTTCGCTGGCCCTCCGTCCCGGTCATGCTACGGCCTTGGTAGGGGAAAGCGGGAGTGGCAAGACAACGGTAGCGCGCCTGTTGGCAAGCCTCTACACGCCTTCGGCAGGTACCATCCGCTTTCGGAAAGAGGTGGTCAAAACCAGGGGGGAGGCTGCCCTGCGGGCGTACCGTCGCCATGTGCAAATGATCTTTCAGGACCCGTTCTCGTCGCTGAACTCGGTGCATACAGTACGCTATCATCTGAGCCGTCCTTTACGTATTTATGGGCATGCCCATAGTGCCGCGGAAGAAACACGGCTCGTCACCTCGTTGCTCGAACGTGTGAACCTGACTCCTGCTGAGCAGTACATGCCCAAGTATCCTCACCAACTCAGTGGCGGTCAGCGCCAGCGAGTCGCGATTGCACGTGCGTTAGCGGCAATGCCTTCTGTCCTGCTGGCCGACGAGCCGGTCTCGATGCTAGATGTGTCAATCCGCTTGGATGTGCTGAACCTGTTGATTCGTCTCAAAGAGGAAGAAGACCTGGCTTTGCTCTTCATTACTCATGATATCGCCAGTGCCCGCTACTTCGCCGAGGAGACGCTGGTCATGTATGCGGGACAGCTAGTTGAGGGTGGTCCCAGTGAAGAGGTGATCCAACGGCCAAAACATCCCTATACCCAATTATTACTTTCTGCGGCGCCAGACCCTGACCGATTCGGGTCCACTGACCAGCAAGGTGACCGCAAGGAAACGCCCTGTGTACAACCCGTACTGGCCGTGGACGGAAGCGGAGAGCCATCAAGTTTGATCAATCCGCCCAGCGGCTGTCGCTTTCATCCCCGCTGCCCCTATGCCAAACCTGTATGCCGCCAGCAGTTTCCGCCGCGTACCGAACTGGATGGGAGGCACTGGGTCCACTGCTTCCTTTATGGAGCAGAAAACAAAACTCACCTGAGTGAAACATCTCTCGCTTCTCCCTTTATGGGGCAAGCGAGTCCGGAGAGCTTACCATTACGATAAGTCATTTGGGCCATCCGTACCGATCTTGATCGTTAAATTTCATTATCGCGCGGGGATGTGCGGGGGCCATCAACCATCTCCTGCCCTGCCCCCAGGCGCAATGAATTGCGCGCCTACACCCCTAAACGTGATGCCTATAGGTGTCCATCTAAGGAGAATGAATGAGCATAACCGATAACGCACAACCAGGAACGATGGTTGATACTCACTTCGCATCGTTCTTCCCCACAGATTTTCTCTGGGGTGCAGCCACTGCATCCTATCAGATTGAGGGTGCAGCACACGAGGATGGGCGGGGCCTGTCCATCTGGGATCAATTTGCGTCTATACCGGGCAAAGTATATCAAGGAGAGAACGGAGACATCGCTGCAGACCATTACCACCGGGTGCCGGAGGATGTAGCGCTGATGGCCGAACTAGGCCTGAATGCATATCGCTTCTCCATTGCGTGGCCGCGTATTCTTCCCCAGGGAACGGGAACTCCCAACACACGGGGTCTGGATTTTTATGATCGTTTAGTCGATACACTCCTGGCACAAGGTATTACTCCTTTCGTGACTCTGTATCATTGGGATCTACCATTGGCGCTGCACGAAAAGGGTGGCTGGCTCAATCGAGATACAGCATCCGCTTTTGCCGACTATGCAGAGGTAGTCGTACGCTGGCTTGGAGATCGTGTCGACTGGTGGGTCACGCTGAACGAACCCTGGTGCTCTGCCTATCTTGGATACGGTATCGGCAAACATGCTCCTGGCATACACGATCAGCAGTCAGCTTATACAGCAGCTCATCACCTGTTGCTCGCACACGGTCTGGCACTACCTCGTCTACGTGCGCATACCCGCAGGTCCGCACAGTTAGGGATCACGCTGAATCTCACACCCGTCTATGCTGCAAATGGACACCCCGAGACATTACTCGCCGTAGAATGGGCAGATAAAATGAGCAACCGGTGGTTTCTCGACCCGATCTTTCGTGGCAGCTATCCAGAAGGTCTCTTCGCTGATGCGGGGGTAGCTCCTCCGCCGATACACGATGGTGATATGGACATCATCGCGACTCCTATTGACCTTTTGGGGGTCAACAATTACTCGCGGTCGCTCATTCGTGCTCGGGTAGAGGAAAATGAGGTCGGCGACGATACGATCAATCGCTTTGAGCAGGTCGCAATGGTAGAGGGTTCATCGTATACAGAGATGGGGTGGGAGGTCTATCCACGGGCGTTAACCGATGTGCTAGTTCGGGTCCACCGTGACTATGCTCCTCGTGCCATCGTGGTGACAGAGAATGGTGCGGCCTTTGCTGATCAGTGGGATGGTAGCGATCACATCAGTGATCCGCAGCGCGTATACTATTTAAGTGAGCATATACAGTCCCTTGAACGGGCGCTAACTCAGGGGGTACCACTGCGAGGTTATTTCGTCTGGTCGCTGTTGGATAACTACGAGTGGGCGGAAGGTTATAGCAAGCGTTTCGGTATCGTTTACGTTGACTACCCCACACAACGCCGCATTGTCAAAAACAGTGGTCGCTGGTATGCAGCCTTTCTCGCGGCACAACACAGATAACAAGCTTCATTCGGAAATAGTTTCATGAGTTGAGAAAGACAATAAACGTTGGTTGGATAGGCTGTTGCCCCAAACAGAGGCAACAGCCCTGAGCGTAGCGAAGGGGAAGCATCTCCCTGGTCTTCCGCCTCACTCAAGCAAAAATGCCGGATTCTACCCAACTCACTGCGGAACTTGGGATTGATTGGCGTAATTCTGCTGATGGACAGGTGTGCTGAGAGCCTCGAGTCTCTCTCGCATCTGCTCAAATGTCGCCGCATCAATCTCCCCGCGTGCATAGCGCTGGCTGAGTATCTCGAGCGCTGATGGGCCGGTCGGGGGAGCGCTGGTAGGAGGCGGAGCCGGTATCGTCGTTCCCTTGTTGATGCGGAGAATCAGCGCCCAGACGAGCGCCACCAGCAGCGCGACCCAGAGAGCCGTACCAAATGAAATCAGGAATATACTGCTCCAACTGAAATCATTGCCCCATAACATAAAAGTATCCTCACTTTCAAGCTATCTACAGAACTGTTTTTATCGAGAAAGGAACATTCAAAGCTCTCACTCGAAGTTTCTCTCACCTACGTTATGTCTCACTTACGAGCATGGTTTGTCTGCTGGAGGCCTCATTGCTCTGGACAGCACTGGCTGCCCAGCGTCCTCTCTGATGCTAGTATGAGCAGGCAGCGTCATGAAAACGTCATAAGCCTCGTCATGGGGAAGGGCATGAATTTGATAAGAAAGGGCCAAACTCTTGGCAACTCAGACTGGTGTCAGTTCAAAAAAGACTTTTGGCTCTTCTTCAATATAGCAATGTGATGGTCCCCTTGAGGTACAATAAGAACTAAGCGAACAAAAACCACCTGCAAGGGCAAAAGTATCCTCTCAATACTATCGTTACAGGAGGGCTATTCTCATGAGCATGCTCAGCCGTATTGTTGCCGGTATCGGCAAATTGCCGCCTGCCGAGACACACGATGTGGTGGTAGAATGTGACCTACAGGTGCCGATGCCAGATGAAGTGCTGCTGCTCGCGGACCGCTACGCGCCGTGCGGCGTCGAGAAGCCGCCGCTGATCCTGGTGCGCTGCTGCTATGGCCGCCGCGGCTTGTTCGGCTTACTCTTCGGGCAACTCTTCGCCGAACGCGGCTTCCAGGTGGTGATCCAGAGCACGCGCGGCACCTTCGGTTCAGGCGGCAAATTGAACCCCTTTGGCGACGATCACGACGATGGCCTGGCGACCGTGGCTTGGCTCAGGCAGCAGCCGTGGTTTCCCGGCTCTTTCGCGACCAACGGTCCCAGTTATCTCGGTTTTGTCCAGTGGGCCATCGCACGTGACGCCGGAGCTGAGCTGAGAGCCATGGCCATCCAGGTCAGTGCCGCTGAGTTCCGCGGTCAGACCTATGCCGGCGAATCGTACTCGTTGGACACCACCCTCTCCTGGACGCACCTCATGGCCAATCAGGAACACACGAACATCTTCCAGCAACTCTTGTTTCCCGCGCATCGCAAACTACAACCTCTCTTCTCGCACCTTCCCCTACGCGATGCCGATAAGCTCGCGACCGGCCAACATGCACCTTTCTTCCAGGAGTGGCTTGAACACAACGAGCCAGGTGCTGAATATTGGAAAGTGCGCAGCTTTGACGATACGGTGAAGGATGTGACGGCGGAGATCAATCTGCTGGGCGGCTGGTACGATATTTTTCTGCCCTGGCAACTGCGCGATTACCGTGTCCTGCGTGAGGCAGGCAAACAGCCCTATCTGACCATTGGCCCGTGGGCACACTCTTCAAACGAGTCGATTTTCTACGGGATCCGCGAGTCCCTCACCTGGTTAAACGCTCAGCTGCGCGGTGATCGCAGCGGGTTGCGCCAATCCCCGGTACGCATCTTTGTCACCGGTGCAAACGAATGGCGCAATTTCTCTGACTGGCCTCCTCCGGGCGTGCAGGAACAGCGTTTCCACCTCCAGCCCGGCGGAGCTCTGGCACCTGATCTCCCACCAACGTCAGAACCAGACCATTATCGCTACGATCCGGCCAATCCCACCCCGCAGCTTTCTGGTCCCCTGCTCGCTGGCAAAGCCCTGCCGGCTGATAATCGCTCGTTGGAGGCGCGATCGGATGTCCTGACGTACACGAGCGCTCCACTCGACCAGGATCTGGAGGTCATCGGGCCAGTTCAGGCCGACCTGTACGTCAAATCCAGCCTGGAGCACACCGATTTCTTCGCGCGCCTCTGTGACGTTGATCTGCAAAGCAAATCAATCAACGTCTGCGATGCCCTGCTGCGCATCGTACCCGGTAGACCCGCGCCAGAGGGCGATGGCACCCTGCGCGTCATCATCGATCTCTGGCCCACCGCGCACCGTTTCCACGCCGGCCATTGTCTCCGCCTGCAAGTCTCCAGCGGTGCGCATCCACGCTTCGCCAGAAATACCGGCAGCAGCGAGCCGCTGGCTACAGCCACGAAGTTGCTGGTAGCCAACCAGTCTATCTATCACGATCCCAGGCATCCTTCAGGGATTGTGCTCTCAATAGCTGCTTTTATCTCCGCGCGTGATCTTCCAGGCTCGATGTGCCAGGAATATTGCCAATCCCAGCATGATGCCAGCATTGACCGGGTGGAGCGCTGAAACCGCAATCACCCCAAAGCGACCGGGCAGTTCGATGAGAAGAATCTGAAATCAGTGTGCCATACGCAGAAATTCAAGTACCTGAGGAGCAACGACCGTATTTGGGTATTCATGCAGCGTTTTGCCCTCTCTTGGGCGATCTCCCTACATGGCGCTTATCGCTTTGGGACCCGTGAGCGTGCATGTGAAGAACCCATGAGCATTGTCCACCCAAACGAGAGCGGATGTGACCGGGCGAACAGCCAGAGGCGACCGTGCATACCTGCAACTCTAGTGCGGGCGTGCTCCTGCGGCAGCAACCAGGGCAAAAATGAGTATGAGACAAGCAAGTGCGAACAGTACTATGAACAGTAAGAGCGTAACGAGTGTTGCTTTGCCTCCACTCAGACGATGTACCGCCATCATCATGTAGACAGACAGCACGATCTCATAGATCCCTAGTGCCAGGGAGATGAAAACGCCAGCAAAGGGAATCAAGAAGAGCAGGTAACTGATGATGCCGAGTGGTACCTCAAACAAAAGGTAAGTATAAAATAGGCGCAGGAACGTCCCGTGTCCACCAAAAGCCCTGGCAAGCAAGTAGTAGATACCTACGGCGATGAAAAATCCCAATGGGACAGCAACAATCTGACCCAAGGAGCTACTTAACGCACTGGTTTGAGACATTGCAACACTCGATGTACCAGGTATATTGGAGCTTATCAGGCTCGCATAGATACTTCCATTGATCAGGTTTCCGAGGGATCCTGACACGGCACTAATAACACCGAGTCCAAGCAGTTGCACCCACACAATATTCCAGGCTGCCTTGCCTTGCTCCTCGGCAAACGTCGCCACCGACGGCTTGGTTAATACCCTGAGGTACTGACTGGGCAATTGTCGAATTGCTTCCCCCAGCGGGAGGGGCGCAGCTTGTACTGGTGGTACACCGTAGCTATAGCCTGGCTGCTGGTAGGCGTGTACGCCGTAAGGCCCTTGTGGAGGAGCGCCATACCCATAGGGAGCTTGCGGTTGGCCGTTTGGTCCCTGCGGAGGAACTCCATAGGGCGGGTTACCATATTCGGAACTGGGGTCTTGATGTGGATTGTAAGACATGCGCGTTCTCCTTCGCTTCCGTAGTTCCTCACAATATACAGATGATCGCCAGGGATATCAATACCTCATCTATGTGATTCATCGTCTATTGTTAAGGAGTCATAGATATGGTCCTCATGGTGCTTAAAAACGCGAACGCGGCGTTGGCCTTTCTCCTGGAGCTGTGCGTCCTGGTTGCACTGGGGTATTGGGGTTTCCAGACTGTGCAGGGCAATCGCCAAGATCGGACTCGGAGTCGGTACGCCAGTGGTGGCTGTGGTGGTGTGGGGCTTGTTCGGAGCGCCGAATTCAACGTGGCAGCTGCACGATCCCTGGCGCTTGATCCTATACGTAGTCTTCTTCGGTTCAGCCGCAGTAGCTCTCTTCGCCGCTGGTCAGCACGCCAGCGCGTACGTAAACGGCCAGATGGAGCGGGAGCGTGCCCAGTTTTGTGCCCACTGCACCATCTCGGCGACGGTAGTGAGGAGTACAGGGTCTTCCTGTTGCCCAGGAAGATACTCTTGAGGCCCGTGTGCCATCACAATTGGCAGGGGTTTCCGTTTATTCCCTGGCTGGGACGTTTCAGGTTCTTCTGCGCGCATCTCTTACTTCTCCTTCTTTTCGCGTGATCCCTATTGAGCAAGTATAAATGTGAGTGCATGCTCTGTCATGACGCACAAGTGGTATTTTTCCCATAACTGCCTACACATAAGGAATACATCACTTTTGCATAGCGTTATGATATGCAGTGATTGCACGGTAAAAGTGGTATCTTTGGAACGTGTTACAGGAAAGAGCACGTGCTGGTATGACAATGAAAGAAACAACCGAGACTCAACGTACTGAGACACCGGTTTCTGTTTCTGGTGACGCCCATCCTCTTGATCTCGAGACCCTGTATGAGCGGTTCAAGCGGCCGCTTCATTCCTACATCTACCGGGTGCTCGGCAGTCGAGAGGATGCCGATGATGTCACGCAGGAGGTGTTTCTGCGTGCCCATGTCGTGTGGCATGACCTGCATGACCACGACCATCTTTCGTCCTGGCTGTATCGTCTGGCCACCAATGGGTGTATCGACCTCCTGCGCCGCCGGAAGCGTCTCTCCTGGTGGCCTCTCACACGCCGTCATCGCACCAGTGGGCCAGGTGGGGAAGGCGGTGATGAGGATTCTTCCTACTTGCCTCTTGATAATGGAGGCATCCCAGAGATTTTCGAACGGGAGCATATTCGGCTCACCTTAGCGAACATGCCACCGGAGTATGCCAGTGCCTTGGTTCTGAGCGCTGCCCAGGGCCTGCCGTATCAAGAGATAGCCGTGATCCTGGGGATTTCACCAGGGGCGGCCGCCACCCGTATTTCGCGCGCGAAACGCCTGTTTGCAGACCAGTACCAGCGTCTGGACCCAGAAGGTCTGGGGAAACCGGAGGAAGACCGATGAACGAAGACACCGATTTGCCGCCACTCCCTGCCACAGGCGACGCTGGCCCACAGGTGTGTGCTGTCGTCAGGCTCTACCTTGCCCTCCTCGACGATCTCTCGCCCGAGCAGGTCCAGGCAGTGTTCAGGCACCTTGATGTCTGTGAAGAGTGCACGCAGGAACTCCGGCATCTGCAGCGCACCACCCGCCTGGTGGCACGTCTCCCGGCTTCTGAACCATCTCCGCAGGTAGACCAGGCCATCCTGGCCGCTCTGGCTGCTCATCGCGAGGAACAGGTTCATCCTCAAGCGCGCCCATTCCCGTCTCCCCGTCGTGTGAAACGGCAGGTACGTCTCAGGTTCCTAGGTCGGCTGGCTGCTGCAGCAGTGCTTGTGCTGGCGGCCATCACCGGGATCCATCTCTTCAGCCTTTCTTCTCCTGGTGCGGGGTCCCCATTTGCCTTGCCTGCCAACCTGTCCTGGAGTGGCTCTGTCGTGTATCATAGCGAGACAGGCCTTGCTGCCGACGGCACCCCGTATCAGATTGACACCTATCATGACCTTGGGACAGGTCGGATGCACGTGGAGACGGTGATGGATGACCGGTTGGATGTGGTGGCGGTAGGAGACGAGCAGGCGATGCTGGGGAAAGATATGATGCATCATGTGGCCCAGTGGGGTGCAGCGGCTTGGTCTGTGGATGACTCGGCATTTGACCTGGCTCAGCTGCGCCAGGCGCTGCAGACCAGGAGCGCCGTCTATCTGGGCACAGGCCGTTTTCAGGGGCAGGATGTCTATCGCATACGCTATCACAATGGGCTGGTGTTGTTACTGGACAGGCAGTATAAACCCGTCAATCTGCTGCGCGGAGTGGAGGGCCCCGGCACAGGTGAGCCCATCTATGCTGTGTTCAAGCTGATGCCCGTTGCGCAGGTGCCAGCATCGATGTGGGATATGCGTATTCCGGTCGGGTTTCACCTGGGAACACTCCCACAAAAACCCTGACGTGTTTCAGCTATGATTGTCAGGTAGGCAGCAGTAACCGGCTGTGCTGGCTACACCGGACATCTGTTCAGGAAATTAGCCTGGTAGCCACCACAGGTTCGCCGATGCTAACCATTCCCAGGTTTGCTAGTTTAGTTGTTGTGCCCGCTTGCGTTGCCACTCTTTTCTGTGTTCTTCGACGCCTGCTCGCTGCTTTAATGCCGCCTCTTGCCAGTCTCTTGTATCGTCAATGCGTTCATAGCTCAAAAATTCATCATCATCTGGCGAGACAATACTGAACGAACCTGTTGCATAATCTTGTATGACAAGACCCACCACACGGGTCGAGGTTCTCCCTCCTTCCTCGTTCTCTATCAACGCCAAACACTCAAGCGGAAGCATATGCCATGCTTCCCCACCGTATTCTTTATCATCCGCCTCTGAGTGGACATATATGGCCAGCCATCCTGGACGTGGAGGCATGATTTGAAGTATCCTTGGTTGCACGCTCATTCTCTTAACTCCTTCTCGCAAAAGAGACGGCCAGCCGTCTCGTATTGCTGGTGCTATGGCAGGTGTTCGTGATGCCGTTGCGTGATCAGATAGCTGGGTCCTTTTAGCGAGCCATGGCTGCTGGCTCGTTCAGACGAGACTCGTTCAGCGGTTCATGAACTGGCACGCTTGCCTGGCGGCGCATCATCTGAATCACTTTCGCCCGCTTCTCTCGCTCCGCCTGTTTGGCCATAGCACGCTGCATCGTCACCGGCGACTCCACATCCTTGATCTCGACCGCCGTCACTTTCACGCCCCAAAGCTCTCATGGGAGTGGTTGCGTTGCTTTTCCCGCGCGCGCCTCCTGGTGTTGGTACGATACGTCATGGAGCCACAGGCCGCACACCAGGATCACAGCGAGAAGGAACGGGAAGAGGAACGGGAACATCGGGAGGATGAACGGTAGCATAAGATTGTCCTTTGCTGTTGTCTTCTAGATACACTTCTTGCTCATGGTGACGAGCCTGCCTTCTCCATGGATGCCGTCCATTCTGAAAGGGAGGGGAGACAAGGGGCACACAAGCGAGAGAGCGAAGAAGACTATCCCAGAAATCATGGTCTTTGGATGGAGAGGTGCTCTGAGCACCATTGCATACGAGGGACATGGCTGGAGGGGCAGGACTCATAAGAAGATCTATGAGACTCTTTAAGTATACACTATTTTTTACAAAAATGTAACATTTATCGAATTGGCGGAGACGCAGTAAATTATTTTTGCGGGTTGGAGACTCAATCATTGAGAAAATGGACCTAAAGGGAAGCTATCTGTCAGTAGGTGCAGCCGTGAAAGACATCGTCTTCAAGCGCATCCCGAGCAAGGAACTGACTTATTAAGAAGACAGTGAGCTAGTAGAGAGGAAATGCGCGAAGTTGCTATTATACCCTTGCTTTGCGACACTTTCAAAAATAATAAAATTAAAGATGAGGTTACAGTCTTACATGTACAGAAAAAATGTTGAAAATATGGTATTATTTGTAGGAGGGATTAAAATCTGATTTAATTTCTCGATCTCCTTATTTCAATATGAGGGAGACACCAACATGAGTAACAACTGGATTACCACCGAAGAAGCGGTAACGATTATCAGCAAACACAGTCATCACTCGGTGAGTCCTCAATATGTCCGAACACTTGTCAACAGAGGCAAGATTGGCATGCGATTCTTTCATCGAGGAACGCTATTACTCAAGCGTAGCGATGTCGAAGCAACCCGCGTTGCACAGGGAACAGGCAATCGCCACAGCACAGACGGAGCAGAAACCTAGTACAGGGTAAGCTTATCTCTGGAAGATGACAAAGAGGTCTTGACATGGTCAGAAAACAGGTACAGGAAAACTATTCCCTATCGTAGATGATGATGCCAGCATTGGCACGTGAGGAGCGATACTAATGGGAGAGCAGCCGCAGCGAGACCGAAAGCAGGCACCGCTGAGCCTGCTGAAAATCGTCTTTCCCCAGATCTTTGGAGAGCACGAACAGTGCGTGACGTGCGCAGTTTCCAAAGTGGCATGTCATGCTACCTACCCGCTGTCACAACTCACCAAAGTGGGTGAGCAATACTATTGTTACCGGCACATGCTGCCGTCTCTTCACTTGATCTGAGTCGATTACCAAAAAGCTTCACTTCCTGGAAGCGCCGCTCGCAGCACTTCGCTCAGTCTCATTTTATCAGCACAACGTGATGTGGAGGGAGGTATCTATGCTGTGAGTACCGGCCCATTTTGATGAGCATGATAAAGGGTGCGGCAAAAAATAGCGTGGGTTTCACTGGTGAACTCGGCAATACCGTTTTGTTTCGTCCCACACCCTCTGGTACGGTGTTATGCTGTTGGTGTGCTCTGGTTGGAGGCTTCCTCTTTCAATCAGGAACCTACAGTTGTCTCTGTGCACTCTTTCAATGAGGGTGTCACCAGAAAACACCTCCTGCACATAGTGGTATACTTGACCACTTGTGCGCCCGATCCACACCCCTTCTGTTTGGTCTAGGGTTGGTGTTGGTAGCGCCATCTTCTCATCTCGTCTTTCAGTCTTCTAGGCCGTCGAGTCGCCGGGATTCAACTTGATTTCACCAAAACGCAGCGGAGGCCCCTGGCTTCAGCCCTAGGGAGGGAAGCCGCGCTGCCCACAGGCAGAGAACATCTGTACGACGTTTCGCCCCTTGCGGGGAGCCGTTTTTGGGTGGGAACGGCTAAACCCACACCACTCAGGGTTGCCCCCTTGTGGGTAAGGTTGGCCTCGACAAAGATATCGGTCTGCCTATCTGCTGAGCACTGCATAGACCCCGTTTTGCTGGTTAACTCAACAGTTGTAGAGCAAGGGGCTGGCCTCGCACCCCTTGGTACGTTCTTGAACACTGCCGATATCGTAGCTGGTACCAGACTGATTGTATCCAGGCTGTGCGTACCACCTGAGTCTGGTCAGGTCCGGACTTGTCACAGCCTCGTCTCAAGCGACGCACAGTTCACAAGCCCCTAGCGCAGAGCTATGGGGTACCTGACTTATCCTGTATGGCGCAGCTTACAATAGGCCAGCTACTCTGAGCAACAACGCACTATACAGCATTCTCTGAGTATACCACAGATCTCCACTAAAAGCGCGTCCTTGAATTGCCTCCATCATTGCACCTTCCACTACTGTGCGCGCATGTACGTTCTTGGGCAGGAGTCATGCATGGAGTGTCCCTTTGCGCTCTGGGCATGCCTTTGCCGGTTCATGCGCATCCAACGCAGGTGATTGGCAAGATGAGCAATGAACGTCGAGCCATCGTCCCATTCAGGGTACGTTGGATGAAGCAGTTCTTCCTCGGTCGTCATGCCCCTTACTTTACTGAGTTTGACACTATTTGGCAAATCCCCTGCGGACCTGAGTAGTTACCGGGATTCCCATAATTTGTTTATTCCATAAAAAATGAAAACGTGATTTTGCTAAAAATATAAATAAAAACTTTTTATGCATTGACAAATGCTAAATGATTATGTTATACTGTAATTGAGAGAAGGAGCAACCACATGCTCTGTCTTCCAACAGAAACAGCTTCGGTATTTCCCTGCTTCTGTACGCTCCCAGTAATGCCACTCAACATCCCCTCTGTCGATTTGACGAGGAGCCAGGGCCCACATAACGCCAGTCTGAATTCTCAGAGATGCGTGAGAAACCCTGACTTACGACAAAGAAAAAGGCACTTACTATGACAACACAAGACAACAAAGAGTGACCCCCTTGTGGTTTTTTGATGGCAGCAATCGGCGCAGACCACACGCCCAGCGAGTTCTGCAACGATTGAGAGCACATCCACGTAATTAGTGCTAGAGGCTGAATACCATCAGAAAAGAAAAAGCGATGAAAACATTTCGCCAGACGACGGTAACGTTCCTCGAAACCCTCGCTCAGTTGAAGCGACTTGAAGGCCCTGAAAAGATCACACAAGCCCTCCGTGTTGTGAAGGAACGAGACACAGGCAAACTGTGCTACCAGGCCGAAGAAGATCTCCCTCAGGCTGAACTTTCCTTGCTGAAAGACATGCTCAGCGTGGAGAAAAGCAAGTGGGAAACATACAAACAGATATGTCGTGAAAGCTTGCGCAAGTGGGTAGAATAGAACGCTGGATGCGTTAACCAACACGTGAAGAAAGACAGACAGAGCTATGGAGACAAATGCAGACGGAACCTACTTTCAGGAAGGTGATCACGTGCGTCTCAAGAGTACACAAGAGACTGGCAGAGTCCATGGAGCCGATGGGGGAGTGGTGTATGTGCTCATGGATGAAACCAACGAGACGAGACTTTTTTCAGCCTATGTCGATGAGGATGCCTACATCGAGCTCGTTGTTTTTGCTAACGGTGACACGGCTCTTCCTCAAATTAGTGAAGAAGGCGGCCAGCTATCTTGACCCAAAGCGCGGGACTTTCTCGAATGCCTTCTGGAGCACGTGGTTCGCTTCTGCTTCCACCACGATCTTCGATGGCAGCGATCTCAGCACCATTACCTTCCTTGGTCCCTGTCTGCAGTTTCCTTCTACGACCCATTACACCGTGATAGCTTCTGATGGGCACGTCCATGAGTATGCAGACCGTCCCGAGGCAATCCGGGGATTCGATGCATTGCCCCCCCAAGAGGTACACCATGGGAGCTCTGTCCAAACCGTCGTCTTCCCACAGTTCTGTTACTATCATGAGGTCACCTGTCCGAGCGGCGTCTACCGCCTCGAATTTTTCGGACCGCGCATGGATGAGCAGGGATACCAAGTCAAGGAGGCAGCATGATCGGGGTCTTATCAGTTGAAAGAAGCTATCCCGCTCCGGGAAGCCACTTATGTGGCATAGCCTGGGATGGATACCATCTGTGGCACGCTGACGCAGGCACAGACCGACTGTACTGTCTAG
>WNFA01002591.1_pt1 | contig 22659 bp, 22 predicted proteins | sample 5400481 | NCBI WGS metagenome assembly WNFA01 (sample SAMN13153340, study PRJNA577476) | soil metagenome | isolation source: 120 cm saprolite under Douglas fir tree site 2 hole 1 replicate 2 | place: USA:California | collected 2015-04-18 | reverse complement strand
CTTGAACTTGTGCGCGCTTTGGAAGAAGCAGACGACATTGCCGTCCTTGGCGTACGCGGGCATCCCGTACCAGGTTCTCGGCGAGAGGGCTGGCGCGCTGGCTGTGATGATGGCATGGAGCCGCTCGGCCATGGCGCGATCCGGTTTCGGCATCTCGGCAATCTTCGCCAGCACGTCGCTTTCCCCGTCCGCCTTCTTCGCGTGCGGGCCGCGGCGCGCTTCCGCCTTCAGCTCTTGGACGCGCTCCTTCATCGCGGCTCGTTCCTCGTCCGTGAATCCCTTGATCGCCTTGCCGGTCACGGTGGCGCTCTTGGCGGACTTCTGTCTATCCGTCTTTGGGCTCATAGAGCCTCCTCATACTAACTTTGGTTGGACACCTCGCCGCAGTGCGAATGCGAATCCACACTATTCTAACATGCGCCGCCTGAGCTCCGTGCGTGTCCGGCGAGTTCCCTGCGAGCCCGCCTCAATCCCGCAACATCCGTCTCCGACGACACTTCCGGCCGCGTTGTGTCCGCCGACGTCCGTTGGGGTCCGCACGCGTTCGCTGAAACTGCCCGCATTCGTGCCCGCCATTATTGCCCTTGTACTAGACGCCGCTGCATGCGCACCTGAGCCTCATACCAGGCGACCACGGTGCGTTTTCGCTAGGATTGTCGATGCGGTTCTGAGCAGGTGCCCGCACCCGGGCTCATATAGTGCGGGGTGCCCAGCGAAAGTCCCGTCTCCGTGATGCGGGTGCCTCCCGCGTAGGCAAGGGCCAGCGCGATGCCAAAATCGGCAATCACCGGCTGGTCTGCCTGGAGCAGGATGTTCTCCGGCTTCAGGTCGCGATGGATGACACCTTGTGCGTGCGCGTAATCCAGAGCATTCGCGAGCAGCGTCGTCACGCGAACGGTCTCTTCCAGCGGAAGCTGTCGCTCGCGTACGAGCCGCGCGCGCAATGTCTCCCCGGCCACGTACGGCATGACGTAGTACAGGAAGGATTGAGATCCCTCGCTGCTGTCGGTATCATTCGGGTGCGCTGCACCCGAATCAAACAGCGGCAGTAGGTTGGGATGCTGCAGGTTAGCGGTGACCTTGATCTCGGAGAGGAACCGCTCGGCGCCCAGCACCGCACCGAGTTCGGGCTTCAGAACCTTCACGGCGACCTTGCGGTCGTGCTTGAGGTCCTGCGCTACGTACACCGTGGCCATCCCGCAGTTGCCGCTCGATGCGGTAGCGGTCAGCGAGGGCCGCTTGCAGGCGGGCGAGAAGATCGGCCGTAGGCGCTCGCGGCGGGAGACGCCTCCATCATAGGAGCCCGTCCTCCGCGCGGCCAGAGGGCCGAGCGTCGGCGTCACACTTCCGCCCCCAGTCGCGCAGCCTTTCGCCGCTGCGGGTTCTGGTCTCAGTGGTTCTCCCGCACGTGCGATTGCAGTGACGCTGTCTAATATTAGGCGTCCACGCCAGCGGCCTGTGGTACTCCCGTGATTCAGACCCTACTAGTCCTGTTCGTTGCGCGGTCCCTCGGAGCGGATACGCTCCCGCTGCTGCGCGTTATGGCGACTGACTACGCTTATCAGGCTCCCGCCGTCTTCTCTGCTGGGAACGTCCGCGTGCGACTCGTCAACGTCGGGCAGCACCCGCACCATCTCGTGCTTTCCCGCATGGACGACACCCTGTCGCTCCAGCAGTTCTTTAGCGACGTGCTCAGTCCCCACCCCAGGGGCGGCTACCACGATGTCGGCGGCCCGAACATGGTAGCACCGGGCGACTCGGCCGAAGTGTGGCTGAGGCTGACGCCCGGCCACTACGCCTTGTCTTGCTGGGTTTTCTCGCGGAGTGGCCAACCACACATCGCCAAAGGGATGTTTGGAGAGGTGCTCGGCCAGCTACTAGGACCAACATCGCCAGCCCAGATACCGCCCGGGGCCTGGCAGATCGCGGCTCGCGAGTACAGCCTCGACGCGCCGGACACTGTGGAGGCGGGCCAGGTACTGGTGACGTTCGTCAATATCGGACACCAAGAGCACGATGTGCAGTTCATTCGCCTGACGCCCCTCGGCTCCCTGACGGCAGTCACTCAGTGGGCGGATGCGGGGATGGAAGGGCCGGTGCCGGGCACGCTAACCGGGGGTGCGAGTGGTATTGAGCCGGGGATGCGCGTGTCGGTCCCACTGCAGCTTCGACCGGGGCGATACGCCCTCTTCTGCTTCGTGCCGGACGAACGCGACGGCAAACCGCATTACTCGCACGGAATGGTGCGGCTACTCCTCGTGCGCTAGGCGGCGCCTGGTATTAGTTAGACAGTCAGCAACAGATACTACGGTTCAGCCAGGAATCGTGGACCTCCGGGCGCTCGGCCGGGCGTTCATCGCCGGCTCAGGCGGCTGATGCCGAGGCGAGCCGAAGACCCGCCCGATCTGGGGTCAGGGGCGTGGCGTACTGCTGGGGCCACAATACGTACGGCGAGCTCGGCAACGGGACCACGAGTGCGACCGACGTCCCTGTTCCGGTCGCGCCGTGAGTTCGCGGGCCTTCCCGGCGTGGAGTCATGACCGGATCTTGCGTCCTAGAGTCCCAGGACAACGCCCATGACCTGATTCGCTGAACTCTGTAACTCCATGGAGCGACTTGGAATCGAACCGAGAGGCCACTGATTAAGAGCGAGTCGCGCGAAGCGGACGTTCACGGAAGATCACGGAAAATGGGCACAATCCGCTTGACGAAGCGAACAAGGCGGAATGAATCCCCCCGATGACGGACCGAAAGTGGTGGGATTTGTGTCGTTGCGCCCCAGTGGCACATGCTGGACCCCGAGCGCCCACGTTGACGGAGCGACTGCTTCTTGAATTGTTGTCCATGCCGGCTTCGCTCGACGTGATATCGCGCCATCTCGCCCGCAGGAGTACCCTTTAGCTGCTCTGCGAGAACGACCAGTCGATCGGGATGTCGGGCGGACAGGGCTTGTACGAGGTGAGCCCCTGCGGTTGAGAGCTTATGTCTCTCAATCACGGCGAGCCGTAGCCGACTCACGACCTCGCTCGTGTCGGGGTCGAACCGAGACACTGTTCCCTCCTGGATCTGCCGTGCCAGGATCTGCCCCACACCGTATAACCCGTTGTAGAGCAAGAACGGCAGGAACGGATCGTCAGGCTGCCCGCCCAACCGACGCGCTACCCAGTGGATTAGCACAGACTTGTAGGCCGCGGCGCGAGGGTAGCCCGCGACACGCGTCGTATCCCACCCCATTTGTCGCATGGCTTCCAGCTCCCTAACCTCGCTCTCCTCAGCGGGCGTGCGCTCTCTGATCCGAAAGACGATCGGAGCGGCCGCAACCTTGAGGGGCGTGGTGCGCGGCACTCCCAGGTGCGCGTCAAACTCGACGCGCAGTTCGTATTCATCTGGTGAGAGGTGATGCGCGAAGAGATGGTTGGCGATATCCTGCTCGTCACCCATGATGTCTTGCAGCACGATCGTGTTCAGATCGCTCGCGCCGGGCGGAAAAGGCTCTCCCCGCCAGGACGGCCGCACCACGCGGCTCTCAATGGGTTTGGGCACAGGAACTGGTGTCCCGTGTCCCCGACTGACGACCAGGGTCAGTGCTGGGGAGACCAAGTTGAAGAAAGACACCCAGGCCGTATCGGTCCCGATGTTCTGCGACCGCACCAACAGATAGATGGGTTCGTCTTCGAAGAACGTCGTCTTACCGACGCCCGCTGTGAGCACCACTTGTTGTGCCAGCCCACAATTGGGAGTGGCTGTGGCAAGTGCAGCGAGGAGCACCGCGACTACAGGCGAAGTACGCCCCACAAAGCCCATTCTAGCTTGAAGACGAGGCGCGCCGGCGTTGACGCGCCGGACCTATCTTGCATAGGCGGCGAGCAACGGCAAGCTCGTCGGGATCGAGGTCCGCTGCACGAAAAAGGGTGCTGCCGAGAATCCAGATTGTTTGGCCAAGCACGACGTTAAAGCGAACGATGTGCGATAATGTGTCGAAGGCAAGAACATGCTTCCCCACGGCATCCCGCAAGGTCCTCACCATCGCAGAATCGAGGTGCGACAGCGATAGGGACAGCTCCCCACTGAGGGAGTCGTACGTCCAGCGCACAGGGTTCAAGGATGTGAACGTTCCTGCAATCCGGCCCGCCCCACCCTTCGAAAGTGCAAGGCAGAGGAAAGGAGCGTCCTTATCGACGGCACCGACGGCCCAGAAGGTCGGAGGGAACGGGCCAGCTTCTTGCGCTTGCAAGGGACACAGAAGGGATGCTGCACAGATCGCGTAACACAGGGCTCGGATGATCATGATGTGCCGGCGCCTAACTAAGCAATGGGACCGCAAGCCAGAGCCTCTCCAGGATTTTGCCGCCGATTCGTGAGCGGGTCAACGGGTAAGCGGCTCGTGCGCGCTTCCCCCAATGTCCTCCCCAGGAGCTCTCCTGATTTGGGGACAGAGGCGCTCGTGTGCACTTTCACTCGGCGATTCTGTGCAATCTGAAGTCGGCGATGACAACAGCCGTCGTGGATCGTCCATCGCCCGCTACGGCAAGGGGAACGTTGGTTGCCCCAGCACCCGCTAAGGTGTGTGGGCCCTTCGGAGGCTACCGAGAATCCAGGTCACGACGTCGTCATGCTGGCCGGCTCTATCCGGGTTGCAGTTGTAAGTTGCGTAAATGTGTAGGTCGTCCTTCGCGAGCCACCAAACGCGCCAATACTTGCTGTCACTGATATACGATGTGGTGTATCCCCCGAATTCACCGCACTGCACGAAGACTCGGGGAGGGCCACTGGGTGAAGCGAGGTCAGCCATTCGTCGAAGCTCAGCGTCTCCAACGATGCCGACACTCTTCAGATGAGTCGACAGCTGCAGTGCCGCATCAACGTCATATGGCGTCAGGCTGACGACCTCACCATCGTCTTTGGGCGCTCAAGCCCTTCGATTCCGTGACGGTCGCGGTCTCTTAGCGAAGCGATCCCTGAGGACGCCGCGTGTTCGCTCAGGTTCGTCCTTATGCTCGGGAGTGGTGCCATGTCTGACAATACCCCCTCTGGCTCACAATCGTCGCAACGCATCAAGGATAGTGTAGACGTATTGAGCAAGATTGCCACCATTGTTCTGACGGGAGTTGCGCTATTCGCCACCTTTGTCTACAACGGGCAGCAGAGAAGGGAACACGACGCTCAAGTGGCGCTCCAGCAGGTCCAGACGGTCACGGGACTGTTTGAGCCACTTACCTCTACGGATCGCAAGAAGCACAGTCTCGCGGTGATTGCGGTGAAAGAACTCACGACCAACCCTACGCTTGCACTCCGACTCTGCCTGGCGGCTGCGTCCACCGCAGAGTGTGCCGGCCCCGCTTCAACGTTTGGCATAGACACGCTCATTCACCTGTCCCATGATTCAGGGCACGCTGACCCGCGACTCCAGCGAACGGCTCAGACAGCGCTCGACCTGGAGCAAGCTGAACCAGATACGCTGTGGCGACGAGCACAGCGCGCGATTGCAATCCTCTTAGCGCCTGACTCGAGCCGCGGTGATTCAGCGCAACGCTCGTTGGATCAGAAGACGGGGTGGGTGTTTCTCGGTACGTACGCGGACGGCACGTGGCTATCGCGTTATTTAGACTTCCCGCCAACGAGCTCACCAGCATCTCTGCGGGGCCAGACGCTTCATGTTCGCGCGGAAACCAGGGCGCTGAACGTGCGTGGCAATATTTTGCACGCACCGGGCTATGACCGTATTCTGGACGTGCTTTCCGAGGGCAGCAGCGTTGCCATTGATAGCGTTGCATCCTTCAGGAACCTCGGCTACTACATGTACGGGCACGCGCGCTATCACATCACGGGCCCATAATGTCTGGCAGGAGGCGCTCGCGACTGGTCCGGCGGATCCAACCGAAGCCCCCCAGGAGTCGCCCAATGCAGCCCCGGCCGTCGAAGCTGATTGGCCCACTTCATTCGCACAAGCCGATCGTTCTCGAATCACAGCTTCAGTGTGTGCGTGAACACAGTAGATTGGGCTCCGTGAGGAGGAAGTCATGGTGAAGTCGTTGCCGTCCCGCCGTGCCGACGTCTTCTTCTACGGTCTCTTCATGGACCAAGATCTGCTGCGTGGCAACGGGCTCGCGCCTGAGTGCCCCGAGCTCGCTTCCGTCCCAGGAATGGCGCTTCGAATTGGACAGCGTGCCGCGCTTGTCCCACAGGCAGCGAGTCGAGTCTATGGAGTTGTAATGTCGCTCACGCTTGCGGAGCTGGAGCGACTCTATTCTGAACCGAGTGTCCAGGGTTACAAGCCGCAAGCGGTCCTCGCGCACTTGGCAAATGGCGGTGTAATCGCCGCCCTCTGCTACAACCTTGCAGAACCGCCCTTACCCACCGAGCGCAATCCCGAGTACGCCAGAAAGCTGCGTGCGGTCGGCCACAAGGTCGGGCTGCCGACAGAATACATCTCCTCTTTGCAGTGAAGGTCGCCATTTCGACGGACCGAAGTCGGCTTACTAGAGTGGGGTGACTGGCGCAACATCAGCTCGGCGTGAAGCGGCCGCGGCGGCGACTCGATGGTGCGCCGCGTCTACGGCCACTTGGGGCAGGTGCGCCACCGCGCCGAGGCGGTGGAGTACCGCGTCGAGCAGCACCTCACTAAGTTGGGGGAGCGGCTGGCGGCTCTGACGCTCGGACGTTTGGCACCACCATTGACACCGCGGGCCTAGACAGCCAGCCTTATCGCGTAAGTCATTCAGCAGCAACTCCGCGGGCGTAATTCAGGGGTAGAATGCCAGCTTCCCAAGCTGGACGTCACGGGTTCGAATCCCGTCGCCCGCTCTGTGTGAGGTTCGCGTAGGCAAATCGTGCGGCTGCAGTCCCCGTGGGGCTGCAGCCGCCGCGGCTTTTGCCGGCTAGGGCCGCGCGCCTGGGCCCGCCGGCTGCCACAGTTCAATCGGATTGCCCTCAGGGTCATGCAGGCGGGCAAAGCGGCCGATCGGGTACTGCTGCGCGTCGACGTCGATCGCGATACCCGCTGCCCGGAGCTGCGACGCCATCGCATCGAGGTCCGCGACGCGAAAGTTGACCATCCAGACCTGCTTGGAATCCCCGAAGTAGTCGCTCGCCTCGGGGAAGGGGCTGAACGCGGTCGGCCCTGCCTCCTGCTGCCACGGCAATTCCTCGTAGCTCGACGGCGCGGGCGAGACCCCAAGGTGTTCCTGATACCACTGGCCCAGCGCCGCTGGGTCGCGAGCGCGGAAGAACAATCCGCCAATGCCAGCCACTTTTTCCATCTCGGTTCGCCTCCTCGAGCTGCCACGGTGAGCACTGGCGTGGAACCGGCTTGACCTGAATGACCGGGCCGGCCACGGGCAACATTGCAAATCTGCATTTCTAGCCTTGGAGGACACCGAACCCTCGCGGACGGTCTATGATCGGCTTACCGTGAAGGCAAAGTGACAACCCCCTGCCGGCAGATCGATGGTGTTGACAAGCCACCAGCCCCGGTGCCTTTTCCCTCGGTCCCCGAGCCCTCCAATCGAGCCATGCGCGCCGTTACGCGTGTCGCAGTGGTCGCTCCCTCTTTAGGCCTAGCCGCCGCTACGCTTCTCGCGCAGGGGGGGTGGGTCGGACCGCGGCTCCCCTGCGAGCTGACCCCGGGCCCCTCCAAGGTCTCGAGCGCGATCCAAGCGCTCAAAACGGCGGCCGAGAAACCGGACCAGCGCGGCCCGCAGCTCACCCAGGCGAAGCGGCTCCTGACTGAGGCGATCGTCCAGGACAAGCAGGAGTCGAACCCCGCGGCCTGGTACTATCTCGGCCGCTACGCCCTCGAAGCCACTGACGCCGCTGGCGCGGACTCGGCGTTCGCCCGGGCGCTGGCCCTCGCTCCCAAGTGCGGGGACGACATCGCCGAGCATCGCCACGATCTCTGGGACAAGCTCCTCACCGACGGGCTGGCCGCCTGGCAGGATGGCAAACAGGACTCCGCCCTCACGCTGCTCCGCGTTGCCGCTCGCCTCGAGCCCACGAATCCGAAGGCCCTGGCCACGGTGGCAGGGCTGTACTCGAGCCGCGGCAACGATGACTCGGCCTTCGTCTACTACCGTCTGGCGGCGAAGGCTGCGGGGTCCGATACCGCCTTCGCGAAGGACCAGCGTGAGGCGCTGGCGAACGCCTGGCACCTGGTCGTGCGCAAGGTGCAGGGCAACCCCGCGGCTCAGCGGGCTCAGCGCGTGCGGGCGGGGCTCGACTCCATGCACCGCAGGATTGCGAGCGACTCCACCGTCCTCGCGCGCCTCGTGGCGTCGTCCCAGTCGCGCAAGGCGCGCGGCGCCCACCTCACGGCGCCGGATCAGCAGGCGTTCACCCGGGATTCGACCGCGCGGGCGCAAGCCGTCGCACGCGGGCACGCGGCCGTCGGCGCCGCCTTGCAGCAACTCGCGGCGGATTCGAGCGCCCTCGTCACGGCGTTCGCCCCCGCGATCGACGCGCTCCGCGACTTTGTCGGTGCCTATCCCGGAGAACCGGAGGCGGCGACGGCGCTCGCGACGCTGTACGCCCAAAGCGCGAGGCCCAAAGAGGCCGCGGCCGTATTCGACTCCTTGGTCGTCCATGCTCGAGGACTCGACCCGGATGTGCTGTTCCAAGCCGGGACCCGGATGGTCGAGCAGGGGCTCTACCGCGCCGGCGCCCGCGCGCTGGTGCTCGGGCTCGCCCAGAACCCCTACCGGCGCGACGCCGTGTTCTCACTCGCCGTGGCGACCTATCAGCTACGCGACTCGGCAGGCCTCCTCCCGGTCGCCCAGCGCCTCTACGCCCTCGACCCCCTGAACCGCGCGTCGCTCAAGCTGGCCGCCGCCGGCTGGGACTTCCGGGGCCGGCGCGACTCCGCCCGAGCGTACGTGGCCCGGGCGGATTCCGGCCTGGCGGTCGAGATCTCCGTACCGAGCTTCGCCCCCGACACCGCCGGGGCGTCGCTCGCGGCGCTCGCCACGAACCTCAAAGCCGCTGCCTCCACGCCGCTCCACCTCACCGTCGAGTTCCTCGCGAGTTCGGGCCAAGTGGTTGCCACGGCGACCCAGGATATCCCGGCCCTCGCCCCGCGCCAGGCCAAGGAATTCGCGCTCACCGTGGTCGGGAAGGGCATCGCCGGCTGGCGCTACCGAGTCTCCTAGGCCATATTTCGTGCGTTTCGGAAGTCTTGGCCTACGTTGGAGTTGCGACGCCGGGCTTCACAAAGTCCTTGAAGGTCAGATCACGCGTGATTCGCGTCCAATCGGTAGCACCCGACTCCCTTGGCGCCGAACTCGGACTCGCTCCCGGCACGGAGCTCCTGGCGGTCAATGGCCGGGCACTCGAGGACTTCCTCGACTGGGAGTTCTTAACCGCTGACGACCGCTTCACCCTCGCGGCGCGGCTGCCCCTGGGTGAGGAGATCGAATACGACATCGAGCGCCCCGAAGGGCTGCCGATGGGGGTGACGCTCGAGCCCCCACGCATCCGCCGCTGCGCGAACCACTGTGACTTCTGCTTCGTGGACGGCAACCCCCAGGGGTTGCGGGCGCCGCTGTACATCCGCGACGACGACTATCGGCTGTCGTTCCGCTACGGCAACTTCGCGACGCTGACGAACCTGAAGCCGTGGGACGTGGCGCGGATCGTCGAGTACCGCCTCTCCCCGCTCTACGTCTCGGTGCACGCGACGGACCTGACGGTGCGCCGCTGGCTGCTGCGCAATCCCGAGGCGCCCGACATCGTGCCGCAGCTCGTCTGGTTCGGGGAGCGGGGGATCCGGTTCCATGCCCAGGTGGTGCTCGTGCCGGGCGTGAACGACGGCGCCGAGCTCGAGCGCACGCTCGACGACCTGTACGGGGTGGGTCCCGCCGTGCTGTCGGTCTCCGTGGTGCCGGTCGCGCTCACGGAGTTCTCAAAGCGCCAACTGGTGCGCGAGCCGACCCAGAGCGAGTGCCGGGCGGCGCTTGCCGCGGTCGAACGGAGGGCCGCACGCGCGCTCGCCGAACGCCAGGTGCCGTGGTGCTACGGGGCGGACGATCTCTACCTGCAGGCGGGCGAGATCCTGCCCGAGGCCGCTTGGTACGGGGACTTCGAGCAGCGCGAAAATGGGGTCGGAGCCGTGCGCTATCTCCAGACCCGCATTGCGGCGTCGCTCGATCGCCTCCCCGACCTTACGGGCAAGCGGATCGGGGTGGTGACGGGGGCGGCGATGGGCCCGCTGATGCCGCTCGTGCTGGCGGAGGCCGCTCGGGCCACGGGTGGCCGCTTCGAGCTCGTCGTGGTCGCGAACACGCTGTTCGGGCCGTCGGTCACCACGGCAGGCCTGCTGCCGGGTGCCGCGATCGAGGCGGCACTGCGCGAGCGGGCCGACTTGGCATGCGCCCTGCTGCCGGCCGAGGCGGTCAACGACGACGGGCTGTTCATGGACGACGTCCCGGCGGAACGGTTGGCCGAGCGAGTCCCGATGCCGATCCGCTTGTCGTACGACTTCGCGGATGCGCTCGCATTGGAGGGCGTGCCAGCATGACGGGTACGCCCACCGTTGCCATCATCGGTCGCCCCAACGTGGGCAAGTCGACCCTCTTCAACCGCCTGATCGGCCGCCGCGACGCGATCGTGGACGACCGCCCCGGCGTGACTCGGGACCGCCACTTCGCCGCCGCCGAGTGGAACGGCCGGCGCTTCTGGCTGGTCGATACAGGGGGGATGGTGCCGGGCGCGAAGGACGCCCTCAGCCAAGCGGTCGGCGCTCAAGTGGAGACGGCCGTGGCCGAGTCGGATGTGGTGCTGTTCCTGGTCGACATCGAGGAGGGAGTGCACCCGGCCGATCTCGAGATCGCGGCGTACCTGCGCACCGCGAACCGGCCGATCGTCCTGGTCGCGAACAAAGCCGATCGGCTGCCTGATGAGACCCGCCACTTGGCCTTCTACGAGTTGGGCCTCGGCGACCCGTTCCCCATCTCGGCAGCCATCGGCAAAAGCTCGGGCGACCTGCTCGATCGCATCGTGGCACTCTTACCGCCCGCGGCGGACGCGGAGGAGGCGGCGGTGACCCAGGTCGCGGTCGTCGGGCGACCCAACGTGGGCAAGTCGAGCCTCGTCAACCGGTTGCTGGGCGAGGAGCGGCTGGTCGTGGCCGCCGAGCCAGGCACGACCCGCGACGCGATCGATACGCCGCTGCGCTGGAACGACCGCACGCTGGTGTTCATCGACACCGCGGGGCTGCGCCGGCGCTCGAAGGTGCAGGACGATATCGAGTTCTACTCGACGCTGCGCACCGCGCGGGCGATCGAGCGCGCCGACGTGTGCGTGTTGGTCGTGGACGCGCAGGTCGGGATGGACACACAAGACTTAAAGATCGCGACGACCGCGTGGGAACAGGGCACCGGGCTCATCATTGCCGTGAACAAGTGGGACTTGATCGAGGAAAAGGACTCGAACACCGCGGTGCGGGGCGAGAGCGAGGTCATGGAGCGCGCGCCCTCCCTCGAGTTCGTCCCCTTCCTGTACCTGTCGGCGAAGACCGGTCAGCGCGTACCCAAGCTGCTCGAACTGATCGTGGGGGTCGCAGCGGAGCGGGAGAAGCGGGTGCCCACGGCGGAAGTGAACCGGGTCCTCGGAGCCCTGGTGGATCGCCAGCAACCCCCCCAACCCGTGGGCGAGTCGGTGCGCTTGCTCTACGCCTCGCAGATCGGCACCGCGCCGCCGCGCTTCGCGATCGTGTCCAACCGGCCCGAGGCGATCCCCGAGTCCTACGCGCGCTACCTCGTGAAGGGGTTCCGCGAGGCGTGGCAGTTCACCGGCTCGCCCGTGAACCTGAAACTCCGCCGCCGGCGGGAGACGGCGCGCCGATGACAGTGTACGGGCTGGGCGTGATGCTCCTGCTCGCCTATCTGATCGGCGCGACCCCGACGAGTTACATCGCGGCGAGACTGGGGCGGGGGATTGATCTGCGCGAGCACGGCTCGCACAACCTGGGCGCCACGAACGTGTACCGCGTGCTGGGCTGGCGCTACGCGCTCCCGGTCGGCCTGATCGACGTCGCCAAGGGTGCCGTGCCGATCGTGGTGCTCGGCCCGTGGTCCAACGGGCCCGCGGGGTTCCGGGTCGCCCTCGGCGTCGCGGCGGTGCTGGGGCACGTCTCCTCGCCGTACGTGCGCTTTCGCGGCGGCAAGGGCGTGGCAACGGCAGCGGGGATGTTCCTCGCCTTGGCACCGCTCGCCATCGCGCTCTCGGTGCTCATCTGGGCCGCGACGCTGTGGCTCTCCGGATACGTGTCGGTGGCCTCGCTAACGGTGGCGGTGCTGTTCCCGGTCTGGGTCTGGCTCACCGTCCCAGGGGAGCCCTATACCGTCTGGGCCGCCGTTGCGGTGGCGGCGCTGATCGTATATGCGCACCGGGCCAACATCCGGCGCCTGAGCGCGGGCAGCGAGCACCGCTTCCGGACGCGGAAGGGGCTGGTCGTGTGAAGCGACGGCCGACTCGTCCACGGGCACGCCGCCGCGCCCGGCCCCCGGTCCCCCCGGCCCCGGCGGCCCCCGGGACCACGACGCTCCGGGTGGCGCGCGGTGCGGCGGCGTCGCGCGTGGCAGTGATCGGCGGCGGCGCCTGGGGCACCGCGCTCGGTGACCTGCTCGCCCGCACCGGCGCGTTCGACGCCGTCACGCTGTGGGCCCGCGAGCCCGAGGTGGTCGACAGCATCAACCGGGAGCACCTGAATCCCGTGTTCCTCCCGGATGCGCCGCTCGCCCCCGAGCTCGTCGCCCAGGGGGATCTCGTCGCCACGGTCCGGGGCGCGACGGTGGTCGTGTCCGCGGCCCCGTCGCATGTGGTGCGGGAGGTGATGACGCGGGCGAGCGCGGGGCTCGCACCGGGCGCGCTGGTCGTGAGCGTGTCCAAGGGGCTCGAGCCCGAGCGACTCGTGACACCGGCGTGCGTGCTCGGCGAGGTGCTGCCGAAACACGTCCGGGTGGCGGTCTTGTCGGGACCGTCGTTCGCGCGGGAGGTGTATGCGCGCCAGCCCACGGCCGTTGTGGCGGCGGCGCGCACGCACGCCGACGCCCAACGCGTGCAACAGGTGTTCGCGACGGCCTACTTCCGCGTCTACTCCGCCACCGACGTGCTCGGCGTCGAGCTGGCCGGCGCCTTGAAGAACGTGATCGCGCTCGCCGCGGGGATCCTCGAGGGCCTGGGGATGGGCCACAACACGCGCGCCGCGCTGATCACCCGCGGCTTGGCCGAGATCACGCGCCTGGGCGTGGCACTGGGGGCCGAGCCACAGACCTTCGCCGGCCTCGCCGGGATGGGCGACCTGATCCTCACGGCCACGGGGCCCCTGTCCCGCAATCGCCAGCTGGGCGTCGAGCTCGGGGCCGGGAAACGGCTCGACCAGGCCCTCGCCGGGCGGTCGAGCGTCGCCGAAGGGGTGAATACCGCCCGCTCGGCCGTGGCCCTCGGGGAGCGCCACGGCGTGGAGCTGCCGATTGCCCGGGAGGTGGCGGCCGTACTGTTCCACGGCAAGCCACCGGCCCGCGCGGTGGCTGAGCTGATGGAGCGCGAGCTCAAAGCGGAGCAGTGGCGATGAGCGCCCCGCATCCGGTCCAGGAGTTCTTCTCGATCGGCGAGGTGTGCCAGCTCACGGACCTCAAGCCGCACGTGCTGCGCTACTGGGAGAGCCAGTTCCGGTTCCTCAACCCGGCGAAGAACCGCTCCGGCAACCGCGTCTACCAGCGGCGCGAGATCGAGCTGATCATGCTGGTCAAGCACTTGCTCTACACCGAGAAGTACACGATCGAGGGCGCTCGCCAGAAGATCGAGCAATACCGCCGCTCGGGTGACCTGAAGCCAGAAGCGCGGCGCGCCCTCGCCACCCAGACCGTGAAGGATCTGCGCGCCGAGCTCAAGTCGCTCCTCGCGATCCTCGAAGGCAACGCCCCGCCCAATGCCGGAGCGCGCTGAGCCCGCGACGCCCCACGCTGGCGTGGCGGTCGTCATCCCCGCCTACCAGGCCGCTGCCACCATCGGGGACGTCGTCGCGCGGGCGCGGCGCGCGGCGCTGGGGGCCGTCGTGTACGTTGTGGACGACGGCTCGACCGATGCGACGGGAGCAGCGGGGCGGGGGAGCGGCGCGCAGGTGCTCGTGCACGGGCAAAACCAGGGGAAGGGCGCGGCGCTCCGGACCGGGATGGACCGCGCCCTCGCCGACGGGGCCGAGATCGTCGTGACCCTGGATGCCGACGGCCAGCATCCGCCGGAGGAGATTCCCCGCCTGGTCGGCCCCATCGCGCGGCGGGAGGCGGAGCTGGTGCTCGGCGCCCGGGCGCGGGCCGGGCCGATGCCGCTGGCGCGCCGCTGCACCAACTGGGTCTCGGCGGCCCTCGCCTCCCGGGTCGGCGGCGTGGCGGTCCCGGACGCGCAGACCGGCTACCGCGCGCTCGCCCGAGCCGTGGCCGAGATGATCCGGCCGCGCGAGCGCGGCTACGATTTCGAGACCGCGTTCCTGCTCGCGGCCCTGGTCGGCGGCGTGCGCGTACGGTCGGTGCCGGTCGCGACGATCTACGAGGGCCGGCCCAGCCACTTTCGATTGTGGGCAGACACCTGGCGACTGGCCGGCGTCTTCACGCAGTACAGCCGCCAGATCATCTTCGGAGCACGATGAATATCCTGATCTCGAACGACGACGGCATCCTCGCCCGCGGCCCCGCCGCCCGGACGGCGCGTTCCAGGTGGACGGCACGCCCACCGACTGCGTGCTGCTCGCCATCGGGATGCTGATGCCCGACAAGCCGGACTTCGTGATCTCCGGGATCAACCACGGCCAGAACATGGGTGAGGACGTATTCTATTCGGGCACCGTGGCCGCGGCCATGGAAGGCCTCGTGGCAGGGGTCCCGAGCGTGGCGGTGTCCTACGCGGGGACGGACGTGGAGGTCCTGGAGACACACAAAGAGGGGCTGCGCGCGCTGCTCGCCCGCATCGTCGCGGTGCGCGATTTCCCCAAGGAGACGCTCCTGAACATCAACCTGCCCGCCATCCCCGGCGACCAGGTGAAGGGCATCAAAGTGACCCACTTGAGCAGCCGCGTCTTCAGCGAGGAGATCGCGCTCATGAAGGACCCGTGGGGCAAGGACATCTACTGGATCGGCGGCGGGCACATCACCTGGAGCGGGGGCGCCGACTCCGATTTCCGCGCGGTCGCCGACGGCTACATCTCGGTGACGCCGCTCCACATGGACATGACGAACTACGGCCTGATCGAAGTGGTGCGGCAGTGGTTTCCGACCGACTGAGCGGGGGCGGCGAGGGGCGGGGGCGGGGGCGGGGGGACGGCTTCGCCGGCTACCGCGTCCGGCTGGTTGAGACCCTGCGGGCGCAAGGCGTGCACGACCTGGCCATCCTCAAGGCGTTCGCGGAAACGCCGCGCCACCTGTTCGTCCCGGAGGGCGTGCGGCACCGCGCCTACGAGGACGCGGCCCTCCCGATCGGCAACGGCCAGACGATTTCGCAGCCGTCCACCCAAGCCCGCTACCTCGAGGCGCTACGGCTCACCGGCCGGGAGCGCGTGCTCGAGATCGGTACGGGATCGGGCTATCAGACGGCGCTGCTCGGGGCGCTCGCGTCGACGGTGTTCTCGGTCGAGCGCGTACGCGCGCTCGCGCTCGCCGCGCAGCGAGCGCTCCACGAGGCCCGGGTCACGAACGTCTCTGTGCTGCTCGGGGACGGCACCCTGGGCTGGAGCGCGTATGCCCCCTACGACGCGATCGTGGTCGCCGCGGGTGGGCCGGAGCTGCCGCCACCCTTGGTGGAGCAACTCGGGCCTGGAGGCAGGCTCCTGATCCCGCTCGAAGTGCGCGGCGCCCAGACGTTGACGCTCGTGGAGCGGGTGGGCGCGGAGCTGCGCCAGACGCCGCTCGGGCACGCCCGCTTCGTCCCGCTCGTCGGGGAGCACGGGTTCGATGCTTGAGTCCTTCGTCCAGTGGCTGCTCGACCGGTTCCGCGACCTGGGCTACCCGGGGATCGTCGTCCTGATGGCGATCGAGTCCTCGATGCTGCCGCTCCCGAGCGAGCTGGTGATGCCGCCGGCGGGCTATCTCGCGGCGAAGGGCGAAATGAGCTTCGCCGTCGTGGTGGGGTGCGGGGTGCTGGGCAGCCTCCTGGGCTCGCTCGCCAACTACGGGCTCGCGCGCTGGCTCGGGCGCGCGTTCTTTCTGCGCCTCGGCAAGTACGTGTTGCTCACCGAGCGAGGGCTCGATCGCTCGGAACGCTATTTCGCCGCCCACGGCGAGATCAGCGTCTTCATGGGGCGCATGCTCCCGGTCGTGCGCCACCTGATCTCCATCCCGGCCGGCATCGCCCGGATGTCGCTGCTGCGCTTCGTGCTGTTCACGGGCCTGGGGGCGCTCGTGTGGTGCACGATCCTGACCTGGATCGGCTGGTTCATCGGGACGCGGGAGAACGTGATCCTGCAGGTGCTCGATCAGGAGGCCCAGCGCTACACGGGGCGCGCCCTGCTCATCGTCCTCCCGATTCTGGCCGTGATCGCGGCGGCCTACGTCTGGTGGTATCGCCGGCGGGCGTCGCAGATCGAGCCGGGTGAGCGGGAAGCGGGGAGGAGGGAAGGGGGATCGAGATGACCGTCGCCGCCGCGCGCTTCCTGGTGCATGGCGAGGTCCAGGGCGTGGGGTTCCGCTGGTTCGTGCTGCGCGAGGCTCAGCGGCTGGGCCTGCGCGGGCTCGCGCGAAACTTGAGGGATGGCTCGGTCGAGGTGATCGCGGCAGGGACGCCCGAGGCCGTGGCGGCGCTCGAGCGGGCGCTTGGAGAGGGGCCGCGCCTGGCGCGGGTGACGCGTGTGGAAAAGGGCGATGTTCCACATGAGCTGACGATTCCGAATGACTTCCACATCATGTAGTTGAAAGGACTGCACGTGGCCGCTGCCGTCACCGTCGACGACCTCTACAAGACGATCCGCGACGTCCCCGATTTTCCCAAGCCGGGGATCCTGTTCAAGGACATCACACCGCTGCTCTTAGACCCCCGGGCGTTCCGGCAGGCGGTCGACCTCATGACCACCCCGTTTCGCGGCTCGCGGGTGACACGGGTGGTCTCGATTGAGTCGCGCGGCTTCCTCCTCGGGGCCCCCATCGCGCTGACGCTCGAAGCCGGCCTCGTGCCGATCCGAAAGCCCGGCAAGCTCCCGGCGGCGCGGGGACGGGTCGAATACGCGCTCGAATACGGCACGGACGCGCTCGAGATGCACCGCGATGCGGTCGGGGCGAGCGACCGCGTGCTGATCGTCGATGACGTGCTCGCCACCGGGGGCACGGCCGAGGCCGCGGCGAAGCTCGTGCGGGCGCACGGGGCGGACGTAGTGGGGTTTACGTTCCTGATCGAGCTCGATTTCCTGAAGGGACGCGAGCGGCTCCGCGGCGAGCGCGCCGAGGCCTTGTTACACTACACATAGCGCGACTTCCCGGAAACGCGGCGCTGGCGGGCCGGGTGAGGCGCTTCCCGGGCCAGGTAGGGCCCGGCGGAGCCTCCCCCCGCGTCGCCACCCTTGCTAAGTTCAAGCGCAGCAACGACGCCCCTGTAGCTCAGGTGGATAGAGCAGCGGTTTCCTAAACCGTTGGCCGGGTGTTCGAGTCACCCCAGGGGCACTGGGGGGCTGGGGGCTTGGGGGGCTGGCAGCAACATCACGGGAGGCAGTGAGAACAGCGATGGCCACAACGGCAACGACGGCGTCTCCCGCGGGCCGGCCCGCGGTCGCGGAGTCCAAGGCGCTCGCCTGGCTCACGAATTGGATCAGGAGCCACAAGCAGGCGAGCATCTACGCCGCGCTCGTGCTTGCCCTGGCCGCGGGCCTATACGGGTGGACGCTCTTGACCGCCCGAACGGCTGAACGCAGCGCGGGCCGCGAGCTCGAGCAGGGCCGCCTGGCGCTCGATTCCAAGAACTACCCCCTCGCCGCCAGCGTCCTCTCCCGCGTGGTCGAGAACTACTCGGGCACCCACGCCGCCCAGGAGGGCACGCTGCTCCTCGCCCAGGTGCGGCTCGGACCTGGGCAGACCCAGCAGGCGATCGACCTGCTGCAGCGCTACGCCCCCAAGGCCGACCGGGACTTCCGGTCCCAGGCGTACGGGCTCCTCGGCGCGGCCTACGAGAACGTGGCGCGCCCCAAGGACGCGGCAACCGCCTACGAAGCCGCCGCTGACGCAGCGCCGTTTCCGTTCCTGCGGGCGCAGTATCTCTCCGATGCGGGGCGGGCCTGGGCGGCCGCTGGGGACACGGCGCGGGCCGTTAGCGCCTACCGGACCGTCGTCGAGCGCCTGGATTCAACCAGCGCTGCCGCAGAGGCGAAAGTGCGGCTCGGGGAGTTCACCAAGGGGGTCGGAATCAAGCCGCCCAAGTAAGCCTGGTTGTGCTCCCGTACTTCGTATAAGAAGGGTTATGTTAAGTTGTAGGGAAGTGAAATGTGGAGAACACTCCTCAGTTAATCACACCCCGCACCACCAGCCGCGCTTCCCCCGCTAGCCACACGTCGTCGTAGCTCCCCCTGGGGCCCGGCTGGGCCCGGATCGCCAGCGGACGGCCACTCCGGGTCCAGACCGTCACGGGCAGCTTGGCCAACCCCCACTCGGCCAGCGCGCACGCGGCGGCCACGGCACCGGTGCCGCACGCCAAGGTCTCGGCCTCCACGCCACGCTCGTAGGTGCGCATGTGCCATCCCCCGGTTGCGTCCTTCCGGGCCGAGAGGAAGTTCACGTTCGCCCCGGCGGGACCCACGGCCGGGTCCGAGCGCAGCGCCCGCCCGCGCGCCACGACGTCGATGCGGCATACGTCCGCGACGAGGACGATCAGGTGCGGCACGCCCACGGTGCCGAGCACGATCCGTTGCTCCTCCGGCGCGGTCGCGAGGCCTGGCACCGGCACTGGGGCTTGGACCGGGGCGAGATGCAGCTCGGCGCGCTCTTCCTCTATGGCACAACGACTGTCGTAGGTCCCGGCGTCGGTTTCCAGCGCCATCCCTTGGGGAGCCGCCAGGCCGAGCCGGGCGGCGAGCCGGGTGCTACACAGGGCGGCGTTCCCGCACATCGCGGCGCGCGAGCCGTCCGCGTTGAAATAGACCATGCGCACGCTGCCCGGTTGCGTACCCGGCCCCACAAACACGAGGCCGTCCGCCCCGATTCCCGTGCCCCGCGCGCACGCGGCGCGGATGTCCTCGGGGGCCCAGTCGTCAGGAGTGGCGTGGCGAGCGTCCAGCATGACGAAGTCGTTGCCCGACCCCGTCATCTTATAGATCGCCGTCCCCCTCAGATGCGGCCGAACCAGGCCATCAGTCTGAGCCGCGGCACCATCCACACCGCTTCCCGGACGATCGCCCGATTCATCTTGCTTTGCCCCTCGGTTCGGTCGACGAACACGATCGGGATTTCCTTCAGTGTGAACCCTTTGCGCCATGCCCGCACACTCATTTCGATTTGAAACCCGTACCCGTTAGACCGCACCCGCGACAAATCGATCGCTTCGAGCACCCGCCTGCGAAAGCACTTGAACCCCCCGGTCAGGTCCCAGATGTGGAGCCCCGTGATCCAGCGGGCATAGATGTTCGCGCAATAGGAGAGGAGCAGCCGTCCCATCGGCCAGTTGACGACCGTCACCCTGCCCCCCAAGTAGCGCGAGCCGATCACCAGATCGGCCTTGATCACGGCCTTGAGAAACTCCTTTAAGTGGACCGGATCGTGCGAGAAGTCGGCGTCCATCTCGAACACGTAATCATAGCCCCGTTCGAGGGCCCACCTGAAGCCCATAATGTACGCCGTCCCAAGGCCGAGCTTCCCCGGCCGGTGCAAGACCTGCATTCGCGGCTGCTTCGCCGCCAGGGAGTCGGCGAGCGCTCCCGTGCCGTCGGGCGAGCCGTCGTCCACGACCAGAATGTCCAAGCGCGGGTCCTGGGCCAAGACCTGCTCGACCAGGGGCGCCAGGTTGCCGACCTCATTGTAGGTCGGGATTACGACCAGCGCTCGCTCAGGCATGCCGCATCCGGCGCGTGGCCAGGGACGCGACGAGCGCGAGCACGAGGATGGCAAGAGAAGCGAGCGTGATGGTCCGGCCCAGCTCGTACAGCTTCGAGCGGAATGACAGCTCGACGACTTTGGCCCCGGCAGGTAGCGGGACGGTGAGGAGGCTGTAGTCGCCGCGCAGTACCGGGGCGGGCCGGCCGTCCACCGTCCCCACCCAGTCGGGATACCAGTTTTCGGCGACGAGCAGGTAGGCCGCTGCTAGGGGCGCCGGATCGAGGGCGATGGTCATCCGGCCCGGTTGCCAGAAGGTCACCGTGGCGCGGGCCGGAATGGGTGCGGGGAGCTGGGTGAGCGGGGCCGGCGTCACCGGCTGGTCCTTCGTGAACAGCACGAGACGCGACGCATCCATCCGCTGGTCGACAAGGGTCGGGATGATCGCCGCCGAGTCGGCCTTGATCGCGCCTGGGACGACCCGGGCATATGGGGCTGGGGCCGTGCGCTCGAACAGGTTTGCCCGCGCCCCGTCCAACGTGGGCACCGAGTCGAGGATGCGCCGGAACCCCGGGATCGAGTCGATGGTGCGGGCGCCCGCGGGAAGGACCGCATAGCGCACGGCCCACAAGTCCCAGAGCGACAGGACGCCCAGATACTTCCACTCGTTCTTCCCGCCCCACAGCTCGTCGTAGTAGCGCAGCTCGTTGCCGTGATATCCGAACACCTCCGGAACGTCGAACGCCATCATGACCGAACCCGGATAGACTCCGCCCGGCAGGTTCATGACCCGGTATGGCGGCGCCGTCGTGGCCAAGCGGGCGATCACTTGATCGGGTCCGTAGGGCCTGGTATAGCGCCAGAACTGGCGCGCGTTGAGCCACAGATCCGCGCCGACGATGAGGATCAGGGCCAGCGTACCCACCCGCGGCGTGAGTCGGTCCCCGCCCCCGGCCCCGGGCCCGATGAGCCCTGCCACCAACCCGGTCGCCGCGAGGGCGATTCCGCTCGACGCCGCGCCCCAGAGGATCGCCGACTGGTTCGCCTCGGCCGCGGCTGTCTTGGCGCCGCCAGTCGCGGCCTGCACGAGGGCAGCGACGCTCTCGGCGAAGTGGCCGAGCACGCCGCTGATCCCGAGCAGCGTCACGATGCCACCGACGATCACCGCGGGCTTGAGCAGGCGGCGGCCGTGGCTACTGATCGCGCGCTCCGCCCCGATCCCGGCGAAGATCGCCGTGACGAACGCCACAACGAAAAACGCCATCCCAGGGGCGCGCGTCTTCTTCACGAGCGGCATCACCGCCCACCAGAGCTGGTAGAACGGGGTGTCGGCACCGAGGCTTACGAGCAGGAACAAGAACCCGATCCCACCCAGCCACCAGATCTGGCGCCGCCGCTCGCGTACCGCGGCACCGAGCAGCGCGAGCGCGACGACGGGCAGGCCGAGATACTCGGAGTGCAGCTTCAGGCCAGACGACCCCCCATTCGAGCCCCAATAGGTCTCTGTCGCACCGACGAAGTTCTTGAAGAAGAACTCGGGTACGTGCTCCCAGGGAATCGCAAAGGACGTCGACCCGGCGAATCCCGCATACCCCTGGGCCCGGGGCGAGAACGGGATGTAGCCGAAAAACGGGATTATCTGAATGGCGGCGATCCCGAAGCCGACGAGCACCGCCCCCAGAGCGAGGGCCAGGCGGGCCGTACGCTCCCCGCTACCTGCCCCGCCGCTCTCCTCGAAGGTGAGGTAGAGCGCGAACAGCCCGGCGGCGATCAGCAGGTAGTAGGCGAGCTGGAAGTGGCCCAGCAGGGCGAGCGCTACGGCCACGGCGAGGAGCGGGTACCCCTCCCAGCGGCGGTCTTTGAGCGCCAGCACCAGCGCGAGGAAGGCGAGCGGCAGCATCGTCGAGCAGAAGAGCTTGCCGTCATGCCCGGGCGAGGGATAGGACGCAATCAGCCCCGAGAGTTCGTAGGCGAGCCCGCCGATCACCGACCCGGTCCAGCCGACCCGCAGGCGCCGCAGCAGGGCGTAGGTGAAGAGCCCCGCGAGGACGTAGTGGACGAAGAAGCTCAGGTTGCCTGCGGTGGTGACCGGGATCAGCAGGCGCAAGAGCCACGTCGGATAGAACACGTCCCCCGATCCCGCGGCGATGAACGGCATCCCGCCGAACAGCTCGGGATTCCAGAGCGGCACGTGACCGGTGCGTTTCCACCACTCGGCGCTCCAGGCGTGGAACGGAAACCCCGCGGTGTATTGGTCGCTCCAGGGCGTGCTGGCGAGCCACAGGCCCGCGAGCATCGGCAGCGACAGGATCACCGGCCACAGCGCGAACGCTGCCGTCGCGAGCAAGGCGGGACGGCGGGGCTCGTACGACGCCGTGGCGGCGATGGGCTCGGGCTGGCTCAATTGAGGGACTCCTGTGGCCGGTGGCGCAGCGGGAGCGTCACCAGGGCGGCCGCGGCTTCGAGCACGGTGAGGAGCAGGCGCGAGGCGACGCTCACCGCCACCGCGCCGCCACTCCCCAGGAACGGGGAGAGTAAACCGATGAGCACGAGCTCCCGCACCCCTACCCCGCCCGGGGCGAACAGGGCGAGCACGCCGAGGATGTAACCGAGCGTGAACGCGCCGATCGCGGCGGTGAGCGGCAGCGGCGTGTCGGGCACGAGGCCGCGA
>WNFA01001014.1_pt1 | contig 22689 bp, 30 predicted proteins | sample 5400481 | NCBI WGS metagenome assembly WNFA01 (sample SAMN13153340, study PRJNA577476) | soil metagenome | isolation source: 120 cm saprolite under Douglas fir tree site 2 hole 1 replicate 2 | place: USA:California | collected 2015-04-18 | reverse complement strand
CTGACAACCTGAATTGCAATCACCACGCGCGGTCTTTCCTATGGCGACTGGGAGACGCTTCTGTTCGGCTAGGCTCGCGACTTATATAGCGTAGGCTGGAGAGTATGTAAAGATAATGAAAATTGGTTGGAAAAACAACCATTAGCCAGTTATTTAAATATAGTTGTTGCTCCCTTCATATCAGTCCGTAATTTTATCTACTTTTCCAGGTAATTCCGCGCTCCCGGGAGTTACAAAAAGTACATAAAAGAACTATTTAGTTCCATTTTTGCTTTCCTTTTGCTGTCCCTGTCGCGGCCGTCCAGGTACAGGAGAATTGGCACCACTAAGTTTCCTGCAGGACGTTGCGCGGGGAAACAGGCGCAGCTATCTTCCCGTGCGTTCATTGCCCAGCATCAAGTGGCCAAGCGGCCTTTGCAACTGCCGCCTACACGGGAGCACTTACAAGCGCACATCAAACCGCCCCATACGGCATGGAGGTAAACGCATGTACTACAACGTTTTCGGCGAAAAAGTTTCCAGGAAAAGGTACAAGGAAATGCTGGAGGCGGCGAAAAACCGGCGGGAATTGATTGCCGCCGGGCTAACAAGTCGGCGAGACCTGATGAAGATGGGGTTGCTCACGGCAGGCGGCATGCTGGTAGCTAAGAATGGTTTGAGTGCCCGCGCTCAGACTGTGACTCCTCAGACTCAGCTTCCCGGGGATGGGCAGGTGGGGTCGAACCAAAACTGTGTCCCCACTAAACAAGCGGCTAGCCCGCCGACGAGAGCCTTCATTGAGCCGCTTCCGATCATGCCGGTAGCGCAGACGGTTGCGTCGCTGAGTCCTACGCCTACAACTTGCCCGAACACATCGGCCGGCGAGGTTCGCGCGGCCTGCCACCAAGCCACGCAGCTTGATGCCAGCAGGTTCCCGGTCGTGCCCTCCAGGCTCTACAAATTTACGCAAAAGGCGATTACGGTCGTGCAGTCCCCTGACCTTCCTAATCAAACCATTTGGGCGTTCAGTGATGGGACCCACGTAACCAGTCCTGGCCCAACGTATAAGGCCAACTACGGCGTGCCCCAGCTCACGCGGAACATCAATGCGCTTCCCCCGGCGAACCAGAATGGCGGCTTTGGAATCCCTTCGGTTACCACCCATCTTCACAATGGGCACACACCTTCGGAAAGTGACGGCAACCCCTGCGACTTCTACGGTATTGGAAACTTCTGCGATCAGTACTATCCGAATGTGCTGGCGGGATTCAACTCGGACCACCAACCCAATGGTGACATCAACGAATCCTTGAGCACCTTGTGGTACCACGACCACCGCGTGGACTTTACTGCGCAGAACACTTACAAAGGTCTTCTTGGCTTCTACCTGCTGTTTAACCAGTTCGATACGGGAGATGAAGGCACGGGGTTCCACCTACCCAGCTTCCCGCAGTTTGACATCCCGCTCGTCTTCGCCGATAAGGTCTACGATCCTTCCAATGGCCGGCTGTTCTTCGATCTGTTCAGCCTTGACGGCATCCTGGGCGACAAGTTCCTGGTGAATGGTAAGATTCAACCGTTCTTCCAGGTGCAGCCCCGCAGGTACCGCTTCCGCCTGCTGGACACCGGACCGTCGCGTTTCTATGAGTTTTTCCTTACGGACCTGAACAACCTGGGCACACAGAACCCGTACTTCGTTATTGCGAATGACGGCAATCTCCTACCAAGCCCCGTGCAGGTTGTCAGCGCGCGCATTGGCGTGGCCGAGCGCATAGACATCATCATTGACTTCAGCAAGTTCGCTGGCAAGACCATCTACCTGGAGAACCGCCTCCTCCAGGTCAACGGACAGGGGCCGGTGCCTCCGCAGGGTTTCGTTCCTGGTCAGTTCGAATGCAACAGCGGCCTCGATTCCAATGGAAACCCAATCTCGATTCTCTCCGATATCAGGCCTGCCGGCCAGGGTGACCTCCTGTTGCAGTTCCAGGTGAGTTCCAAGGCCGTCTCGGATGGCAGCGTGGATCCGGCGACAAATCCCACGTTCTACACGCTGCCGAATACGACTGCGACGCCGCGCATCACTCGGACGTTCAAATTCGACCGCTTGAATGGACAGTGGTCGGTCAACGGGCAGTTCATGGACTGCGGCTTTGGCCCCGCCAGCCCACCTCCCGGGGGGTTCTCTCAAAACTTCCGGTTCACGGTGCAGCAGAACAGCGTCGAGCACTGGCTTCTGACCAACCTCACCGGCGATTGGACGCACCCCATCCACATCCATCTGGAAGAGCACCAGATCTTGACGCGCAACCGGGTTCCACCGACGTTGGCAATTGAGAGGTCTCGCAAGGACGTGACGCAGTTGCATCAGAACGAGCGTGTGGAACTTTTCTTCCGCTTCCGTGATTGGCTGGGCAAGTACCCGATCCATTGCCATAACGTAGTGCACGAAGACCACGCGATGATGGCGCTCTGGCACGTCCAGCCGCAGGGAGACAATATTCTGGTGCCGTAACGGATGCAACTGCAGCCAAGAATGCAGAAAGGAGATTCTCAGTCATGCATGACCTGTCAAGAAGAGAACTATTGGGTCTGGCAGCGATGGCTCCGTTAGCCGGCACTATTTTGAGTACCGGTGCAGCCGCAGGTGTCCACGCTACCGACGTTGACCTCCAGTCAGAAGCGCGCGAGAACATACGCAAGCGGTACTTCCCGAACATCACGTTGCAAACGCAGGACGGCAAGAATGTGCGTTTCTACGACGACTTGGTCAAAGACAAGATCGTCACCATCAACTTCTTTTTCGGGCATTGCGAGGAAGTCTGCCCCCTCGTAATGGCGAATCTGGTGAAAGTCCAGAAGCTTCTCGGCGATCGAGTGGGCCGGGATATTTTCATGAATTCGATCACCCTGAAACCTGAGGAAGATACCCCTGCCTCGCTCAAGAAGTACATGAAGAAGTTCAATGCGAAACCAGAGGGATGGACGTTCCTGACGGGTCAAGTCATTGACATCGAGTTTCTACGCAAAAGCCTTGGGTTTACCTATCCAGAACCGGCCATCGACAAGGACAAAACGCAGCACATCGGGAACGTCCGGTACGGCAATGAACCCCTAATGTTGTGGGGAGCTTGCCCCGGGATGGCCAACGCTCCGTTTATCGCCGAGTCCATCTCCTGGATGATTCGTCCAGAGACGAAAGTGGCGATCGCGAGGCGATGAGGTTGCGGTGTATTTACCTTGCGTCCGGCGTTCGTTGTCGGGCGTAAGAAAGATTGGCTGTTAAGAACTTTTTCATTCCGGGATCCAAGGCACGAGTTGCTGAGGATCCCGGGGGAGGATGAAGCCGTGAAAAGCACTAGAAAGAATGCGCCGACGGTTGCATTTGTTTCGATCTTTGCGCTGGGCGTTCTGCTCGTCTTGACGTGCGGTGCACCGTCGGCCCGGCCGCAGACTTCGCCAGTTGTTAACCCCCCGCCTTGCGATTTTAACGATAATTTTTATAACGGGAACGGAATCAACGTAAGTAACCTGAATCTCCAGGTCGCTGGGCGCTTCGGGACCTTCCGGCAAACCGGTCCTCCCGCGAGTTCCTTTAACGGAGGAACAAACAACTGGGTGCCCGACAGCACCTGCGGCGTCAACGATCCCACGCGCAGGAATTTCCGCATCCTGGCGACGACCGGAGGATACGTCGATGATGGTACGGGTTCCCCGACGGACTTCATTTCTATTCTCGCCTTCTTGACCAACCAGAATGATTTCACCGGCGTTGCCAACAAGCGCAACATCCAGATGGTGGATATCGTCGGCAACTTCGAGGCTTACGCCGCGTTGAAACAGCGGCTGCCCAACGGCACCTTCGCTCTCACCCCGTGCGGCACCATGGGGACTGGGGCAACGCCTTGCTTCCCCGTGACCAGCGTTGCCACACCTAACCTCAGGCAGGATTGGAGGTTCTCCACAAATCGCAATGCCATTGACGGCAGCGACGCCAACCGCGTGAGCGGCACTGGCAGCGGTGCCACCATTGTCAACAACAGCCCGTTTGGTTACTTTTGCGACGACCTGCTCGGCATGTGGATTATTACCTACTTCTGGTTCACGGTGGATCCCGCTAACCCCGGCACAACGTGCGGCCCTATCCTGGCTGCTTTGGATCAGAAGAACGGAGTGAACTTGGACGGAACGCCCATCATCAAGACCGCCGATGAACTCAATAACCAACTTGAGGCCAACCACTGCGGGGCAGAGGGCCAAGAGGATGTAGGCGGGGCCGACGGAGGGGCGGTATGGCTCGTGTGTCCCGCCATCCCTGATCCCAGGCAAGGGGGCATCGCGCCGGACGCATTTCCGGATGTGGTGTTCAAACCGGATGGTACTCCACTGGATCCGCCAATAATCAACAACTTCAGGTGCCTGCAGACTACTGGGCAGTTCTGCAACTAAGGCACGCAAGCAAAAGTCCGGTGTCAACCCCGGCAGGCCGAGGCCGGCCGGGGTTGGGGTGTTTCTAGATCATGAATGCGCCAAAGCCTAAAGGGGAAAAAGTCTCGCGGCGAGATTTCCTGAAAGCTGCCGCGATCTCCGCCAGTGCTTTTGGGCCGTTCTGCCTTTTTCCTGATCGCGCGCGCGCCCAGCAGAAAACGCTAAAGATCGCAAAATGGGCGCACTTTTTGCCTGAATACGACCCGTGGTTTGAAACCGTAGTTGCCAAGAACTGGGGCGATCGCCACGACACCAATGTCATCGTGGACCACATCCCCGCAGAAGCAATCCACGCGAGCGCTTCCAGCGAAGTTAAGGCCGGCATGGGCCATGACTTGTTCATGTTTCCCTGGCCGCCCGCTGAATTTCAGCAGCACGCGATTGATCATTCTGAGGTCTATCAGACGGTGGCCTTTAAGTTCGGGAACCTCGATCGTCTCGCACATCGATCCACATACAATCCGAAAACGAAAAAATATTTCGCGTTTGCCGACTCCTGGATTCCGGCGCCGTTGCACTACTTCGAGGACTACTGGAGCGAGGTCGGCATGCCATTGGGTCCCGTGCACTACGGCAGTCTGCGAAGCGGCGCGCAAAGGATTAGAGCTAAGCTTGGCGTGCCCTGTGGCTTGGCGCTTGCGCCGAGCCTCGAGAGCAACATCACTTTGCACACGCTCCTGCACGCATTCCGTAGCGGCGTGCTGGATGCGAGCGGCAGCGTAATCATCAATAAAACTGCGCGCACTATTGAAGCGCTTAAGTACGTAAAGGCTCTGTACGACGATGCGGGGACCGCTGACCAGCTTAGCTGGGGCCCCTCGGGGAATGTGCGGGCCATGCTGGCGCGCAAGACGTCGTGCACCACCAATGCGATCTGTCTTCTGCGCAAAGGGGAAAAGGAGGAACCGGAAATCGCAAAGAAAATCAGGCTCCAACCGCCGCTCCTGGGGTCTGCGGGCGTGCTCGCAGTCCCCCACGTCACCAATTGCTCCGTGGTCTGGGATTTCGCCGAAAACAAGGATGGGGCCAAGCAGTTCTTGACCGACCTGATAGACAATTCCAAAGCCATTTACGAGAATACCCAGGGCTGTAATTTTCCGATTTACCAGAAAACGGTTCCAGACCTCATCGTGCGCCTGGAGAATGACGTGCGCGGCGACCCGCCTTTCAAGTACAAAGAGCTGAAGGATGCGTTGTATTGGACCCGGAACCTCGGCTTTCCCGGTTACGCAAACCCGGTTGCGATGGAAGTCTTCAACCGTTATGTTATTCCGAAGATGTTCATCAGCGTTGTTAAGGGCGAGCTTAGTCCGGAGGACGCTGCTGGGGCGACGGAGAGGGAAGTGAAGCGGATTTCGGAGAAATGGAACCAGATCTGATGGCCTGGCTGGCAATGGGGGTAAATTATGTGCTCGCGATACTTAGCTCCTCTCAGCCTTTTCCTGTTGCTCAGTGCATCGGCTCCGCTAATCGCCACGGCGCCGGTGCCCCGCAAGTCGCCCGAGCTCAAGTTTCTCGATCCCTCGGGCCAGCAGAAATCGCTCTCGAATTTCAGCGGTAAGGTAGTCATGGTCGAGTTCTTGCTTGTCAAATGTCCGCACTGCTTGCGTGTAGCCCAGACGATCAACAAGCTTAACGCGGAACTTGGTCCGCGCGGGTTCCAGCCTATTGGCATAGCCTTCGACAACGGGATTAACGGACCGCTCGTGAAAAATTTCACCGAGCACTTCAAGGTTGGCTATCCGATCGGCTACACATCTTCAGACCAAGTGGACGGCTATCTCGGCAGAGCCGGAACCGAACGCTTCGGGGTTCCCCAAATCGTCGTGATCGACCGCAAGGGTATCATTCGCGCACAAAGCCGCCCCACGCGGGAGACGAATCTTGAGAACGAAGAATATCTCCGCAATCTGATCGAAAGTCTGCTCAAGGAGCGTGCGCCCGTCACCGGCGCAAAGCACGCCGCTCCGTCGAAGAAGACGGGCTAGCCCTGCGTCGCCGCTCCGGCCGGGCCAGTGGAAACCGATTAGACACGCAGCATCACGAGTTCACCACAATTTCCATATTCTCAGAAGCCATAAATCTTATGGGATAAAGTGGCGCGCCCGAGCCGAAGCGCGTCGCGCTCTTGCAGTTCTATGTCTAGAGACGAGTCACTTTGCACTGAATCTTATCCAACTCCCGTACATATTGAATGACCCCGGCTGGGATTTCTTCAGTATCATGAACAGCCTCTTTCGCGTCTGCTGAATCGCACGACGCGACCAGGCTTGTAAATTCACGGACTCTAGACAAGTACCGATTGGCCAGCGCCTGATCATCCTTTTCAAGATACAGACCGCGTTTGAGAATGTACGAGTTGACATCACGAACGACAGATCGAAATTCATCGCTTGTCACGACCTCAGTTCTCAATCGAACATGAACATCCTCAAGCTTTTCCCAAAGCTCTTTATAGGTCTGCTGTTTTTGGGTTCGGAACTCACCCTCACGAGTTGTGTCTTGTTGACGTTTCCACTGGCGGTAACCTATGAGAATCGCCAGGACAGTTCCAACTAGAGCAATGAGTGCAGGAATCGCGTTCTTTAGAATGTCATTCATTGAGGGTCTATAGTTCTTAAATGACGACAAGGCTACTGCTGTAAGTCTCTGAATGTAAAGTGGGGGAAGAACTGGCGCGCCCGGGGAGATTCGAACTCCCGACCCTCTGCTTAGAAGGGTTGGGGTCCAAAATCCCAAGTGCCTTTGTTTGTAACCGCATCCGGGCGTCGCTACCACAAAATCTAACCCTTGGTTGGGTTATTGGGGTTACAAACTATCTAGTCGTCCTCGTCCTCGTTGTGAGCGCATAGACTGCACAACCCGCGTGAGAAATAAACGTCTTGCTCACCATAAGGAATCAGCTGGTTGCAGACCTTGCACCTAAGTTGCTCAGCATGTGCCTTTCGCAACCACGCTTGCTCTTTCTCTGGAACATCGCCCATATCGTACCTCGGTACTTTCTAATGCTTCCTTCAAACGCAAGAGGTTCTCCTATCGACTCATCCAGCCGTGCGGTCCACCGTAGCCAGGCTGGCGCGGCTGGGCGCGGTTCCGAGCCGCTTCTCGCTCACGCATTCGAAGCTCTTCGGTCTCAAAGAAGTGGTCGTGGATGCGGCAATAAAAAGCTCCCTCCCTGTTCCCGTTGGTCAGAGGTATCAGTTTCTTGTCGGCGTGAAGGCAGAGGGGACAGTACGGACCGCCCTTGCGAGGGTCCTTGTTCCAATACATATTGTCATCTTCTGGCCGGCACTCTACTTCACTCATCAATTTCTCGAAAGCCAACCCGCCACTGCGCTCTTCCGCTAACTGAGCTTGAAGCGTCTCGACCTGCTTTTTCAAGTCCCGATTCCGGGTGAACCATCCTCGAACGACGGACCAAATTCCCTCCGCAACCTTCTTTTCAACCACTCCGCTTTTTGGGTCCATAGGCATATAAGGACTCCTTGCCACCCATTATACGCCTGCCTCACCGTAGTTTCCTGCTGGTAAACAAGGTACAGGCTCGCTCCCGTAGTTACTTTGATGAAGCGGGTTGCTTTCCGGCGGGTGCTTGCTTTATCGGAGCAAACTCATCCGGTGGTGGCAAGAGGTTGATGGCTTCCTTTATTAAACTTGCGTGAACCACAACAGCGAGACCCAGTTGAAGCTGGCGAACCTCATCAGTGGCTCCTGAAATGACCTGCGTCACCATGCGCTCCTGCGAGACGAGGCCAACAACGATATGAATTTGCTGTCCGCCTCGGATACCGCCGTGGTAAAAGCGGTCCGACTGGACAAGGTAGACTGGTCCCCCGCTGTTTCCCCTGAAAACCCGAAAGTCGAACAAGAACGTCTTTGTGGTGCTGGTTGGTAGCAAAGGATAAGATGCAATCTTCCCACTTCGCAGAATAGGGAATCCGGCATCGTTTGCTTCCTGCCCGAGCGGATATCCAAGGCATTCCAGGTCATCACCCGGATGAATCTCAAAGTCGGCCAGTATTTTATCGTCGGCAAGTACATCCGTTGAAACCATTGGCCTTGAATCGTCCTGCGGCAGAGCCACGTACATCACGGCAATGTCCGCGTCGGGGTGCTTTTTCCAGAGAGGCTGGCCGTTGGCTCGGATTCGCACCGGATACGGAAGGCGAGCCCAAGTGTCGCCTACCTTCCGGCGCAAGTGCAGGGTCGCAACGTCGCCTTGCATATCATTCAAAACGTGCGCAGCCGTGATGAGCACGTGTGCCGCTAGATTTGGTTGGTCAGTCGGTGGGTGGACGAAGGGCCTACCCATGATGAAGCTAGTCCCCGTGGAACTCGGCCCTTCAATCTTAAAAGTGGACTCCATCAGTACCGTATTCAATTCGAAGTTTGTCGAGTCCTTCTGACTCTGCGCAAGCAACGAGGGACTGCCGAGAACGAAGGAAGACAAGAGGAGCGCAAGGGTGGCGCCGGGTCTGGCCATTATCGAAAACCGGATGGGGTCCATACTGAATCCTTTCCGGGGCTGGACTAAGAAAGCCCCAGTTACTTCACTTTAGCACGGCTTGGATAGACAGAAAAGATAGCGAAACCCGTTTCTCCCGCCGCCTCCGCCACGGTAGAGTTTTGCTATTATGAGGATATGGATAGCCCAGCCGACAACAAGGCTGTTCCAGCCGCACCGGCGGCGGCTTCGGCAACACCGCAGTCGCGCACTTTTGCCGATTTTCTCGAATCATGCGGCCCGGATTCCACGCAGCACGTTTCAGGTTTGCTGACTAGGTCGCGGTCGAGCGGTCACACCATCCTACAAACTCCCGAACTTCAACTGCATTGCGATAGCGAGATTTGCAATGGCGTTCGTGTCTTCCAATGCCACGAAGAACGCTATGTTTCCACGGGTTGGGAATTTGAGTTCATGACCTACTTATGCAAGAACTGCGGGAAGACGCAAAGAACTTTCGCTTTAGCAGTATTACCCGATGGAACCAAGAACACAGGGCGGGTGATAAAGCTCGGTGAGGTTCCTCCTTTCGGCCCGCCTACTCCGTCCCGAGTCATGAAATTAGTGGGCGAAGACCGTGAGCTTTTCCTTAAAGGCCGAAGGGCGGAACTGCGAGGACTTGGAATTGGAGCGTTCGCCTACTACCGTCGCGTAGTTGAAGAGCAAAAAGGACGAATCATCAAAGAAGTGGGGAAAGTGGCGGCGAAAATCAAGCCATCAAGAGAAACTGCAGACCTGTTTGCCAAGGCGGAGGCCGAAACGCAATTCAGCACGGCAATTGACATGATTAAGTCTGCTATTCCTGAGTCCCTGCTCATTGACGGACACAATCCACTTACTCTCTTGCACACTGCATTAAGCGAAGGTCTTCACGCTCAAAGTGACGAGTACTGTTTGGAGCTCGCCGCCAGTATCCGTGTCGTACTGACCGAGCTAGCAGAGCGGATATCAACGGCGTTGAAAGAAGAGGCGACGCTGAAGAATGCAGTGAGTCGCCTGTTGAATCGTAAGTCTAGCTAGAATCGTCCGTTTCTCCCTACCACTTCACGTCGAGTAAACCCGCCGCATTTCCTACCGACGAACAAATCGCGGGGCGTCGCAAAAACGTCACGGGGTACTTCCTCCTAGGACTGCCGAAACTTTTGGGTCGGAGCCTTCTCCTTGCCTTGATTTGACCATTGGTGTGTTCGGCGGGGTAGTAGCCCGCTGGCATAGGAGAACGCACAAATGAGCACCGAAAAGACGAACATCACAACTTGGACTCCCGAGCAAAACGCGACGATTGATGGGTTGCAGCAAAAGCTCGGCTGGTCCCGTGTCCAGGCAATCCACAAACTGCGCCAGGGCGAAAAAGCTGGTAAGACCCCTGCGCAGGTGCTGGCCGAGGCGACCGCACCCAAGCAGAAACCAGCGGCTAAGGCAAAAGCGAAACCCGAACCGAAGGCGAAGCGTGAACCGAAGGCCAAGAAGAGCACCGAGCCCAAGGAACCCGTGTTCAACACGAAGCCCGCAGGCAAGGGTGACGCCTACCTCGTGGAAGGTCGGGGCGGTAAGTACGACAAGCAACTCGTGGTGAACCTCTACGTTGACGGTGGCAAAACCCCAAGCGAAATTGCCGCGCTCGGCTCGGCCGGTCTCAAAGGTATCAGTCCTGTCTATTGCCACAGAATAATTTTTGGCAACGAAGAGTCGGGCGGCATAAACAAAGGTCAGGCAGCCCGCCGCAAGGAGCAGGCCGCTCGCGTCAAGGCATGGGCCGCCGAGAAAGTCGCCGACAAAAAGGCGGGCAAGTAAATTGGACGCCCGCCTGTTTGACCGCCGCACCATCCATACGCCGCTTGAGCAATTCGTGGCGGGCATCTGTCGTGAGGCAGGTGTCCGCTATCGCGGCATCCAATCCGGGTTTGGCAAAGTGCCGGACCAAATCCTTGTAGATAACGACCACGGTTCCACACTTTGCCTCCCTTTACCCGAACTGACCGCCGACAAAATCCGCGAGGCTGTCGCTAAGAGCAACGCGGCTTGGCAGGGCCAGCCGACCATCCAAACCACAACCCGGAAGCGAACCATCGTGTCCGGCAAATGGGTTTTCAATAGCGAGGCCGCCGACTAATGGGCCTGCTCACCATCCTTATCATCGGTTTTGCGGCCCTCGTCGGCTTGGTGTTTCTAGCCATCATCGCGGCCATCTTGGCCGCAGGCATTTTCTTCCTGTTACCGCAGCTTGAACAGACCTGGGCTGCGGTTTCCCTCTGGGTCTTGGCTCTACACGCCGCAAGGGTCGCGGCCAGGGCTTTGCAGCGAACCCCTGACGACCCGGAGCCGCAGTTCGCGGTGTCCATTTGTATTAGACCGCTCCGCAGCACGGAGTACCTCGTCGGGCTGTCTGGTCGCACACCCGTCTGGTCAGGGAACAAGGATGACGCCCGTGTAATTGAGGATTTGTTAGCGACTAGAGCGTGGGTCTACACGCTAGAAGAGCGGCATGGGCTGAACGTGTTTGTTTGCGTGCCGCCAAGCCGGTGAGGGACAAGGGCCGGGACAAAACCTTCGGGTTCCCGGCCCTTCGTGTCTCCGGTCACTTTCAAACACAAACCAGGAACGTCGGAGACTTCGCCCGCAGGTCCATGTGAGGTTTGGGTGTAAGCACTGGGAGGTGCTAAATGCAAAAATCATTTCACCTGGAAGAGCACGACGTGATTCTGGTCGTCGGCGCGCTAACGTCTTACCAAGCCGAACTCCAGACGGAGGTCCAGTCCGCCGATGAAATGGAAAGGGAAACCGCAAAAGTAGACTTGGAGCATGTGAACAAGCTGCTCGCGGTTTTCAAAGGGTAGCCCCATGCGTCTCTTCGCGTCAGCACATATCCCGCGCACGCCGTTTCGGGTCGGTTTCATTACCGGCCCGTTCGGCGGCTGGCACCCATCCCCGAAGGCTTGCACCACCTGCGGCCAGAAACCTAAAAGCACCCTGGTCGGCTGGCTTTACATTCTGGGTTGCATGGCGGCAGGTGCGGTGCTCTGGTCTTGGGTTCGAGACTTGGCTTGTCTTCAGCGGGCGGTAACACCGTCCAGGGGCACGCCAGGGGTAATGACCGTAACCCCTTCTGTGTTTGGCCAATCGCGGCCAGGCGGCAGAGCCACGGTTCCCAGGGCCAGGCACGGCGCGTGCTTGGCCCTAACCTTTGCCATATCTCATAAACGCATATTGAACTGCCTGGGTTGGATTTTTGCTGACAATACCTAGCACGTCGGCAATCTCTCTGAACTTCACGCCATTGCTGCGGAGCCACTTCAAATCAGAGAGCATTTCATCAGTCCACTTATTGCGGGGCCGTTGCGGGGTAGCCCGCCGCTGCGGGGTAGTTTTCTTGGCGCCGACCTTCAAATCACCGAAGTGATAGCGCCATGCACGGTTTACATTGTAGCGTGCCTCTCCCAAGACTCTCGCACAAGTATCCAAGTTGATACGATTCATCTTGAGCGCAAATAAGGTCAGGAGCTTTTCCTTACTCCATGTCGTGATGATGGAATTTGGAGACACGCCATTATGATTCGGACGCCACCTTCCTTCTTTGTCTCGCTTAGTAGTATCAACGTGTGTTGCCCCGCCGAAGACCTTGCTTGCGGTAGAGTGCATTCGGTAGAGCCACATGCGCACCATCGGGGAACGGAAGCCAAACTCCTCAGCTACCTCCACTGAGTTCTTACCCTGACGGTAATAGCTGTAGACGATTGCTGTCAGCGGTGCCATGATGCCGCGCTCTAGAACGCGGATGTCAGTGTCCAGACTTTGAACCTGTAGAGCAAAGGACTTGGACACCTTCTCATTTTGCTCGCCTAGCTTCGCATGGTCGGCCAGCATATCTTCAAGGTGTTTCTTCCGCCCAGGGAGAACCCTAGCAGTTTCCGCTTGAATGCGTGCTAGGCGCTCGGCGTCCGTGCCCGCGTGGTCCCTTATGTAAAGACGGTCTTCCGCATAGCGAAGCATCACGGCGCGAAGCTGTTCATCATTGACCGCCCACGTCGGAGTTGGAATTCGGCGGATTGCTTGCACCTCCCGTTTCGTGAGATGCATGTTTTGACGGTCGGCAAAAGATAAGCCATTAGAGTCCCAGCCATCTTTTGTCTTGGTGGCGGATACGACCTTTGGGCGTCTCTCAAAAGCGTGTTTATCGAAGCGGGGTTCTTGCCACACAAAGGGTTCCCTCTAAGTCGTCCCGGCCCGTGTTACCGCCCAGAGACAGCTAGGGCCAGGTACGCCACGCCTTGTGGTTTCCCTGGCCCTTCACTGCCTTACTTGGTTTCGATTACGAGTGGTTCTGCAACATGACGAATGGAGCCGGGCTGCCGGTATCCGTCCAGAGCAGGGCACCGTCCGCACGCACGAAGGTGCGCAGGCCGATGTTCCCGTTCTCGATGAGGCCGGGAGCTTCGCGGTAGATGCGGACGCCAGACGTCTCGCCGTCAACAGTCAACCGCGTTGCCCAAAAGGACAAGTCACCAAGAATCACGGGCCGCTTGCTGGCACCAATGTTGTCCATGGAAGGGCAAATGCGAACGCGGATACCGTAGATGCACGGATACCCGTCGTCGTACTTCACGAGGTGCAGCGGGGTTCCCTGCTTGCTCACCAGACTTTCAAAGTAAGCGAGCGTCTTTTTGTTCATGAGCCATGCGACCTTAGACGAATTTGCATAAGCATCGTCCAGGTTCTGGAACATGGCGGCGAGGTCGGCGGAGCCGACGGAGTTTGCAGAAGTGTCGCCAGCATTTCCGGTGTTAGCGTTCGCGCCGTTGGCAGTCACGGGGACCACGCCAGCACCGACCAAGGCGACGATGAGGCCGACAGGTTCGTCGGTTCCATCACCGTTGATAAGGTCAGCACCGACGCCGCGAGCAATCCGGTCGGCAGAAAAGCGCTTGTAGAGGTTGAGCACAGACAGCGTGCCTTCGAGGTCTTCAAAGGATTCCAGGGAAGCAACGAAGCGCGGCGTGCTGTAAGAATACGCGCCGAGCACCACGTGCCCAGTTGAATCGATGTCCACCGAAGACTGCGAGCCATTTTCCGAAACGACCGACGCCACGACTTCGGTGTCGCCCGCTACCGGAATCGGCAAAGGCCGCCCGTTCGTGGAACGAATGAATGTGACCGCGTCCTCGTCAAAGAGGGCGTCGTGTTGTTTCATGGCGGCGAAAACATCACGGTAGAAATCGGTCGGGACAAAGAAACCGAGCGCACTGTAGGTGCCGAGCCGCGCAATCGGGTCGCCTTCAACCATGTCGCGCTTCTCAACGAACTGCTTCCATGCGCGAGCTTCATTTTGCTCCTCACGCGAAAGCAGGGACTGCGGCGACCTGGCGGGCAGGGTAATGCCTGCGCGCTTTGCCGCGTCGCTCCGGTAAAACTCATCCACTTCTTCCACTTCCACGCCCGAACGGATGGCGGCGACCGCGGTCTGCAAGAACGCGAACCGACGCTTCTCCTGTGGGTTGTGGGTTGGTTTGTTGCTCAGGTCGCCCATTTCCGTTAGATAGGAATGGAGAGCCTCTATGTTTATCTGCATGACATTTCTCCTTTTGATTTGCCGGTATCGGCCGGCTCCGGTTACAAAATCAAATCCAAGATGGCCCTGCGGCGAGCGATGATTTCCCTACCGACGCTCTCGCGGACTTCACTGCGAATTTCTCTGTACCTCTTCAGCAAGCGCTGATACTCAGGGTCATTGTCCAGCTTCGCGGTTGTAGCGCGGCTCCGCACCTCGGCACCGACCAGCATTTCTTCCCTGGCGTCTACGGACGTTTCCGGGTACGCCGGATTCGTCACGATGCTGATGTCTGCAAGCTCTTCAAAATCTCGAATGACGCGCAACGGGTACGGGCTGTCACCGTCCTCATCGTCGTTATCCTGGTCAACGACGTAGTCCATTCCAGTGCCAAGCCGGAAAGCAAACGAGCAGCCGCTCATGTCGCCGCGCTGCACTGAGGCATACAAGTCTCTGGCGTACGACGTGTCCGGCAGGTCTACTTCAAATCCAAGACCTATAGCGTCGCTATGAAGGCGCAAGGTGCCGGAAGCCGTCCGGCCAAGAACATGGTTGGCGTTGTGGTTGATGAGGGCGACAACGTCGGGCTTCGAGCGTAGGACGCGGTCAAAGGCACCTGGGTTGATGTACTCCCGGAACTGGTTGGCAATGACGTGCGAGCGCACGCCATATTTCGCAGCGTAACCGCCGAGTTGAGGTTGTTCGGATTTGCCTCGCACCTGTAGCTTGCCGAAGACAAATCCCTTGCAAATTCTCGTCTCCATCACACTCCCCCAGACTTCTTCCCCTGGTCAATGCGCAGCTTGTCCACGTCGGCCAGAATCGACTCTTTGATTTGCTTGTTGTTGCCGACGGGTTTGTCATTGCCCCAAGACTGCGGGCGAACGATATCTGGCTTCTTCAAATGCGGTGCGTCGCTCATGATTTTCGGTACTCTGCTTTCTGCCAGGGCGTGACCTGGACTCCCTGCCTGTCCAGAATATGGAGCGGCGTGTAGTGGGAAACCTGCTCACGCGGAGCTTTGCGGCTCTTCGCCTTCCACTCGGCAAAGAGCCGTTCGTATTCCTCTCCAATGTGTTCCGGGCAGTAGTGCCAGCGGCCGCCAGCGTTCACCTTCGCGGTCTTGTGTGCGGTGCCCTTCGTACCTTCCACATAGCCCTTGACCCCATCGCTCGTGGAAAACACGATTATCGGTGGGCATTCGTAGTCCTGAATGAAACGCCCTTTCTGGGCGAACCAGTTCACAGTGACCACGGGCTCGGGCTTGGTGACTTCAATGACTTGGTGGTATCCCTGGGACTTGTAGTTCTGCCATGCGCCCGCAGGTATGTCGAACGGTGGGTGTTGCTTCTCGGGGTCTTGAATTTTCACGGTGTTGCTCCTCTTAGTTTGGTTTCGCCGAGCGGGAGACGCCCTGCGTATTTCCTAACTCCAGTGTTACAGCCCGTCGCTTGGCCAAGTGTTCCTGGAACTGGCGCTCGCGCTTGGCCTGTTCCGCTTGACTGTGGTATCGCCCGCCGCCCGTCCTCGGCGCGCACTCCCTCTTCAGCCCGAAGGTCGGGTGTCCAGGGTAGTAGCGGCGTCTGCGGTTCGTTTTCCGTAGCCCGCATCCACACGCGCACAAACTTCCCTTGTCTTGAGCCATGTTTACTTGCGCACGATGCGCAGGCGTCTCACGGCGTTCCAAACTCCCGTGACCGTCATTCCAAGTCGGCGAGCGGTGGCGCGGTAACTCCTCAGCTCACGGAAAACCTTCGCAATCCGCACGTCCTTCGATTTCCTCTTGTAACTCAATTTCACAAAGCACCATCCTTTGGAGAATTTGACTGCGCTGTTTCCTTCGCCTGTTCCGGGTCCGTGGCCCAGAGCATCCGGACGTTAGCCGCCTATTGGCCGGCCAAGAACAGCCCGGCATCCCAAATCACTAAGAAATCGAATCGCGGGCGTGTATGAAAAACGGAGCGAGCGGTCGTACAGGTTGTCGCAAAAGGGATATGAGCACCCCATAGGGGGTCCAATCCTATGAGTCGGTTAGCCTCCCAAATCGCGGAGCACGTGCGCAGTGTTTTACCAGGGCTTGCCAATGGTGCGGCCAGTTACAAACGTGCGGGAATAGCCCTTGTACTGCGCAGGACGGGTACATTAGGCAGGGGTTTGGGTAGGGTTATGGGCTTGGTTTCTAGCCCTACAGCGTGCGGCGGACAGGTCGTTCTTGAGGCACCCGCAGGACTTCGACCTCCCTCTGCGTAGGTCTTGACTTTCTGTTTGGGTGAGGTTGCCGCAGGTGCAGCGACAGTTCCAGGTTGCGTGACGTGCTTTCGGCCCGCGGGTTAGAACGGTGAGCCGCCCAAAGGTTTGTCCAGTTAGGTTGATTGCTTGGTGCGACATTTTAGCGGTTGAGATACATCGCGGCGTTCGAGCGCCGACGCTCTAAGTCCCAGATTAGGCTCTGGCGCTCATCGCGGGTCGGGTGCTGGCGTTCGCCTTTCAACTGGTCGGCGTAAAGCTCAATCTCCCGCAACCATTCCGGTCTGTACGAGAGCAGCAATGCGATGATGCGTTTCAGGGATTTGTATTTCACGTGACTTTATCCTTTCCCTTGGTAGTAGAGGTCGTCTGGGTGTATTTGAGTTGCGCGGAGAAATAGGTCAGCCACCTGCGGTCTTTCCAGGGAGATGATTGCCTGGGAGAAGTCGCGGCAGGGTTGGCCGACGGCAATGTTTTCCAATGGGAGGTCGATTCCGGACTTCAAGAGCAGTTCTCTAACGTCCTGCTCAGTCGTTCTGGGCGGGAGGCTACGAATGGATAGCCATGCGCCTGGCGGTAGTTTCTTGTCGAGATGCATTGATAAGATTCCTTCTCTTCAGTAGTTAGGATTTGCGAAACGCGATGGTTCGGCCACAAATGGTCGTCGCACCAGGGCTAGCGTCCACGTATGAGGCGTGAACACCCTAGCACTCGCACCGTGACTGTCCTCACGGAACCCCACCGAAGGCGCTCCGCAAATCCAATGTCAAAAGTACAAAGTATCCTGCCGCTGTTACGCTCGGCCCTGGACGACAGCCAGAACGCGGTCGTACAACTCCGGCGCAAGTAGACGCACTGTGATTTCCAGTGCGATGCCAGCGTGTGTGCGACGGTTCTTCGAGAAGTCGCACTGAGGAATGAATTCCTTCTTGCGCTCCTCAACTAGCTCATTGATTGCTTCGATTGACGGCAGTTTCTCGATTACTGATGGCATGTCGGCCACCTCCTTTGATTTGACTACGAACTCTTCGGCATGCCAGGGCAGGACACGCGCAACACGCGGCCCATTAGCGGCCGCTCGTAGATGGCACGTGCGACCAGGGACGCGACTTCACTTCCCGGCAAACTTATGACGGCACTGGCGCGGAAATCACCTTCATGGTTGCGCATCGAAATTCTTTCAGGGCCAACATCAATCCCGGCTTCCAGGAGGAATGCTTGCACATCGGCTGAGGTGGCCTCGTGCGGCACGTTTCCGAAGAACACCCATGTCCCATTCGGTATCTTCACAGCCCATCCCTTTTTACTGCTTCGAGGATTTCCGCGAGCCGTTTCTTGCGCCGCTTGTCGTCGTCAGCTTCCCAACGCTTTTTCATGTCGTCCAAGCGTGCGGCAATCTGCTCTAGGTGGTCGGGATTCCAATCTATGTCTTGCAACACCACGTCTCCGGGCAGCGCCAAGGCGAATCGTACTGGGTTATTCTTCTGCGCAAGGTGCTCCCTGAATTTCTTATCGCGCTTCGCTTGTTTTGCTTCCGAGTAGTGGTTTTTCGGCATATCACGGTTCGGTTCGTTGAAAATCCAAGCAGGGATGTCCCTTTTGTCCGAAGCATCCGGAAACGATGCAGCCGCTTCGCCTCCATAAGAGGGCAGCACGGTCGCGTTCAATGGCGTTGCTGAAAACTCGCACGTGCCTTATGCCGTCAGGTTCCGCGCACGAAACGAGCGCATAATCGCCGTACAGACAGCCGGTGACTCTCTTCGCGGCCAAAGCGTGCGGACATCGGCCCTGCAAGGTATTCGGTGTGGCGGTAGCCATAGCGTACCGACATACCCGTGTTAGGGCTGGATACGGCCCTGGTAGCCCACGACAAACCCATGCCTACGCGGCCCGGCCCGGCCCGGAAAGGTTTGGCGCCCTCGATTCGGCCACGGTTTATCGGCCAAGGGTTCCGAAACCCTCTCTCCCTCCAACTGACATACCGTCTGTGGGTAGGTGTGATGGTTAAAAAACTACTCTGAACATCCGGTTTTCCCGGATGAAGCCTTCATCCGGTTACTCCGCGGCACGTGCTCTGGTGCGTACCGCGGTACGTGCCATGTCACGCGCCCTGGTGCGTGGTATTAAGGTCGCCGATTTTTGGGCGAGCAGCAGCACGCTTGTCCTTTATATATTCTTTGTTTTCCTCGTTGATGCGCTCAACCTCTTCATCGCCAAGAATGTCTCGTGTTTCCTTATCCTCCTGCCTCATCTGTTCGGCGTTGCGCACCCTGTTTGTGTTTGTAAAAGTCCTCGTGAAGGTAAACACATTGCCGTCTCGACGATGGATATCACCTGCTTTTTCTAGTTCTTCATGCCACTTGACGTGAAGTCGTGGCAAGCCACGGCTCTGCCGTTCGTTATCCACACGGAACGATAGGCTGATACGGAACCCCCCCACACCATCACGCATGGTTTTGAAGCGTTTGGATTTACTGTCCATGAGTTCGTCGCGTAAAGCGGTAATAAAACATCGCCATTCCTCGACCGTGGACGTGGAGCGGTACTGAATCACGGTGGGGACTCCCGGCATGTTCGTAGCGTACCTACGGCCATAAACTATGTTGAAGAGCCCGGACACGGATAGTGCCGCCGTCCACTGCGAGGCGGTGTCCTTGTCCATGTGAAAACTGGTCATTATCTTGGCGGCGCGGTATCCCTTCTTGTCGCACCCGACACCGAAGATATCCCGCCACAAGATAAGCAGGTACTTCCAAAAGCTCGCAGGCGTGCCAGCAGCAAACGGCATCAGCTCGTCCACGAAGAACGTTGGAAACATGGTGAAGCCGCTCTCGAAAACAGGCAGGTCAAGAACAGGGTTGCGCCTTGGTTGGTCGCTCATAGGAATGTAGTTTACTTTCGTGGGTAGGGGAGGCTCTTTGGAAGCCTCCCTTTACCCTAGAGTTTTGTCGCCGTACGAGGCTGGCGAGTGGCCAATAGGTCTTGACCGTGTTCCGGGGGTAGTCAGCCGCCTAGGTGATTACCCGCGACACACCGTCTTAACGAAACTAACTTTCACACGGCCAGCAACAAATTGCTCGTGAGATTTACGTGGGATACTGCATTGAGTGAGGAATTGTGGCTTAGGATTTGCCGATGGGACTTCGCGGCTCAGACATGGTTTTCAGCAAGGCGACCTGAGCTTCCGGTTCCCCCGCATTCTTTAGAGTTGTAAGCAGTCGGTCCAATATCTCTACCGGGACATCCTCGACCTTGATATCGCCGCATTCCTTCTTGAGGTATTTCACGAACAACGAGGCGGTATTCTGTCCTGTTTTCACTTGAAGTTCCTTGACATACTCCCATGCTGGCAGTCGTGGCGCGAGCAATACTTCACGTTGCAGTCTTTTCTGCTTGAAAGCTTCCTTCGCCTCGTGACGGCCCTTGGATACTCTCTCCTCCCACTCTTCGACCTCCTTCGCAATGCTGTCGCGGTTATCGTTGAAGTATTTGCCGACTATATCGGCCACCAGGTCTTCGTGATTCCGGAGCGCAATGTAGCGACGGGCATACGCCAGTTTTTTGAGGAGTTTGAACCTATCAGTCGAAAGGAATACGGCTACCTTCTTGACTCCTCCGCCCCGACCCGCAGGTTCCTTTTCTCCAGCTCGCTTCTTCCAGAACTTCGCCACGTCTCGCAACTTCGGCACGCTTAGCTTGCGGCGCTCGGCCTCGTTAAGCAGTTGGTCTTGCAGTGCGTCACTGAATTCATCGATAGCGACCTCTTTATGATGACTGAAGAAAAGTGACTCGCGACGTCGCGAGCGTTCCCTAAACCTTTTAGCTACACGAAGATAGTCCCAAATGGTGCTGCGAGGCATCTCCCTGTGAATGGCAGCTACCTCAGTTTCCAGTTGAGCATTACTGAGACCATTTTCCTTGGCTCTTAGGAGCCAGTAGGCAACCTTCCACTGTAACTTGCTCTGCTCTTTGGCATGCTTGCGGCTATAGGCCGATAAAGCGGAAACCTCTTCGGCGTCCGCACGACCTTCAGCGCGCCAATTCTCAAGTGCAAATTCTTCCTCGATGATAGGTAGTTGTACGTCCATGCTCCCAAGTTACCTAACAGCACCGCGAGGAGCCAGCACGGTCATGGTCAGGTGGTTTTATTTAGTAACGTGCAAATCCTCGTTGAGGAGCACCGCGCAGCCGAAGTAAAATATGGGTACTGGAAGGGTAGCGGCCCACTCGGTCGGCGGCCGCGTAGAACAGCACCCGGACCTCCAGCGACCGAGACAACCGTCGGTAACTCCTACCTGAACCACCATTCGGGCGGACCCGAAATCCAACACAAGGATTTCGTGTGTCTGCACCCGGCTTGATTTCCGCACCCGCTGCGGTACAAAGTACACCTGCGGTTACACCAAAGGCCAAGAGAGGTCCATGCTTGGCCAGAAGAACAGGTCAGTCAGGTAACGTGTATCAGCCCGCACACCCTGGAACGTGGGAACCCAAAGCACCGTGCTACGGTCGGTATTGGGTAGACGTTCCTGGTGCCGAGCGACAACGCCGCACCGTTTCGCTCGGTGTTTGTGCGACCAAGACCATAGCGCGTAAGCGTCTTCGTGATTACATTGCAGAGCAGGGTGTAAACGACGCCTCCGCGTTCCACCAAAACACAGCGCCAGCCACGACGTTCGCCGAACAAGCCGAACAATGGTTGACCACAATGAAGACACGACGCCGCAAGCCGGTTAAGCCGGCCACGATTTCGGGTTGGCGTCATTCCCTAGACAAATGGTTGCTCCCACTCGTCGGTGAACTGCGGTTAGCCGACGTAGGGAACGCCACGCTCAAGACGGTTATCGACAAGATGACCGCATCGGGGTTAGCCGCGCAGTCCATCATCACGCACACTCGCGTTGTGAAAATGGTTGTCGCGTCCGCTCTTAACTCCGAAGGTGAAGAACTCTATCCGCGCAAGTGGAACCATGAGTTCGTTGGGTTGCCCATCATCGACCCGACGACGCAGCACCGTCCCACCGTTACCAAAGCCGAGATAGAGCGAATCATCGCAACCATAAACCCGCGCTTCCGCATCCTGGTCGCTGTGCTGGCCGGATGTGGCCTTCGCATTGGTGAAGCTCTGGGTTTGAAAACTGAAGACCTAACCGACGATTGCCGGGTGCTACACGTTCGCCGTAGCGTTTGGCAGTGCCAAGAACAGCAACCAAAGACAGCAAACGCCGTGCGCGTCGTAGATATCCCCGAGCAGCTAGCCAAGACCCTGCGCGACTACATCGTCGGTAGGTCTGGTCTGCTGTTTGCGACGCGCGACGGTAAACCACTCTCACAACGAAACGTGCTCCGCTCTTTCCAAGTCGCAGGTGCAACGTGCGGGTTTCATGCCTTTCGACGGTTTAGAACAGAGACACTAAGACGTGAACGCGTGCCCGAAGACCTTGTGCGGTTCTGGCTTGGTCATGCGAGTGCGAGCGTTACCGACAACTATGCAAACGGTCTGCGCGAAGACTTGACTTGGCGACAAGAATGGTCACAGCGCACCGGGTTAGGGTTCACCCTGAATGGGTTACATGGGGTTACAAACGTCGTTCAAATTGACGAGGTACGAGTTGCGTAACTGCAACAAACTGTTTTGATTAAGTGGCGCGCCCGGGGAGATTCGAACTCCCGACCCTCTGCTTAGAAGGCAGACGCTCTATCCAACTGAGCTACGGGCGCAACTACATTGATTCTACAACATTTGCGCCTCACAGACACACAGTTTTAGATACGCTAACCCTCTGCGTAAAGGGCAGACTCTCGGGTCCAGACTCCAGGCCAAGCGCGGAGATCACTTCCTAGAAGCCGCCTTGTCGTTACTAATCCGAACCTTTTTTCAGCCGTCCGTTGCCGGTTCAGGTACCGGGGGCGTAGTTCAGACTGGTCA
>WNFA01001666.1_pt1 | contig 22717 bp, 20 predicted proteins | sample 5400481 | NCBI WGS metagenome assembly WNFA01 (sample SAMN13153340, study PRJNA577476) | soil metagenome | isolation source: 120 cm saprolite under Douglas fir tree site 2 hole 1 replicate 2 | place: USA:California | collected 2015-04-18 | reverse complement strand
ACGAACCGCACGCGTTGTTCCTGAATGTCCACACTCCTCCACGTCATCCTTGATCGCGCCCCCGCGCTCACTACGCTCGCGCAGGAGTGTAAAGGATGTCCCGGAACATTGTGTAAAGGATGTCATGGAACTGAACACGCCCTCGGCTGTCCGCGGGGCGAAGGCCCATAAGGGCTCACTTAAGAATTCCTTCCTGTTTGCCGTCATCCGACAAGAATTCGCCGGGCTGTAGTTTTGAGCGTTATGGCCTGGTTTCAACAGTAATTTCATCCAAGTGCGCCGTTCTCGCCCGCAATCGGTGGGCGACGACTTCTCTATGCCTTTTGAGCCTGTGGAGTTGGCTTGATGTTGTGATTCTGACGAAAGAAGTTGGTCGGATCATACTTGTTCTTCAACGCAACCAATCTGTCGTATCCAGGCCCATAAGCGGCGCGGGCGCGGGGGTCGCCTTCGTCTTCGAGGTAATTCACATACGTCCCTGCGGCCATGTGCGGTTGCATAGCGTCCCAGAAGGCGCGGGTCCAGGCCAGGTTTTTCTCCGTATCCTTCGGGTCAGACCAAATCGCAAAAATCGAGAAATTGTACGGGTGCCCGCGATGCGCGAACGCCGACTCTGCCGGACCAACGCGGGCGGCGGCTCCGTGCAGGTGCTCTCCAGGGAACCAGACAAATGTCTCTCGCGACGGAGTCTTCGCAGTGAAGTGCACAAAGGCTTCGATGGCTTCGTCGCTGATGGACTCGAAGAAGTTCGATTTCCAGTAGTGCAGCTTGCCCGGCGGGAGGAAACTGTCGAACATCGATTGCATCTGGATGTAGGGAATCATCCCAAAGAGATCGGCTACAGGGGAGGCGAACGTCCGTAGCGGTTTCAACACTCTTTCACCTTCCTCGATCGGCCCGCAGTAACAAGCCGCCATGCCGATGACCGGTGTCCCATTGAAAGTGAACATTCCACCTTGCATGCTCAGCTCGTCTGGCGTCGCGACTGCAAAATCACGGAAAAAGCGCAAAAAATCCTTCGCCTTAGCCAGCGGATAAACGACAGCTCCTCCAAGGATCAACGGTCCGACCGAATGCAAACGGTACTTAAGCGACGTAACTACTCCGAAGTTGCCGCTCCCGCCCCGAATCCCCCAGAAGAGATCTGCGTTCTCGCCCGCGCTCGCTCGCACGAGGCTGCTGTCTGCCGTCACAAGATCGGCAGAAATGAGGTTGTCGCAAGCTAGTCCGTACTTGCCCATCAGCCATCCCAGGCCGCCACCGAGGGTCAACCCCGCAATGCCGGTGGTGGAGGCGACCCCCAAAGTAGTAGCGAGACCAAAGCCTTGCGTTTCCCGATCAAACTCTCCCAATGTGAGACCCGGTTCTGCTCTAACCGTGCGCTTCTCGGGATCGACACGAATGCCCTTCATTCTTGAAAGATCGATCATCAGCCCACCGTCGCAGATGGCTTTGCCGGCAATCCCATGACCTCCACTGCGAATAGAAACAAGCAGATTGTGTTCCTGAGCAAAGCTGATGGCCGCGATAACGTCGGCAGCACCGGCGCAGCGCAGAATCATCGCCGGGTGCCTGTCGATCATAGCGTTGTAAATCTTACGGGCCGCGTCATAGCCCTCATCGACAGGCAACAAAAGTTGTCCCCGGACTCGAGCTCTTAGGTTCTCCGCTGGAGCAGTGTCCATGCAGGCTTCTCCTTTCACGCGCGCGTGGGCCACAGCGCCGGTTGCTATTTGGAAAAAGGTTCACGGCTTCTGCGGACTCCGCAGCATGTTAGAGTGGTCCCCGATTGAAGTCAATTCCTTGTGGTTTGAGTCGGTTGGCGTCTCTGGGCGAGTGTCGTGGTGCGCGTAGGGCGCTCCAACGCCGGTTGTTGGCGAAATATCGCGATACCGCTCACGACCGCACAACCGTCCCTCCCACGGACGGTTTGTCAGCTACTCGGACGTTACCGCCGGCCGGCAGGGTTAAACTTCTAGCCTGTCCTGCTAAGTTAGCGCTTATGGGGCGAAGCCCCGCTGCGCTTTCGAATGCGCGAATGGCCAAATGAAAAATAGAGGTGAGCTACGTTCGCTGCTTGACGCGGTCGAGCAGCATGAAGACCAGAACGCCCAGCATGGCATTGGCCAGGCCCGACAACAATTCGTGCGGCAAACTCCATGCCATACGCAACCCGACCAGGCCGCGGGAAATCATGAAGTAGACAACTTCGTGCACCGCGTAGAAAACAATCGTAAGCAGGAAACGCGCGCCCGCATGTTCCACGTCCAGCTTGATTCCCAGTGAAGACGCGCCGAATCCCACCACCGTCTTCGAAATTCCGTAGAGCCCGATGGGATGATGGGTAAGCGCGTCTTGCAGAATGCCGATCACGCTGCCCGTGAGCAGGCCAGCCAGCGGACTGCGCCGCGCAGTCGCAAAACCGATTGTGACCAGCAGCGGAAGATCGAAGATTGTGAAAAAAGGAAACCGCAGCGGCAGCCACGCCTGCAGGAACACGGCGGTCAGCGGAATCAGAATCGTCGCAGGAATACTGAAACGATAAACCTCAACCTGCTCTCCCGATGTGTAAGTGATGGCCACGTTAGTGTGGACTATCCTCGACGGCGGGCGGCGGTTCAGGTGCGGTCGTTGTCGTTGTCGGTGGCTTGGCCTTCACAGGCTTCGGAGAAACTTTCACAGCAGGCGTTCCGGCCGCTGTCGCCGCATTTCCGGAGGAAGTACCCGCGGAAGTTCCCAAGGAAGTTCCGGAGGCGGCTCCCGAAGTAGAAGATGGAGAACTCGCCGTTTTTCGTGCGGCGGGCGCGCCACTGCCGGCGGAGGCTTCCGGGGACACGGCTTTGGGCTTGGCATCCGAGCTTGTACCCTTTGGCGCGATAGTTCCCGGCGCGGCAGCCCCCGGCGTGTCGGCTTTCACAGCGTTTTCCGGCTTGGATGGAACGGTCGGCAGGCGCTCGGCCAGGATATCGACGGCGCGCGCCGCACCGGCCTGGATGGGCTGGGCCTGCCTCTCATCAATCTTTGTTACCACGAGCACTTCTTCCAGCTTGCTGAGATCGGCTGCGGGACGCACGCGAATATTGAGAAAGAGTTCGCTGCCCGGCGCAACCTTCGTCACCCTGCCGACCAGCAGACCTTTGGGGAAAATTCCATCTCCGCCGCTCGTAAGAACCATTTCTCCGGCGGGCACAGCTTCGTCGCTCATCACTTTTTCGAGCACCACTTCGCCCGCCGGCGTGCCGCGCAGTATACCTTGCAGCCGCGTTTTGTCGAGGATCGCGCCCACTCCGCTGGTCTGGTCGTCAATCAAGAGCACCTGCGAAGTGGAGCGGTACACCCGGAGCACCTTGCCCACGATGCCGTCCGCAGTTATGACCGCCATGTCGGGCTTGATGCCGTCGCTTTCACCCTTGTCAATGTAGACCGAGCGCGACAACTCGCTGCCACTCGATCCGATGACCTGCGCCGCCATAGTCCGCGAAATGAATTGTTCCTTGAAGGCAAGCAACGCCTGCAGACGGCGCGCCTGATCGGCGTCCTGGCTCATCCTCACCTGGTCCAGACTCATACGCTCGATCTGCTGCTTAAGGCTGCGGTTTTCGGCTCGCACTCCGCGCAGGTAGAAGTAGTTGTGCCAGACGTTACCCGTGGAGGTTTGCACCCACACCAGCACTTTTTCCAGAGGACTCACCGCGCCCACGGCCCAGATGCGGATCAGCCGCGTAGGTTCGCTGTCCGTCGTGCGCTTGACTTGCACTGCCAAGCCGAGGACCTGCGCGAATAACACTCCCACCAGCACGATCAGATTGCGGTAGCGTCCGAGGACGTCCATAACACCAGGTCTCAGGTCTCAGTTGTCAGGTCTCAGGGAGCCCGCCCCTCCTGAGATTGTCATCCGTGGGAGTTACTCGATCGAAATTTTCCGCAGCAGCTTGAAGTCGGAGAGCATCTTGCCGGTGCCGAGCACCACGCTGCAGAGCGGATCGTCGGCGATTGAGACCGGCAATCCCGTTTCCTCGCGGATGCGTTTATCGAGGTTCTTGATCAGCGCGCCGCCACCGGTCAGCACGATGCCGCGGTCGCTGATGTCGGCGGAGAGTTCGGGTGGCGTGCGCTCGAGCGCGACGCGGATGGCGTTCATAATCGTGGAGACGCATTCGCTCAGCGATTCGCGGATTTCGCTGTCATCTACTGTGATGGTTTTGGGCACGCCTTCGATCAGGTTGCGGCCTTTGATTTCCATGGTTAGCGGCTTGTCGAGCGGATAGGCAGAGCCGATTTCCATCTTGATCTGCTCGGCGGTGCGCTCGCCCACCAGCAGATTATATTTGCGCTTCAGGTAGTTCATGATGGCCTCATCCATCTGATTGCCGGCCATGCGCACGGACCGCGAATAAACGATGCCGCTGAGCGAAATTACCGCGATGTCAGTGGTACCGCCGCCGATGTCGACGACCATGTTGCCGCTGGGCTCGGTAATCGGCAGTCCCGCGCCGATGGCTGCCACCATGGCCTGCTCCACCAGAAATACTTCGCTGGCCTTGGCGCGATAAGCAGAATCCATTACTGCGCGCTTCTCAACCTGCGTGATTTCCATCTTCTCGGTGACCTTGAAGTCGGCGATGACGCCGTCTTTCATGGGCTTGATGGCCACGATGTTGCCGGGCGTGCGTCCCAGCATCTCTTTGGCCTCTTTGCCCACGGCTTCAACTTCGCCGGTGTTCTTGTTGATGGCCACGATCGAAGGCTCGTTTACCACAATGCCCTTGCCGCGCGCATACACCAGCGTGTTGGCCGTCCCGAGATCGATGGCGAGGTCGCTGGAAAACATGCTGAACAACGAACGAAGATTGTGCGTACGCGATGAACCGTTATGAAACCCATTATTTGACATGGCAGTACTTCTCTCTCTCGGGACTTCGTCTCACCACTGGAACCTGGGCTTTCCTTAGTTTCCGCGTGAGTCGCTCTTCCCTGGTGTTTTCCATTCTACTTCTATGTTCAGAAGAACCGGGTAGTCATCTGTGCACCGGTTGTTCCAAACATTACTCTGAACTTCGAAACTCTGAATTTCGAATCCTTTACTGAATTACCACTTTCTCCTGGCGGGTATTCACCCCGCCTTTTAAATTCTGTGCCGTGACCGTGATCAGGCTCTCCCCGTTCGGCAAGGGCGGCGTGAAATAGTGGAACGTGCCATCGTCGCCGACGATTGGCACTTCCCTGCCGTTCACCATGACGCGCGCTCCCGCCTCGGTCTTGCCCGTCACTTCGATCACGTGTCCATGCTGCACAAAAGGATCGATGTCGAGCGACATCTCGGTTTTTTCCCTCGCCTTGACAATGATAGTAAAGCGATTCTTTTCGCTTTCCACCGATACCTTGCCCGCCGCATCGTAGGACTGAATCGACCAATAATAGGCGCCGACGGGGAGGCCGGTCACAACCACGCTCTGGGTCTCAACCTTACGGTCCAGCAACAATGACGAAAAATAAGGATTGTGCGAAATGCGCAGCCGATATCCGGCGGCGCTCGTCATGGGCGTCCAGGCAAACTCCACTTCCTTCGACTTCTCCCCGGCGTTCATGAAAACGGGCATCATGTTTCCCGGTGTAATGGGCGCTGGCGGACCGATTTCCGTAGCCCGTTCCATGGTTTTCGATTCGCTCTGGAAACTCACCTTTTCCCAGTTCGACAGGTGAACCACTTCTCCATTGCGCTCGATTTCGCCACTGCCCTTCTTTACCAGGATTTCATGCTGATCGCCCTTGGGATTATTGTGCACCATGGCCGACGAGTCCGGAGCGAGTGAAGCTTTCGCGCCTGCGACAATCACCTGCGACTTCGATCCCTGAACATAGGTTGCCGTAGTCAGGTCCACCGTGCCGGTCGTGACCGCCACCGATACGTTGGTTTGCTGCTGATCGTTGGCCGAGTTCTCTTCGATCACGATCAGCGAGTCCTGCTTCACGGTGTAGTTGGTGCCGTCGTTGAAAACAATCTTGGCCATGCCTTCGGCGCCGGTCTGCACCACGTCGCCTTTTTCGAGCGGCACGTTGTAGTCGGCATTGATCCAACTGTTGCCGTTGCCTTTCCTTACCCGGATCGTGCCATCGAGCGCCGTGAAGTGCGCCTGCTGCGAAACCGCGGCCGACGGCCCCTTGAGCGGAGGCGCTAGTCCCGCAACTTTTTCGAGTAGGCCGGCGGAGAGATGCCCGACGGCCTTCACTGTCGAGTCGGTGAATTTCGGAAATGCCACGTGCATGACAGCGCCAAAGATCAGTACCGCACCGATCAGAGCCATAATCACGCTGCGGTACGTCACCGTCTTCCAGGCGACGTAGAGCTCCGGCTTGAGTTTATTCGACACGAACCTGTGCCAACCTCACTTCAAAATTCTGAGAATACGGGATATCTCTCACTCTGTGACCATCATATCCTCGCTGGGAGGGGTATTAAAATTGAGTCAGGCTGGACGGGGTTACGAAAGTGTGACCGACCGGTCCTCCGGCGATGTGCAGGAAGCTATCGACGCCGCCTACTACAACGCCCCGCCGACCTGGTCGCCCGCATGAACCGCGCTTCCGCCTTCGGGCGTGGTGCCTGGGCCGGACCAGCCTTGATTATGTTGGCGCCGGGCTTTACAAAACCCCCTGCAAAAGGCGCGAACGTGTTTCCGCCACTCCGGCCCCGAGGTACAATGGATTCGGCGACAGCAGTGCGGCCAGCGACAACCAAGCAAGACGCCCCGCCAAGTTCTGATCCTGCCACAAGGCCCGTGACCCGCCAATGGTCGGGCCTTCTTTATTTCACCTAGGAGCACAACAAATGTCTGTTAAACGTACCGTCATAATCAATCACCGTCCTTCGTACCAACGCAGCAAGTACGGCATAACGATTACTCCGTTGGATCAAGGATTCGCCAATGTTACAGAGGTCGATTCAGACCCAGAACTAACTGCACTCCTGGTCGATCTCGAATATTCACAGTCAGAAGCCGACGATATTTTGAAGGAACTAGAACCCGTCGGAGCAAACTTGAAACATGGCCGCTCATTCGACCAGAATAAACTGAAAGTCCACGGCTTCACTATGAAGTCCGCACGCGAAATTCTGGACGAAAATCAGTGAGGAGACAGGCCCCAAATGACATTGGGGCCTGTTTTATAATTCAGGCCCTCAACGCTCTTTTCAGACTACCAACATGCTCGGGTTATGGTTAGCGTCCGGGTAGATGTACAATCCTGTCGCTCCCACGCTGAGCACCGAGATAGCGCAGGGGTGCAGGAGTCGGAGGGAATATGAGGTGCGTATATGCATATCCTCTCGTGCTTTTGTTCATTGGTTTGGGCGTATTACACGGCCAGACCAACCTACAAAAAGCACAGAATTTGGCGACATGCCTGAGTGGGCGGTTTCCCACTCTCTGCAAGACAGAATGGTTGAGCCTCGCCGACAGACAGAAAGCAGCGTTGGCCGTGCGGCGAGAAAATCTCAAAACGTGCCTGTCCGGGAGATACCCAACGCTCTGTAACAAGGCCGAGCTATCACCCGAGGAGAAAAGAGAAGTTGATGCCGCCGAGAAACGCGAGAATCTCCGAACCTGCCTAACCGGACGCTACCCTAGCCTTTGCGAGAGGGCACTGCTGTCCGAGGCTGAACTCTCTCAGGTTCTTGAGGCGGAGCGCACAGAGAATCTCCGAACGTGTTTAACAGGAAGGTTTCCGTCGCTATGCAATCATTCTCTACTTACTCCGACCCAGGATGCACAGGCACGAAGTGCCGAGCGACAGGCCAGCCAACAGGCAGTACAAGGGGCGACGGCCCGCCGTCCGAAGGCGGCTCGCCGCTCTGGTTCATCGGGATGTGAAAGCGGGCACTGGATTGAGTCGGTGAGCGATGACGGGGATATCGTGAAACTAGAAGATGGATCGATATGGGAGGTGGATGCAGCTGACACCGTCGACTCCGCGCTCTGGCTGCCCACAACCGAGATTGTCGTCTGCGATGGCAGACTGATAAATACCGACGACAACGAAAAGGTGTCGGCAACCAAGATCCGCTAGAAAGGGCGGCGTGACCTGACGATCTGCCCACCTTGCCCCATCTTCCCCGCCCGCTGTAGCATCAATATCCAGGCATTCATAAGGAATTAAGGAGCAATCATGGCCACCGACACCCTAGCTTCACCCGCAACTCTCAGCCACGCGCCAACCAGGGTTTTCAAGAATTTCATTGACGGCGAATGGGTCGAATCAACCAGCGGGCGGACGTTCGAGGATCGCAACCCCGCTGACACGCGCGAGGTCGTCGCCATCTTCCAGCGATCGAATAAGGACGATGTGGACGCAGCCGTGGATGCGGCCAAGCGCGCATTCGCTAAATGGCGGCTGGTGCCCGCGCCCCGCCGCGCCGAGATGGTCTTCCGCGCCGCCGAGATCCTGATCCAACGCAAAGAAGAACACGCCCGCGACATGACCCGCGAGATGGGCAAGGTGCTCAAAGAAACTCGCGGCGATGTGCAAGAAGCCATTGACGCCGCCTATTACAACGCCGGCGAAGGCCGCCGCCTGTTCGGTCCAACCGTGCCGTCAGAACTGCCCAACAAGTTCGCCATGGCCATCCGCCAGCCCATCGGCGTCTGCGGTATGATCACGCCCTGGAATTTCCCCATGGCCATCTCTTCATGGAAGCTGCTGCCCGCCGTCGTCTGCGGCAACACCTGCGTGATCAAGCCGGCCCAGGACACTCCACTCTCCACCTTCAACCTGGTGCAGGCGCTCACCGACGCCGGCATCCCGAAAGGTGTCATCAATATCGTGACCGGCTTCGGCACCGAAGTCGGCACGCCGCTGACCGAGCATCCGGCGGTCCGCGCCATCTCTCTGACGGGCTCGTCGGCGGTCGGCAGAATCGTGGGCGCCACGGCGGCCAAGAGTTTCAAGCACTGTTCGCTCGAACTCGGCGGCAAGAATCCGATGATCGTGCTCGACGACGCTAACCTCGAACTCGCCGTCGAAGGCGGACTCTGGGGCGCTTTCGGCACCACCGGACAGCGCTGCACAGCGACCAGCCGCATCATCGTTCAGAAAGGCGTTTACCGCGAGTTCATCGATCACTTCATCGCGCGCGCGAAGAAGATTAAGGTCGGCAATGGTCTCGACGAGACCGTGGAGATGGGTCCGGCGGTGAATGAGAACCAGCTCAAGACTGACCTGAACTACATCGAGATCGGAAAAACCGAAGGCGCGAAGCTTGTGACTGGCGGCAACCGGCTCGACAAAGGCGAATACCAGCATGGCTGGTTCCTCGAACCAACTGTATTCACCGACGTCGATCCCAAGATGCGCATTGCGCAGGAAGAAATCTTCGGACCGGTGGTTGCGATCATCCCCTGCGATGACCTGGAAGATGCCATCGCGACCGCCAATAACATCGAATACGGCCTGTCGTCGTCTCTGTATACGAAGGACGTGAACAAGGCCTTTGCCGCGGTCCGCGACCTTGAGGCCGGCATCACCTACATCAATGCTCCGACCATCGGCGCGGAAGTTCATCTCCCGTTCGGCGGCACCAAGGCAACGGGCAACGGCCATCGCGAGGGCGGCATCGGCGCGATTGACTTTTACACAGAATGGAAGTCGGTGTACGTGGATTATTCCGACACGCTGCAGAAAGCGCAGATCGACCGGCCCGACTAAAAGACAATCACCGCCGAGACGCAGAGTGCGCCGAGATTTCTGAAAGGATTGTTCTCGGCGACCTCGGCGTCTCGGCGGTGATTGATTTTGAGTTCGAATATGCCCATCATTCAAGCGCGCGAAATCACCCCCGCGTCCCGTCTGGAAAACGTGCGCTACGCCATTCGCGACCTGGCCTGCATCGCTGACGAAGTCGCGCGCCAGGGACACAAAATTCTGCCGCTCAATATCGGCGATCCGCTCAACTTTGACTTCCAAACGCCCCCGCACATGATTGAAGCCGTCTATCAGGCGATGCGCGACGGCAAGAATGGGTATTCTCCTTCCTCAGGTGTCAACGAAGCGCTCGACGCGATTCGCGGTGAGGCGGCCCGCAAGGGCATCACCAACATTCAGGATGTCTTCGTCACCTCGGGCGTCAGCGAGACGGTGGACATCTGCCTGACCGCGCTGCTCAATCCGGGCGACAACCTGCTGACTCCGTGCCCCGACTATCCGCTCTATTCCGCGGTTCTGGCGAAGATCGACATCGGCCTCAACGCCTATTACCTGAACGAAGAAGACGGCTGGCAGCCCGATCTCGCCGACATCAAGAAAAAGATCACGCCGCGGACGCGCGGCATCGTATTGATCAATCCCAACAACCCGACCGGCTCAGTCTGTACGCGCAAGATGCTCGAGCAGGTTGCCGAACTCGCGCGCCAATACAACCTGATCATCTTTGCCGACGAGATTTACGACAAGTTGATTATGGATGATGACGCCCACATTGCCATGGCCGCGGTCGCCCCCGATGTTCCGGTGATTACTTTCGGCGGACTCTCCAAGAACTACCTCGCCCCCGGATGGCGCATAGGATGGGGCATTGCCAGCGGTGAAGCTTCCGTCATCAAGCCGTATCTGGACGGCGTAAATAAGTTATTGCGGGCGCGTCTCTGCGCCAATCATCCCGAGCAGTATGCGATCAAGGCTGCGCTCGAGGGCCCGCAGGACCACCTGATCGAAGTCAAACGCAAGCTGCGCGGCCGCCGCGATTTGACCATGAAGTGGTGTGCTGAAACTTCGCGCGTGAGTTGTGTGGCGCCGCGCGGAGCTTTCTATGCCTACCCTCGCATCGACATCCCGGAAGGCGACGACGTCTTTGTTATCGAACTCATTCGCCAGAAGCATGTGACGGTCGTGCACGGCTCCGGTTTCGGTCAGCGTCCCGGGACGAAACACTTCCGCATCGTTTTCCTGCCCGACGAAACAACGTTGACCGCCGCTTACACGGCGATTGGCGATTTCATGCGTGAGCGGTATCCGTAAGAAGATTGTGGAGAGCCGGGCGTTCCCGCCCGGCTTGGACGGGCGAGACGCCCGTCCCTCCACCTTACACCCAGTTAGAATCGGATGGTCGGCCCGAATGTCACGCGCAGATTATTACGAGCTCCGTCGTCGAAGTAGATGTCGTCACCGACTTCCAACCTCAGGCCCACGGGTCCCACGAACCCTTCCACCCCGCCCCCCGGGTAAACAGCAAATTTGGCGTCGCCATTGCCAATCGCTCCCAGAGCGCTCTTGAACCCCGTCGGGGGGTTCTGGGTATTGGTTGTGAAGCTGATGAGCCCCGCCTTGCCGGTCACGAAAAGACGAAGCCGTCCCGACCCAGTCTGGAACTTCGGACCGAACAGGCCATGCAAAATGTGCGTCTGGGACCGGGCGATTGTCCCGTCGTCAAATGGGTTGTTGTAGCTGCGATCGAAGTCGTAGGCCATTTCAGCCTCGAGTTGGACAGTCGGCCGCAGGTTAAAAGCAAGACGGCCCCCGAGGCCGGCGTAATTCAGGCTGGGATCGGTGCGGTCCACGCGAAAATAATCCACGAACGCGCCCACTTCTACGTGATCACCTCTCAGGGCTTGGGCAAATACGAATGTCGGGCTGGCAAAACAGAAAACGAGCACTACAGACAAAACAAGACGCTTCATTCTTTCCTCCGTCTCCGCGGTCAGTTGACCCAAATCGTCAGCCGCGCACTTCGCCCCAAGACGGAGTAGCAGTAGCAAGAAGTGGCGAGCTGATCTCTCGGTTATGATGCGGTCCCGAAGGACGAGGTTGGCACTGCCGGGAAGTCCGACGAAATCAATAACTTACTGTAACTTATTGTGAGAAAAGCGGCGTCGGGCGCGGAAACTCAACAGGAGATTACAGGGCAGAAATATTGTTCATGAATTTAAGAGCGCTCAGTAAATTCCGGGGATCAACGCCGGCACGTGACGCGCATACTCTTCGAACTCGGAGCCAAACGCCTGACGCAGGAGCCGCTCCTCACTTCGAATGCGGATGTAGGTTCCACCCGCAAACAGCACGATCGCAACCAGCAGCGGGATCCATCGACCCGCAGCCAGTCCGGTCGCGAGCAGCATTCCAAACATGCCCGTGTAGATTGGATTTCTTACGAAGCGATAAGGCCCATCCTGAATGAGCGTGTGGCCCTCCACCAGCCGTGCAGCCAGAGCCCATTGCTTTCCCAAGCGCCGCGCGGCGGCATTTACCAGCCACACCGACGCAATTGCAATCGCCACCGTCAGCACTGCCAGTCCCCACTCCACCACCCGCGACCCGGACGTGACCGGCGAGAACTGTCTCTGCTGCAAGGGAAAAAAACCGACGCTGAAGTAGGCTGTGGCCTGCAGGAACAATCCGACGAGCGAAGTCCGATCGCGTTTCGCTTCCTGGGCTCGGGGCGGACGTTTCCTCAGCCAGAACGTCAGGGCGAATAGCCACCAGCACACGATGACCACGTAGAACGCCGCCCTCTGAGCTACATGCGGTGTTTCTGAAATGGCCACTCCTTCGACCCCCGCCGTCGACACCACGCCTGCCGATGTATCCCGTGGAACTTTCGTAACTCTACACTGACCCGGCCTATTTCCTATACTTGCTCAGATACTTCTTACGGGAAATCCGCAATGCGTCGAACGATTCTGTCTTTTATTCTCGTGCTCATGAGCACGATCGCGCTAGCGCAGAGCTCTTCTCCTGACTCTCTTTACGAGCGTGGGATGGACGCCATCACCGGCGTTGGGCCGTCGCGGAATGACTCTCTGGGGATCGACTACTTTCGGCGCTCGAGCGACCTCGGCTACGGACCAGCCCAGATCGCACTGGCTTACTATTACGAAACTGGGACCTTTCTCGCGAGGGACCCCGGCCAGGCCGTCGATCTCTATCGCAAGGCGGCGCAACAAGGCGACCCGCTGGCAGGTTGGCTCGCCGGACGCCTCTACCTCCTCGGCGTCGGCGGCGTGGCGGATCGCGACGCGGCCCAGAAGTGGCTCAAGCTGTCCGCCGATCAGAACAACGCTTACGGCGCCTACCTCCTGGGCCGTCTGATGGCCGATCGAGATTACACCAAGGCTCCAAAGCTCTATAAGATTGCGGCCGATCAAGGTCTCCCCCAGGCGCAATACTTCTATGCCAAAGCCCTGAAAGATGGTCGCGGCATTCCGCTGGATCGCTTCACTGCTTATGTCTGGTACAGCATCGCCGCCGATGCCGGTTATGCGGCCGCGGGCTCCGACCTTGGCGAACTCAACAATGGCGGCTTCCTCACAACCGATCAGATCGAGCAGGCGAAAGCGAAGGCCCGCGACCTGGAACAGGTCGTGATTCGCGCCGTCACCGCCCGCGGTTGCTCCGGATGGGACGGTGAGTTTGACAGTTCCCCACGCCGCCCCCACCGAAACTACAGCGCTTCTGCCACTAGACTTCTCGACGTGGGGACAGCCGCCCTCGGCTGTCCAGCGGGGCGAAGCCCCGCCACCTTATCGAATATAAGAATCGCCACCGAAGACCGCAGCCAAGCTGCGCTCGCCCGGACAGCCGAGGGCGGCTGTCCCTACGCACCAATGCCAGTTTGACCAGACTCCAATAATGTAGCATAATACAATCATGTTTGGAGAAGCTGCTCTTGGCGCTTCCAACGTGGTCCACCTTCACGGCGTAGCCTGGGATCAGCCTGCGGACCTCTCCAGCCGCGCCGTGCAGGAGAAGCTAAGCCCGGTCGCCATCCGCGCGTTTTTCCGCTTGGCGTCCCACTGGAAACTGCGCGATGAGGACGCTCGGGGCTTGATCGGCGGCATCTCGAACGGCTCGTTCTATCAGCTCAAACGCGGCGCCAAGACACAAGGCGTCAAGACTTTGGATCAGGACAAGCTCACACGCGTATCCCTGCTGGTGGGCATCTTTAAAGCGCTCAACATTCTCTATGGGACCAAGCTCGCGGACGCCTGGATCCAGTTGCCGAATTCAAATCCCATCTTCGGCGGCGAGACTCCGCTCGCCTACATGTTGAAAGGCGGAGTGCCCTCCATGCTGCGCGTTCGCCAACTACTGGACGCCCGCCGCGGCGGCCTGTAATCATTCCCAAGACGATGCTCCCCAAAACCACGCCCATTTCGCAGAACGACACGCACCGCCTCATCCCTAATAAGTTCTATGAGGAGGGCGAGAGCGTGTTGTCGCGGCTCGGACTTCCGCCGGCGCAAATGGAGTATCTGTTCCAGCTCGACGACGCCACCAACACGCGGCTGGCAGGCGAGGCTAACCTGCTCCCCGGAATCACGGTGCACGAATTGGTTTTCGGAGTGCCCCATTATCACATCATCAACGCCGCGTTCACGCACGCGCGGCCCGGGGGCAGCCGCTTCTGTGGAGACGACCGCGGCGCCTGGTATGCCGGCTTCTCACTGAAGACCGCACAGGCCGAGGTCGCCTTCCACTACGGCGAAGGATTGCGCGAAGTGAATTGGCGAGAGGAAGAAACCGTCGCCTATCGTGAATACCTGGCCGACTTTCGCGCCGAGTTCCACGATCTTCGTAACAAAGATTTTCGAGACGGAGAACCGCGCATTGATACCGCTAACAAGAAATACCTGCAGCCCGACAGCTATCGTGCATCCCAGCAACTAGGCCGCCGCCTGCTCGATCAGGGATCAGCCGGAGTCGTCTGTCCCAGCGTTCGCCATGCCGGTGGCACCTGCATTGCCTGCTTCCGCCCCGCGCTGGTTGGCAACGTGCGAGAGGGAGCGCTGGTCACGTTTACTTTTCCCGATGCCTTTCATGCACCGAAGGTAAAGGTCTCGCGGTAGTTCCGTAGAGACGGGGCTTGCCCCGTCTCGCCCGCGCCTCAGGTGACGCGGAGACGCGGCAAGCCGCGTCTCTACAGGGGATTGTCAGAGACCGCTACACCATTTCCGTTCCCCACAAATCATGGAGGTGCACAATCCCGCGCAAACGCCGATCTCCGTCCACGTCGCCATCAACGACGACGAGTGACGTAATCTTCATCTCTTCCATGCGCGCGAGTGCAGTCGCTGCGAACTCCTGCGCACCAATGGTCTTCGGAGTCCGCGTCATGCAATCCTGCGCCGTGAGGTCGAGCGTGTCTTTGCCGCGCTGCTCCAGCAGTCGCCGCAGATCGCCGTCGCTGATCACCCCCAACAGACGGTCGCCCTCGACCACCGCCGTCATTCCCAGCTTCTTGCGCGACATTTCGTAAATCACGTCAGGCATCTTGGTCTGCGCCGTGACCCGCGGAACCGCGTCTCCCGTATGCATCAACGATTCGACCCGCGCCAGCCGTTTGCCCAGCTTTCCACCCGGATGCAGGTTGGCAAAATCTTCTTCCTTGAACCCGCGTTTTTCCGAAAGCGCCACCGCCAAAGCATCGCCCAAAGCAAGCATGGTCGTGGTGGAAGCCGTAGGAGCAAGCCCCAGCGAACAAGCTTCCTTAGAAATCGAACAGTCCAAAGCCACGTCTGCAGCCGACGCGAGAGTAGAACCCCGTGTAGAGCGGGCGCCCTCGCCCGCTGCCTTTTCCGCGAACTCATCGCACGTCATAGCAATCAGCGGGACCTGTAGCCGCTTAATCGTAGCCATCAACTGCAGAATCTCTTCCGTCTCGCCGCTGGCCGAAAGCGCCAGCACGACATCGCCGCGCACGATCATCCCCAGATCGCCATGCAACGCCTCCACCGGATGCAGATAGAGCGCCGGCGAGCCCGTCGAACTCAACGTAGCCGCGATCTTACGAGCGATCAGCCCGCTCTTCCCCATCCCAGTCACGACGACGCGGCCCCGGCAGTCGAACATCAGATCGAGCGCCCGGTTGAAGTCCGACGCCATCGGTCCCGCAAGCCGGTCCGCCAGCGCCCGCAACGCCTCAGCCTCGATGCGCACCACGTTTTCGCCCACATGTTTCATGAAGGGGAAATGTTAGCAGAAGGAGCAGAGCATCGGGTGATCGGGTCATCGGCCTTTAGTGGGAGCCGGTGTCCGTCCGGTATATTCTTATGCGGACACATGCTCACCATAGCAATTGAACACTCCGACACTGGCTACCCTCTGCGCCAGTTCATTTGGCTGCTGAGCCACCCTCTGTTTTGGGCGGCCTTGGGCTTGGTGATAGGACCGTATCTGTTTTACCGTGGCTTCCGCTTGCTTCAACGCAAGCGTCTCATCCTTGACATTCCCCGCTCCACGGTCCGGGCGGCTGCCATGGGTGGCGTGGAAGTTAGCGGAAAGGCCGTCGGTCCTTACACGCTGGTTTCTCCGCTGAGTCAGAGGGACTGCCTGTACTACCGAGTGATGATTCGGGTTCTTCGAAAGAGCAGCCAGATCATCGACGAACTCTGCGCCCCCCTCTTTATCGACGATGGCACTGGAGAGCTGATGATTTGCCCAAGAGGCGCAGAGATGCAATTAACCGGCTTTGAAGGGGATGGCGGGGAATATCTCACACGTGTTCTCTCCCGCCACGGTTTATCGAGAGACGATTTAGAGGCTGCGGAAGAGCACTGCATCCTGCCGGACGACAACATTTTTGTCATGGGCACATTACGTGAAAATCCATGGGCCACAAGAAACGCGCGGGATAGTTCGTTGTCGCGAATCGGGCCTGGATTCGTCAGCCTGGACGAAGCAGATTTGCTGCGGCGGGAAGCGTTCCCGGGTTTGGACCCAAATCTGCCCTCGGGGGCCGCTCAGGCGCGCGAGTTCAACTTGTACCCACCTGCGATTTTAATGCAGGGCCTGAACCCATTCGTGATTTCTACCTGTAGCCAGCATGAACTCGCATCACAGCTCGCCTGGAAATCTTTCCTGTTTATTTGGGGAGGTCCGCTCTGGACGTTGTGGGCGCTGTGGAACATTCTCGGCCACTCGGAAATCTGGGGGGTGCTTGCTCGAGGTCCAAAGTAGCTGGCTGCGCGCGCAGAAGAAAGAAAGATGTGCTTTCAGCTACGCGGTGCCTAATTCCTTCGTGAAACCCACTTCCACCAACTTCCGGTCTTCATCTGACACCGTGAACAATCCTCGCGGCTTCAGGGCCATCAGGTTGGCAAGAAACACCTCGGGCACTTGGCGGATGCGGGTGTTGTAGGCGTTCACGTCGTCGTTGAAAAATTCCCGCCGATCGGCGATCCGCTCTTCCAGTTCAGAAATCCGGTTCTGCAGACGGAGGAAATTTTCGATGGCTTTCAGTTGGGGATAGTTTTCCGCCACCGCGAACAGTCCGCGCAGCGCACCCGTCAGCATCAAATCGGCCTGGGCCTTCTGCCCGATGCTGGCGGCGCTGATCGAGGCGGCGCGGGCCTGCGTGACCGCCACCAAAGTCTGGCGCTCGTGCTGCAGATAGCCTTTCACCGTCTCCACCAGGTTGGGAATCTCGTCGTGCCGCTGTTTGAGCAATACGTCGATGTTCGCCCAGGCGCGGTCACTGTCATTCCGCAGACGCACCAGCCCGTTGTATATGATGATCAAATACAGCAAAATTCCCGCAACTACGAAGAAGACAGCCGCGGCTGCGACGATGCTGATTCCCATGCTTGTCTCCTAACGCTCAAAAGTGATCGTCCGCCGCATGCCCCGGATGTTCCAGCGCTCGCGCCTGGATCGCCCGGTCCCACGGGCCGCCTTGCCAGTTATCTTTCTTGTGATCGCTGTGGATCCACGGCGGCAGCGTCATCAAAAGCCGGCGGCTGAGTGAATAGAGATAGGGTTCGTAGAGAATCCGAAGCTCCGCCAGCCGTTCCGCCGCGTCCGCGCCATCATACAAAGTCACACCCTTCGAGGCGAGTGCCGACCGCAGCCGCTTCAAATCTTCCGCCGCAAGCCGCCCCACATCATGCGGACTATATTCCGCATTCACCACCTGCGCCAGATCGACCACAGCATGCCGCGCCATAGCAAACGTGAGCTTCGCCTGGTCGGCATGGATGCCATCCACACCGATCATGATCAACGAAGTGACATCGAGCATGGCCGTCAACGCGCTCAACCAGGATTGATTGCCGTGTTGTGACCGGAAGAAAACCAGCACCGGATAGGAAATGTGACTCGACAGGAGATCGGCGCACCAGCGCTCCCAGTCGCGAAAAATTTCATCGAGCACCATCTGCTCGGGACAGCACCCCAACCGGCTCAGAAACTCGGCAGCGCTCGGCGGTGACCCGGCGCGCGCATCGAGCAGCGAGATTTCAATCTCGCGCGCGGCAAACGAATTATAGATAACCGGCAGATATCCGATCACAACTCCAAGGAACGCGAAACCCATGCCCGCTTCCATCACGGCGAGGGCGCGGGCGGCGGCGTTGTTGGGCGTGATGTCTCCGTAGCCCAGCGTGAAAAAAGTCTCGCCGCTGAGATAGAGGACTTTCCCAAACGTGATTTTTTCATTGGCCAGCGTCAGATGTTCGCCCAGCCCATATTGCACACAGGCAAATCCAAAAATTAGCCCAAGCGCCCAGAAACCCAACAGCGGAAAAATCGCCAGCGGTCCAAAGTACGCGAGGAAGCCTTCGCGCCGGTTCGCGGACTTGATATGCTGCCCCACTCGGATCCAGAGGCGCCAGCTTTTCCTGTAGAACCGGGACGAGATGCGAAAAAACGTCCGCTTGATGCGCCGCGGCAAAACCACGGTCTCAAACGCATCCATCAGGATGACGAAGATCAGAGCAATGCCGAAGATTGCTGCCCACCAATGCATAGAAGAAGATGAAGTTCAGATGACGCGGAAATGGTAGCAGATTCAGAGTGGCAACAGATTTAGGGATGACGCTACGGCGTCGCGTGCGCCACGTCCAGCGCCTTCCTCACCGCCAACAATTCTTTCAGCACCCCGCGCAGGTTTCTCGTGTCGAGCGCGTTCGCTCCATCGCTTTTCGCTTCTTTCGGATTGTCGTGGACTTCCATGAACACACCGTCCACGCCCGCCGCCACCGCCGCCCGCGACAACACCGGGATAAACTCCGGCTGCCCCCCGCTGACCGCCGGTTTATCTCCGTCGCTGTTCGACGATGACGGCAGTTGTACCGAATGCGTCGCGTCAAACACCACCGGCGCGAACTTGCGCATGATGGCGAGCGAGCGCATGTCCACGACTAGATTGTTGTAGCCGAAACTCGATCCGCGCTCAGTCACAAACACCTGACTATTTCCGGCATCGCGGCATTTGTCGACGGCGTGCTTCATGTCCCAGGGAGAAACGAATTGTCCCTTCTTAATGTTCACCGGACGCCCGGTAAGCGCCGCCGCCACGATCAGGTCGGTCTGCCGGCAGAGGAATGCCGGAATCTGCAACACGTCCACCACCTCGGCGACGGCAGCCACGTCAGCCACCTGGTGAACGTCGGTGAGCACCGGGATGTGCACTTCGTCTTTCACCTTTTTCAGAATGCGCAAGCCTTCCTTCACCCCCGGGCCACGATAGCTCCGGATCGAGGTTCGATTGGCCTTGTCATATGATGCTTTAAAGATGAACGGGAAATTAAGCGAACGCACCACGCCCTTGATGATCTCCGCCATGCGCAGCACATGCTCTTCACTTTCAATCACACAGGGCCCGGCAATGAGGAACAGATCGCCAGCGCCGACGCGAACGTTATCGATTTGGAAAGATAAGGTCAAGGCTGTTGGCTCTTGGCTTTTAGCTCTTGGCTAAAGGCTAACGGCTAAGAGCTAAGAGCTACTTTGTTTATCTTCTCCCCACTTTGTCCGGCCGCAGGAACATCTCGACCTCGGCGGCGTCTTTTTGCTCTTTCTTCTTCTGCCCGGATTCGTACGAAGCGCCCACGAAAGCCTTGAATAGCGGATGCGGCTCCAGCGGCTTCGATTTGAATTCCGGATGGAACTGACACCCAATAAAAAACGGATGACCGGGAATCTCCACCATCTCAACGTAAGTGCCGTCGGGAGTCGAGCCAGAAATGCGCAGCCCGGCGGCAACCATCGGCTCTTCATACTCGCGATTGAACTCGTAACGATGCCGGTGCCGCTCGCTGATCTCGGTCTGGCCGTACACCTTATACGCCAGCGTTCCCATCTCAATCTTGCATGGCCATGCTCCCAGCCGCATGGTGCCACCCAGTTCTTCCACGCCCCGCAACTCGCGCAGCTTGTAAATCACTCGATGCGGAGTCGCCGGATCGAACTCGCTCGAATTGGCATCCGCCAATCCGCAGACGTTGCGCGCATATTCAATGCAAGCCGTCTGCATACCGAGACAGATTCCGAAGTATGGGACATGCTTCTCACGCGCGTACTGGATCGCCTTCAACATACCTTCAATGCCCCGCTTGCCGAATCCGCCCGGCACAAGCAAGCCGTCGTACTCTTCGAGCTGCGCTTCATAACTCTTGTCCGTAGTCTCCAGACCTTCGGCTTCGATCCAATTCACTTCCAGCTTGAGGTTGTGCGCCAGCGCGCCGTGCACCAGCGCTTCTTTCAGCGACTTGTAGGAATCCTCATACTCCACATACTTGCCGACAATGCCGATCTTGACCACATCTTTCGGGTTGTAGACCCGGTGTACCAGATCGTTCCATTTCGAAAGATCGCGATCCTTGGCCTCCAGGTGCAGACGCCGCAGGATCAGCGTATCGACCTCCTCATGCGCGAACACCACCGGCACTTCATAGATCGACGCGACGTCCTTCGCAGTGATCACCGCTTCTTCTTCGACGTTGCAGAAGAGCGCAATCTTGGACTTGATTTCTTTCGAGAGAAAGCGATCCGTTCGGCACAGCAGGATGTCCGGCTGAATTCCGACGCTGAGTAATTCTTTTACTGAGTGCTGGGTCGGCTTGGTCTTTAATTCCTGCGCCGCGGCAATAAACGGCACCAGCGTCACGTGGATGAACAGCGTGTTATCGCGGCCCAGTTCCTGCCGCATCTGGCGGATCGCCTCGATGAACGGCAGCGACTCGATGTCGCCCACGGTGCCGCCGATTTCGATGATCGCCACGTCGACGTCCTGCGCGACTTTCTTAGCCGCTGCCTTGATTTCGTTGGTGACGTGCGGGATCACCTGCACGGTCTTGCCCAGGTAATCACCCCGCCGCTCTTTGGCGATAATCTGCTCGTAAAGACGCCCTGTAGTCCAATTGTTATCGCGAGAAAGTTTGGCGTGCGTGAAGCGTTCGTAGTGACCGAGATCGAGATCGGTTTCGGCGCCGTCGTCGGTCACGAACACTTCGCCATGCTGAAACGGCGACATTGTCCCCGGATCGACATTTAGGTACGGATCGAACTTCATCAGATTGACTTTGAGACCGCGGCTTTCAAGCAGGCAGCCAATCGAAGCTGCCGCCAGTCCTTTTCCCAATGATGAAACCACACCGCCGGTTACAAAGATGTACTTGGCCGACATCGCTTCCTCGCTCTGATTTTGATTGGAAAATTGTGCGGGCTGGGGTGCACGATCAATTATGACAGAAGTTTTTCTGGAAGGGAATGTGGAAAATGCAGCACTCAGCCGTCAGCATTCAGCCGTCAGCTCGAACCCCGTCCACCCTCTTCCGCTAGAATATCCCATGGCTGACAATCCCCTCTGGAGCGAAGGCGCTCAAGCCGCCCGCCTCGCCGAGTTGACGGCCGACACCACCGATCCAGCGAAAGAACTTCCGCTGCGCCGCGACGTCCGTTCGCTGGGCATTCTGCTTGGCCGTGTGCTGGTCGAGCAGGAAGGCGAAGCTTTTTTCGATATCGTCGAGCAGTTGCGCCGGTTGCTCATCCAGCATCGCGAGCAACCTCCTTCCGGCGGGACATCAAAGCCAGAACTCGAACTCAATCACAGCCTGATGTCCCGCGCCCGTGAAATCATCCGCGGCCTGTCGGTCGAAGACGCCTATCGCGTCACCAAGGCCTTCGCCATCTATTTCGAACTCACCAACCTCGCCGAAACCAACCATCGCAAACGCCGTCGCCGCGCGGCCCGCATGCTGTCCGGTAAAACTCCCGTGGATGGCTCGTTCCGCGGCACTCTCGTCCGCATGAAGTCCGCCGGAGTCTCCGCCGACGCTATGCTCGAATCGCTGCGCAAGGTCAAAGTAACGCCCGTTTTTACCGCGCACCCGACGGAAATCACGCGCCATACGATCCGTCTGAAACGCCGACGCATTGCAACCTATCTTGAGCATCTCGACCAGTTGCCGCTTTCCGATTCCGAGGCGCGCGAATATGAATCGCTGATCCTCGCTGAGATCACCGCGCTCTGGCAGACCGACGAGGTCCGCCTCAACAAGCCCACCGTGCGCGATGAAATTCATATGGGACTCGACTACTTTCCCATGGTTCTCTTCGAAACTCTTCCGCGCCTCTACGCGGAACTCGAAGAATCCCTGCGGGATGTTTACAACGCCGACGCCGAGGTTCCCGAAGTGCTCTCATTCGGTTCATGGATCGGTGGCGACCGCGACGGCAACCCTTTCGTCACCGCCGACTCCACCCGTCAAGCGCTCGACATGGCGCGCCATGTCATCATCGACCACTACATCGCCGAAACCGTGCGCCTGATCGGGCAACTGAGCATGTCGACTCGCCGCATCGGTGTGTCGGTAGCTCTCGCTCAGCGCACTCGCGCATACGAAGAAAAACTTGGCGAAAGATATTCCCGTTGGAAACAGATCACCGCTGCTGAACTCTATCGCCACTTCCTCGAGTTTCTGATCGCCCGTTTGCGCTTTAGCCGCAGGTC